>Ga0157363_1000071_pt1 | contig 76201 bp, 70 predicted proteins | sample AttsexASBM1_FD_111477 | JGI IMG/M metagenome (GOLD analysis project Ga0157363, IMG submission 111477) | Fungus gardens microbial communities from leaf cutter ant in Ribeirão Preto, State of São Paulo, Brazil - Atta sexdens ASBM1 | ecosystem: Host-associated > Fungi > Mycelium > Unclassified ... | reverse complement strand
GGGCAGGTACTCACCGCTGGATGCGGGCAAAACCCTGCGCGCCAGGCGGCTGTGGCGGCGGGTGTGCCTTATAGCGTGCCAGCCAGCACGCTGAACATGGTGTGTGGCTCAGGGCTGAAAGCGGTGATTCAGGCCGCACAAGCCATTCAAAGCGGTGCCGCCGAGATCATTATCGCGGGCGGTCAGGAGAGTATGAGCCAATCCCCTTATCTGCTGCCGGAGGCGCGTGGCGGCTGTCGTTTGGGTCACAGTCAACTGATGGACAGCGTGATCCACGATGGTTTGTGGGATGCGTTTAACGACTACCACATGGGGATCACTGCCGAGAATCTTGCCGACGAATACCACATTAGCCGTGCCGATCAGGATGCCTTTGCCTTGCAATCCCAACAGAAAGCGGTGGCGGCACAGCAGCAGGGCGCCTTCCGTGCAGAAATCACGCCCGTCACGGTGGCGCAGGCTAAAGGCGAGACATTGGTGATCGGTGAAGATGAACAGCCACGCGCGGACAGTTCAGCCGAGCGGCTGGCGCGTTTGCATCCCGCCTTTAAAAAGGACGGCAGCGTGACCGCAGGTAATGCTTCCAGCCTGAATGATGGCGCGGCCGCCGTGCTGTTGATGTCAGCATCACGCGCCGCCGCATTGGGGTTACCGGTGCTGGCGCGATTGACCGGAAGCGGCATTGCTGGCGTGGATCCGGCGGTGATGGGTATCGGCCCGGTGGCTGCGACCAACAAAGCCCTGAAACAGGCTGGTTGGGAGCTGGATCAAGTGAACTTAATCGAAGCTAACGAAGCCTTTGCCGCTCAGGCTCTGGCGGTAGGCAAAGCGCTTAACTGGCAGCCGGAACGGGTCAATGTCAACGGCGGTGCCATTGCGCTGGGTCATCCGATTGGTGCCTCCGGCTGCCGCATTCTGGTGACGCTCATTCATGCCTTGCAGCAGCGTGAGCTGAAGCGCGGTCTGGCAACGCTGTGTGTTGGCGGCGGCATGGGCGTCGCCCTGGCGGTTGAACGCCCGGATTGAGGCGGACCGATTCAAATTATTGGCAATGTCTTTACCTTCAACCCTACAAAATAATAAGGAAGCAACATGAGTGTCGTTATTGCCCTCGCTGCGCTTGGGTTGCTGATGTTAGCCGCCTATCGCGGCTATAGCGTAATTTTGTTCGCCCCGATTGCCGCGCTGTTAGCGGTGCTGTTAACCGAACCGGCTGCGGTCGCGCCGGTGTTCAGCGGTCTGTTTATGGAAAAGATGGTGGGCTTTGTGAAGCTCTACTTCCCGGTGTTTCTGCTGGGTGCCATCTTTGGCAAGTTGATTGAGCTATCCGGCTTCTCACGCTCGATCGTCACGGCGGCCATTGCGCTGCTAGGGCGTCGCCATGCCATCCCGGTGATTGTACTAGTGTGCGCACTGCTGACGTACGGCGGCGTGTCGCTGTTTGTGGTGGCCTTTGCCGTTTATCCGTTTGCCGCAGAACTGTTTCGTCAGAGCAATATCCCTAAGCGCTTGATTCCGGCAACGGTGGCTCTGGGTGCGTTCTCCTTCACCATGGATGCACTGCCCGGCACGCCACAAATCCAGAATATCATTCCCGGTAGTTTCTTCGGCACTAACGCCTGGGCAGCACCGTGGCTGGGATTGATCGGATCGCTGTTTATTATCGTGGTGGGCTTGCTGTGGCTGGATCGGCAACGCCGTCGGGCACAGGCCAACCAGGAACCCTATGGCACTAACCTGAAGAATGAGCCAGAAACGGCGGAAGATGTTCGTTTGCCGCATCCGCTGATCGCCATTCTGCCGCTGATTCTGGTCGGGGTACTCAATCTCTGCTTCACCTGGTGGATCCCGTCTTGGTACGGCGCGCAGAGCAGCGTCACGCTACCGGGAAATCCCACGCCGATCCTCACCGATATTAAGAAAACCACCGCGATTTGGGCAGTACAGGCGGCGCTGCTCAGCGGCATTCTGGTGGTGCTGATTTTTGGCTGGCGCAACATTCGTGGTCGTCTGGCAGAAGGCAGTCGTACGGCGGTCGCCGGTGCGTTACTGGCGGCGATGAATACCGCCTCCGAGTACGGTTTTGGTGCGGTAATCGCTGCGTTGCCGGGCTTTGTCGTGCTGTCTGGCGTGCTGCAGGCGATTCCCAACCCGCTGCTCAATGAAGCGATCAGTATTACCGTGCTGGCGGGGATCACCGGTTCGGCATCGGGTGGGATGAGTATTGCGCTGGCAGCGATGGCAGAACACTTCGTGCAGGCGGCGCAGGCCACGGGGATTCCGATGGAAGTGCTGCACCGCGTGGCGGCGATGGCCAGCGGCGGGATGGACACACTGCCACACAATGGCGCGGTGATCACCTTGCTGGCGATCACCGGGTTAACACATAAAGAAGCGTATGGTGGCATCTTCGCCATCACCATTATCAAAAGTCTGGCCGTGCTGTTTGTGATTGGGGTGTTTTACCTCACCGGCATTGTCTGAAGGAGGATGAATCGATGCAATTAACGGGAAAAGTGGCACTGGTGACCGGGTCTACCAGCGGTATCGGATTAGGTATCGCGGAGCAACTGGCACTAGCGGGCGCCATGGTGATACTCAACGGTTTTGGCGAAGTGGAACACGCGAAAGCGATTATCACGGCCACCGGGGCAACAGTGGACTATCACGCGGCAGACATGTCCGATCCACAGCAAATCGCCGCAATGATTGAGTGGGCAGAGGCACACTATGGTGCGGTAGATATTCTGGTAAATAATGCCGGTATTCAGTACACCGCGCCGGTGGAATCTTTCCCGGTAGAGAAGTGGGATGCGATTATTGCCATCAATCTCTCTTCGGTGTTCCACACCAGTCGCGCCGTATTACCCGGTATGCAGGCACGTCACTGGGGGCGCATCATTAATATCGCCTCCGTGCATGGGCTGGTGGCATCGAAAGAGAAAGCCGCTTATGTCGCTGCGAAGCATGGTGTGGTAGGGCTGACAAAAGTGATTGCGCTGGAGAACGCGCAATCACCGATCACCTGCAACGCCATCTGTCCGGGCTGGGTGTTAACGCCGCTGGTGCAGCAGCAGATCGATAAACGCATTGCAGCCGGCGAGGATGCCGAAACCGCGCGCCTGGCGTTATTGTCAGAGAAACAACCTGCTCAGGCGTTTGTTACACCTGAGCAGTTGGGAGCATTGGTGCTGTTTCTGTGCAGTGAGGGCGGTGCGCAGGTGCGCGGCGCCGCCTGGAACATGGATGGCGGCTGGCTGGCGCAGTAATGCATCACGGCTTTATCCACGCAGCAATACACTCTTTCATCACTCGCAGGCGCTCGTCCAGCGCCGCTTTGGCACTGAGATCCTGCTGGTAGATAATCGACAGCGTTGACTGATTGATAAGATAGAAAAAGCCCAGCGCGGAGATATTGATGTTGAGTTGCATCACATCGATATCCTCGCGCACGTTTCCTTCGGCGCGTCCTCGTTGCAGCAATTGCTGGGTGATACTGCTCCAGCTCTGATTAATCTGCACGGTGATGTCAGAATCTTTAAGATGTCGCGCCTTGAGCTGATTTTCACTGTTGAGCAGGCGAATGAATTCGGGATTTTTCAGGTAATAGTGCCAGGTGAACTCCACCAGCTGCAAAATTGCCTGATCGGCGGGGAGGTGACCGAGCTTTAAGGCTGCTTCCTGCTCGCGAATGTCACGATAGGCTTCTTCCAGCACGCGGGTAAAAAGAATGTCTTTGTTAGTGAAGTAGTAGTAAATCAGTTGCTTATTGGCATGAGCGCGTTCGGCGATGCTATCGACGCGTGCACCGTCGAATCCTTTCTCAGCGAACTCGGCGCGCGCGGCCATCAGTATCCGCACCTGCTTATCCGTTACATCCTCAATGTTACTCGCGACACGATCAACCAAAGCAGAACCCTCACACATCACTGTTTTTCTGAGCATTATAGTGCCCCTTTTTGCGCATAAAACAAGGGCGAAAGACTTTCAACTAACTAGTTGGTTATGTGAATTCGATCAAAGTCAGGTCTCTTTCTGCCCACTATAGTGACGTCATCAACCATTTAGTTGATTGATTATGAATCAGCGAACGCTGAAGCGTTGAAATAGATGTTGAGCGTGTTACTTCCATCACAAACGACTTTGAGGTGAATACATGGCGCAGATTCCAGTGGGCATCATCATGCACGGCGTGACCGGGCGAATGGGTAAAAACCAACATCTCATCCGCTCGATTGTGCAGATTCGGCAGCAGGGCGGTGTGGCGCTGGCCAATGGCGATCGATTAATGCCCGATCCGATACTGATTGGCCGCAACGCGGAAAAAATGGCTGCACTGGCGCGGGAATTTGGTATCGAACGTTGGGGAACCAATATCGATGAAGCACTGAATAATCCGCATGACATCATCTTTTTTGATGCAGCCACCACCCAGGCACGTCCGGCTTTGCTGAAGAAAGCCATCAGCAAGGGGAAACACGTTTATTCGGAAAAACCGGTAGCGATGGGGCTGGATGATGCGCTGGATCTATACCATTTCGCACAAGAAAAAGGCGTGTGTCACGGCGTGGTGCAGGACAAGCTATGGCTGCCGGGTCTGCAAAAGCTGCGTTTGCTAAATGAATCCGGCTTCTTTGGTCGCGTGTTATCGGTGCGCGGTGAATTTGGCTACTGGGTATTTGAAGGCGATCGCCAACCGGCCCAGCGTCCATCCTGGAACTACCGCAGCGAAGATGGCGGCGGCATTATCCTCGACATGATTTGCCACTGGCGCTACGTCATCGACAACCTGTTCGGTGAAATCAAAAGCCTGAGCTGCATCGGCGCAACCCACATTCCACAGCGCTGGGATGAACAGCAGCAACCTTATGACGCCACGGCGGATGACGCGGTGTACGCCACCTTCGAACTGCACAACGGCGCGATTGTTCAGATCAACAGTTCATGGTGCGTGCGCGTGCGCCGCGATGATCTGGTGACATTCCAGGTGGATGGCGTCAACGGTTCAGCGGTGGCTGGCCTTAGCGATTGCTTTACGCAGGCTAGCGTCAATACGCCAAAGCCGGTGTGGAATCCGGATATCCGTCAAACCCATAACTTCTTCGATGACTGGGCCAGCGTGCCGGATACCCAGGTCTACGACAATGCATTCAAAGTGCAGTGGGAGCTGTTTTTACGCCACGTCTGGGGCGAAGGGGAATATCGCTGGGATCTGCTGGAAGGAGCCAAAGGTCTGCAACTGGTCGATCTGGCATTGAAAAGCTGGAAAGAGCGTCGCTGGGTTGATGTGCCATCGCTGGAACGCTAAGGAGCCGAACATGAGTCGTCCCCATTCCGAACAGCTTTCGCTCAACACGGCGACCGTGCGCCAGCAGTGGGATTTACGCCAAATCATTGAAGGTTGTGCGCGCCATGAGATTCGCGGCATCTCGCCGTGGCGCGATCAGGTAGCAAACATCGGTTTAGCAGAAGCGGCGCGGCTGATTCGTCATCACGATCTGCGGGTGAGTGGCTACTGCCGGGGTGGCATGTTTCCCGGCGTTGATCAGCAAGCACGCCAGGCGACCCTGGCCGACAACCAGCGAGCGGTGGATGAAGCGCTGGAATTGGGCGCAGAGTGCCTGGTGCTGGTTGTCGGCGGTTTGCCGCCCGGTTCGAAAGATCTGCCGGGGGCGCGCCAGCAAGTGCGTGATGGACTCAGCGCTCTGCTGGAGTACGCCCGCGCGGGCGGCATGCCGCTGGCGATTGAACCGCTGCATCCCATGTACGCGGCGGATCGTGCCTGCATTAACACGCTGAAGCAGGCTAACGATCTCTGCGATGAATTGGGTGACGACGGGCTGGGAATCGCCGTCGATGTCTATCACACCTGGTGGGATGCTGAGTTTTATCAGGAAATCGCCCGTGCGGGTCTGAAACGGCTGCTGGCGTTTCATATCTGCGACTGGCTCACGCCTACGCGGGATCTGCTGGAAGATCGCGGCATGATGGGCGATGGCGTTATCGATATTCGCGCCATGCGGGAAGCGGTAGAAGCTCAGGGTTATCGCGGACTACATGAAGTGGAAATTTTCTCCCGCCTGAACTGGTGGACTCAGGATCCAGATGAGGTGCTTAAGACCTGCAAGGCTCGCCATCTGGCGCACGGTTAACCGTATCTGACAGAGCTGAAAAGCTGTTTTCGTCGGTCACAGACATTGTCGAGGAAAAGATGAATACAGATACCCGCAAAATGATTCTGGTCACCGTGCTGTGCGGCCTTGGCTACATGATGTACTCGGTGGATCGCATGACGGTGTCATCAGCCATCGGGCTGATCGCCGGAGAGTTCGGTCTCGGTAAAGCGGAGAGTGGCATTTTGCTCTCCTCCTTCTTCTTTGGCTTCATCGTCTTTCTGTTCATTTCCGGCATTATCGCCGACAAGTTAAGCGGCAAACCGGTGCTGATTCTCGGCCTGATGATGTTTTCACTGGCGACACTGTTAACGGGTGTCGCCGGCAGCATGACCAGCCTGATTTTTTACCGCGTGATGACGGGCATTGGCGAGGGCATCTTCTGGCCTGCCGCCTCGCTCGAAGTGGCCAACGTGACCAGCGAAAAACAGCGCACTACCGTGATGTCTCTCTATTGGATGGGATATCCGATTGGCGGATTCCTCGGTACCTGGATGGGCGCCATGCTCGGTCCGATCTTTGGCTGGCGCGTGGTGTTCTACGTGGCAGGCGCGATGGGCATGCTGGTGGCGCTGTTGTATCTGGTGTTGGTGAAAAATGATCGGAAACCTGCCGAGTTGATTGCACGCCAGGCGGCGGAGAAAGTGCCATTAAGAACCTTGTTCCGCCATGCGCCGGTGTTGCTGATGGCCGCGTTCTATTTCGTGCTGCTGGCAGGCTGGTGGATTGTGCTGCTGTGGGCACCGAGCTATTTGATGCAGGTAAAAAATCTGTCGATTGGTGCCGCAGGCACCATCGCCAGCCTGCTCGGCATTACCGGGGCTTTGGGCGGCTTTGTGCTGGGACGCTACTGTGATAAAGGCGATTTCAAACGCCGTCGCACCATTCTGATGACCATTACTTTTATCAGCGGGCTGGTGATGGCCGCCATGGCAATCAATCTCTCGGTGCCGTTGGTGATTGTGCTGGTGCTGATCCTCGGTTTCCTTGGCTATCCGATTACACCCATTGTTCTCTCGCTCACTGCTGAACTGGTGCCGCCTTCTCTGCGTGGTTCAGCCATCGGCTTTGTGATGAATATGGGAATGGCGGCGGGCGGCATCTCGCCGATTGTGGCGGGTTATTACGCGCAACATTACACCTTGCAACCGGTCTGGCTGGTCGCCGCCTGCGTCATTATCTGCAGCAGCCTGGTGTTGCTGGGGGTGCGTCGCCTGCCTATCGGAAGCCACAACAGTTCGCAGAATGTGATGCCGTCCGGGCATCTGGCAAAACACTGAAATAAGGAACAGAACCATGTCTGTGAGCAATAAAGTGCGTTTACTGGATCGCAACGGTCAGCCCTACAGCTACATCATGCAGGGTGAGCGCCACTGGAGCGTACCGGCGAAACCGCTATTTAACCGTGACGTGTATGCCGCTGCGCATGTGGTTGCCGACCCGCAGCGCATGCAAAATCCACATAGCGATATGGCGATTGACTGGGACAGCACGCTGGAATATCGCCATCATTTAATGTCGCTGGGATTGGGCATCGCGGAAGCCATGGATACCGCGCAACGCGGCATGGGGCTGGATTGGCCAACCGCGCTGGAGCTTATAAAACGCAGCGTTGAGCAAGCGAAAACTTATCCGGGGGCACGGGTCGCCAGCGGGGCTGGCACCGATCATCTGACGGACTTTTCCCAACTGACCTTACAGGATGTGATTGCCGCCTATGAGCAGCAAATCTCAGCAATCGAAGCCTGTGGCGGCCGTATTATCTTAATGGCCAGTCGCGCACTCGCTGCCATTGCTAAGGGGCCAGAGGATTACATCACCGTTTACAGCACGCTTCTGCGCCAGGTGCGTGAGCCGGTTATTTTGCACTGGCTGGGGGACATGTTTGATCCCGCACTACGCGGTTATTGGGGCGGCGCGACGATTCACAGTGCGATGGAGGTTTGCCTTGCGGTGATTCGCGAAAATCAGGCAAAAGTAGAGGGGATAAAGATCTCACTGCTGGATAAAGATCGAGAAATTGAGATGCGGCGCCAGCTACCGGCTTCCGTCAAAATGTATACCGGCGATGACTTTAACTATCCCGAACTGATCGCCGGTGATGAGCAAGGCTTCTCGCATGCGCTGCTGGGCATTCTCGACGGCATTGCACCGGCCGCCACCAGCGCACTGCATGCATTGGCGCAGGGCGATCGCGCCACCTTTGAACGCATACTGGAACCGACAGTGCCGCTGGCACGTCATTTATTCTCGGCACCCACGCAGTATTACAAGGCGGGCATCGTGTTCCTGGCCTGGTTGAATGGCCATCAGAAGCATTTCACCTTGCTGGGCGGCATGCAGAGTGCGCGCAGTCTGACGCACTACTCTGAAGCGTTTAGACTGGCGGATGAGGCTGGTTTGTTGAATAACGCGGATGTGGCTGCTGAACGCATGTGGCTGCTGGCGAAGTTGCATGGCATCTAACTCATCGTCCTAATCGCAATTAGACGCTAATTAAGCCGCCTGACTTTTTGACGGAAAAAAAGACTGACTCAGTTAGAGTGAAAAAAAACCCGCCATTGGCGGGCTTGATAGCAGCGGCTATCGAATAATCTCGTAGGTGACGCGCGTGTATGTACTGCAACCACGATTATGGCAGTCCATTATTGCAGGAATATTTTGTTACTGAACATACCGTTTCCTGATGGCTGTATAGCCGTGGGCTTCAAAGCGCTGACTCATACGTATTGAATATTGAGCGCACCCTGTGCTGATGTCGTGATCTGCGCCTGAACCCGCCACGTTGTGTGTATGCGTTCGGGTGTGAGGACGGCTTTGGGCTTACCCGTTGAAACCACACGCCCCTGATCGAGTACCACAAGGTGTTGGCAATATTTTGCCGCCAGATTTAGATCGTGAAGAGCAATCACCACCGTCACGGGCAGCGAAGAGATAAGACGCATCAATTCAAGCTGGAATTGGATGTCGAGGTGATTGACGGGCTCATCCAGCAGCAAAACATCCGGTTTTTGCGCCAGTGCGCGGGCGATTTGGCAACGCTGGCGCTCACCGCCGGATAATCGTTGCCAGCAGCGGTCGACCAAATTTTCCAGTTGCATTAACGCCAGCGCCTCGTCAACGGCGCTGGCATCCTCTGCCGTCCAGAACTGGAATGCGCCACGATGAGGCGTGCGCCCGAGACGAATAATGTCAATCACCGTGAGTTCATCATCGGCTTCGGCGTGTTGCGGGACAAAGGCCAGTTTGCGCGCCAGCTGATTGCGCGAAAGTTGGTTCAGCCTCAGTTCGCCGAGGGTTATCTTCGCGCCTGTATCAGGCATTAGCCCAGCCAGAGCACGCAGTAGCGTTGATTTTCCTGAACCGTTGGGCCCAAGCAAACCTACGGTTGCAGACTGAGCTGCGTCGAAGGAGACCGTGGTGAGGATGCGACGCGCTTGAAGTTGGACGCTGAGGTCACTGACCGATATCGTCATCGTTTAGTTGCCCTTTCGTTGATAGAGAAGGAAGGCAAAAGCAGGGGCGCCCACCAATGCAGTCACCACGCCAATGGGTAAAACCTGATGTGCGATCAACGTTCTCGATATCAAGTCGGCAAGGATCATGAAATGGCAGCCCGACAGGAATGTCACGGGAAGGGTGATAAGGTGTCGCTGTCCAACCAGCATGCGGGTCACGTGCGGGATGACCAATCCGACAAATCCCACCGCCCCAATTGAGCTGACAATCACCGCCGTGATGAATGCCGTAATCAACAGCAACACCACCCGCACTTTCACAACCGGAGTACCTAACGTTACCGAGACATCGACACCAAATGAAAACGTATCCAGCGTGCGTGCATAGCACATGATCACCCCAAATCCGCTGACGATGACGATGGCGCACAGAACGGCATCTGGCCAGCGAACGCCGCTTAAACTGCCTAAGAGCCAAAACATCACACCGCGCGATTGCTCCGCATTGGCTGATGTACTGACGATGTAAGACGTGAGCGCATTGAACAGCTGTGTTCCGGCAATACCAGCCAAAATGATGCGCCCGGTGTTTTCCCCCATCCCTCTTGAGAGCAAAATAATCAAGCCAAACGCCAGGCAAGCGCCGGCAAAGGCACCAGTGCCAACCGTCAACACGCCGCTGCCAATACCCAGCAGCATCACCATTACGGCCCCGGTGGAAGCACCTGCAGAGATACCCAACAGATAGGGTTCCGCCAGCGGGTTTCTTAGCAGCGATTGCAACACCAGGCCACAAATCGCTAAGCCACCTCCACTGCAGGCGGCCATAAAGGCCCGGCTCATCCGATATTGCCAGACGATGCCAGCTTCAACGGGAGGGAGATCATAATGCGTCAAGCCCACCCCGTTGGTGATCGCCTGGAAAGTGGCGCTCAATGAAATGGACATATCGCCAATGCTGGATGAGAAGATCATCATCACGGGCAGGCTGATAAGGCCCGTGATGAAAATAAAGCCGATCTTAAATGGGTAAGCCCGATTCATACTATTTAAACGCGGCAATCTTCTGACCGATCAGCTCAACCGCATCGACATTGCGCAGAGACGGATTGAGTGACATCGCAGGCACGACCACGATATGACCCTGCTTAACCGCGTTCATTTCTCGTGTGACGGGATCGCTTTTGAGAAAGGCTTGCTTTACCGCGACATCATCGGCCGGATACAGCCTTCTATCCATGCTGGCGATGACGATGATATCGGGCTGAGACTGTGCGATATGTTCCCAACTCACGGCGGGCCATTCATCGGAGGAATCAATGATATTTTTGAGGCCTAGAGTCTGAGTGATCCAGCCTGGCGCACCATCACTGCCTGCGATCCACGGATCGCCTTTAAGGCGTGTGCTTGAGAACCAATACACCACCTTAAGGGGTTTGCTGGTGTGAAGCGCCGCCTGTTGTTGTGCCTGAGCGATTCGTGCAGATAACTTCTCCTTTAAAGCATCGCCACGCTCCGTCACATCGAAGATGTTGGCAAGCGCGGTGATTTCATCATAAATCACCTCAATCGAGTAAGGTTTCACGCGCGCACCGTCGCCGTTTGAAGTGGCGGTGACCGATTTGCCCTGACAATCAGCAGGTGAAATCCAGGTTTTGATGCCAAGCTGTTCAAATTGATCGCGAGTAGCGACTTCACCCTGAGGCCCAACATGCCAACTGTACTGCGCCAAAACCAAATCAGGTTTTTGCGCGACGACGGCTTCAAAGCCCGGTGAGTTGTCCGCGAGGCGTTTAAGGCCACTGCCAGCCTGTGCTAATTCAGGGGGGAGAGGGCCGAACCAGACGGCGGTTCCCGCGATTTTACTCCCCAGGCCAAGTGCCAGAAGGAGTTCTGTTTCATGCTGACCAATGGTCACCACGCGTGCAGGTGGTCGTGAAAAGGTTTCCGTTTTGCCGCAGTTTTCAATGTTGAGTGGAAAGGCGGAAGCCAGTGCGGCTGAACTGCTGAATACCATTATGAGTGCTAAAAGGCGGGTCGAAAAAGTGCGCATGATTTACCGATTACGTAGTGTTATGTTATAACGTAACATAATGGCAAGTCTGATGTATTCATGTCAATGGATTCTGATACCCATTGTGAATGTTAAGTGTTAAGGCTATTGAAGCGAAGTCCGTGGCCCGGACTTCACTCTGATCTTAACCCGGACCATCACTTCCTGCCGCCAGCAGAGGCACCACCACATCACTGATCGGTGTCGCGATGCCTTGTGCTTTGCCGCGTCGCTGCACCACGCCATTACGGATGTCCCACTCAAGCGGGCGATTGGCCTGACGATCCGCCAGGATCGAGGTGCCTAAATCTGCCGGGGCGCGATGGAAGCCAGCCATAATTTCCTGCGGCACGTTGTCGCTCAGATTGGCGCCTTCCGCACGCGCCACAGTCAGACACTCCCGCAGATAGGCCAGACCCAGCTCGGTGATATCTTCGCGCTGAAACATCCCGGCGCGGCGATTGGCGAGCACCATTAAACCGGCGACGGCGTTTTGCAACAGTTTGCGCCAGGCAATGGTGAGGAAATCTGCCTCCAATTCGACCGTACAGCGCGAGTCTTGCAGTGCTTGCACAATACGCTGTGCTGGCGCGACGTCGGGCACAGTCAGGCGCGGCTTCGCGCGTAACCACACCGAGGCATCAGGCTCGCGCTGAGCCGGGAACCACACCACAGAAGGCAGTACCGTTGCGCCATTGACTAATGGAGACAGCTGTTCAACTTGCTCCACGCCATTTTGCAGCGCGCACACTACTGTATTCTCATCGCACAACACCGCCAGCCAGGGTGCAATTTCCGCCACCTGGGTGGTTTTGACCGCCACAAACACCAAATCAAAGGGCCTGGCGATCGCTTCAGGATTGCTCAGCACCGGGCCAGGCACCACAACCTCACCGTCTTCGTGGCGCAGCAGCAATTGTGTATGTGTCGTACGTCCGCACAGTGTTGGCGTGCGATTCATTTCATGCAGCGCGGCAGCCACAGTGGTGCCGATGGCGCCGGGTCCGACAAGGGCGATGGTTGGAAACTCAGTCATGCAGCTATTCTCCTGTTTATCCAGTGCTGCCCTCAGGGTCAGCGAAAACTCTCTATTACAGCCTGGCATTGTGACTGAATGATGTGCGTTCCATCGGCCAGATAGAAAAATAATAGCGCGGGATAATCACTCAACGCCTGCCTCGAAAGGGCGAATTACAGCAGGGCTATCTGTTTCTGTTGCAGCAGTTGCTGCATCTCAGCATCAGGTTCTCCATCAACAATCAGTGTGCTGGCCAGTGACAGATCGCCAATGGCGAACGCCGATGCTGAGTTGAGTTTCTCTTTAGAGACCATCACCACCGTTTCCGCCGCACGCGCCGCCAGTGCACGTTTCACACCGGCTTCTTCGTAATTACCCGTGGTTAACCCTGCGGTTTTGTGTACTCCGGTGACGCCCATAAAGAACAGGTCTGCATTGATGTGTGCAATGGCTTCGATCACCGCTGATCCCACGGCAACCACCGAGTGACGATACAGTTGGCCGCCAATCAGAATCACATCAACCAGAGGAAAATCAACCAGGGCGACGGCAATACTCGGACTGTGGGTCACCACGGTAAAAGCCAGTTCTTTGGGCAGCAGTTGCACCATTTCCGCTGTGGTTGTACCGCCATCAATGATCACCACCTGACCCGGTTGAATCAGTTGCACCGCTTTTTGCGCGATCAGGCGCTTAGAACTGATTTGCACGTTTTTGCGTGTTTCGAAAGGGGCAATAGCAGCAGAAACCGGCAGCGCACCCCCGTGGACACGTTGCAGTAATCCCTCGCTGGCCAACTCCCTTAAGTCACGGCGAATCGAATCCTCAGAGACGCTAAAGCGCTGGCTAAGCTCGCTAGACATCACTTGCTGCTCATCGGCAAGAATCGTCAATATCTGCTGTTTACGTTGACTGGAAAGCATAATTCTCTCATTCGTGTTTTTGCTTGTATGTGCACGATTATGCATGGTAACGTCTGTTTTGTCAGCCATCGGGAGACCAAACATGCAGCATAAAGTGCGCAATATTCGTGAGCAGTTATTATCCGACAACTGGTACACCTTAAAAAAATACACCTTCGATTTACAGCGTGCCGACGGCAGTTGGCAACAGCAAAGCCGCGAAGCTTACGACCGTGGCAATGGTGCGGTGATCCTACTTTATAACCGCCATAAACAGACAGTCGTCCTGACACGGCAATTCCGCTTTCCCATCTTTATCCATGGGCATGATGGCTTTTTGATCGAGGCCGCAGCCGGTTTGCTGGATAACGCCTCGCCGGAAACGCGCATTATTGCCGAGGCAGAAGAAGAAACAGGTTACACTGTCACAAATGTTGAGAAGGTGATGGAGGCTTATATGAGCCCGGGTTCGGTGACGGAGAAGCTGTTTTTCTTTATCGCGGAATATCACGATGGCGACCGAAAGCATGCTGGCGGCGGTCTGGAGGAAGAGGGGGAAGATATCGAAGTACTGGAGTGGCCTTTCGCACGCGCGATGGACGCGATCCGAAACGGTGAAATCGAAGATGCCAAAACCATCATGTTGCTGCAACACCTGGCATTAAACATTCAATTTGAGGAGAAAGTGCAATGATGATTCTGATCGCAGGTCCGGTTCGCAGTGGCACTCACGGTGATCAGCAACTGATTGAGCAAAATATGCAGAAACTTGATCACATGGCGTTGCAGGTTTATCAAAAGGGCCATACCCCGGTGATAGGTGAATGGCTGGCGTTACCGCTCGCCAATGCCGCGGGTTCACAGCGGATTGGGGATGAAATCAGTGAAGCCTTCCTCTATCCCGTTGCGCATCGTCTTATTCAAAGTTGTGATGCCATTTTACGCATGCCTGGCGCTTCAACGGGTGCGGATCAGGATGTGCAAGTTGGCAAGGATTTGGGGTTGAGTATTTTTTACGAAATCGAACAGATCCCCTTGGTTCAGGCCCAGGCAGGATACATATAGACAGATAGGGCAAGCTCTGTTTTGCCGATTTGAACACCAAGGGCGGAGGATAGTGTTATGGAGGAAGTGATGACGGAGAGAGCCTACTATTTCAGCGATCGGCTGGAGATGGATACGGAAGTGGTGCGGTGTGAAGCGCAGGAAGATGGCCGGTTTCGTGTGCAACTGGTGGCGACGCTGTTCCATCCGCAAGGCGGCGGGCAACCCGCTGACCAGGGTACGATAGGTGAGGCGACGGTGTTACAGCTCATCCAGCAAGAGGGTGAGTTAATCCATATCACTGACCGCGAAGTGGCGCTGGGCTGCGTGCATATCCAAATTGATGCGGCACTGCGTAAGCTGCATACCCGTTACCATTCTGCGGGGCATCTGATTGCTTATGCCGGAGAGAAGTTTGGCTGGTTAGGTTACAAAGGCGATCATCGGCCCGGCAATGGACGTATCGTTTTTAAACCACAGGGCGAACCGCAAGCCGTTGATGAAGCGATCATCGCTGAGGGTGTCGATGCGCTGGTGGCGCAGGATTTAGCGCGCGTGCTGCGGGATGACGCCGGACGCAGAATGGTCAGTTGGGGCGATCTCACACCTTACGCCTGCGGTGGCACGCATGTGCAACGCACCGGAGACGTTGGCGATATCGTCATTACCCGAGTGAAAGAGAAGAAGGGCGAACTTTCGGTGCAGTATGAAGTGCGGGATTGATGAGCAGGCGGATTAACGCCTGCACTGCGCTACTTAAATTCATCTATTTTTAATTGTGCGAAAGCCTGATCAACATCGCTATACGCTTGTGAGGTGGTATAAGTGCCAGACAGCTGCCAATAAAAAACCGGAGCGCCAGGTTCTTCGCTGCTTTCCGCTACACGATAGCGAGAGAATTTTATTTGCGCGGCTTCAGTCAGATCATCATTGTCCTGATTTGACGAGAATTTCATCGCGCGGATCAGGTAATAAACGCCCTGGATATTGTGCAGTTCAAAACCAATGATTTTGTCAGAGGAACCCGCAAGACGAAAATCAGACCAGGTAAAACCATCATCATCCGGAACCGGTAAAATAAACCAGTTGCCGTTTTTATTGATGAAGGCAGATAGCGTCTGGCTGGGATGCGAGGTGTTATTGTCAAAGGTCGCAGAGACCAGCAAATCCGGTACGCCATCCTGATTAAGGTCGATATTATTCGCCCCTGCCAGCAACCCGACCCGCGTAGCACCCTGCGCACCGAAAACGGTACATAATGACAGAACGATAAACGCGAAAGTTTTTAATTTCACTGCACGCTTTCCTTACTGGTTAAGACAATATCAGGGATTAACACCTGAATATTGAAAGACAGCATGGTATTGCTGCCTGATGGCCATCATGGCGTATTTTAAAAATTTTGCTCTCCAATCGCGCTGAATTATGGGTGTTTTTTCTGTGATGTGAAAGGGTGAACGGAATAATTAAAAGAAAAGAGATTAACCGACGAAGCGCGTCATCCATTACGCACTTCGTTAGAGGAAACAGACTTAATGTGAACGTCTTTCCTTAACCCTCAACTCATACCTGCGCCATGCCGCCATCCACGAAGAGTTCGGTGGCATTAACAAAGCTGGAGGCATCGGATGCAAGAAACGCCACCACCTGACCAATCTCACCGGGTTCACCCAATCGGCCCAATGGCACCTGGGCAGCTAATGCATCGAACAATCCCTGACGCTGATCTTCGGGCACTAAATCGCCCAAACCCGGCGTGCGCACCGGACCAGGGCTCACCACGTTGACACGAATTCCGCGATCTTTCACATCCAGCGCCCATGAGCGGGCAAAGTTGCGCACGGCGGCTTTACTGGCGCTGTAAACACTGAATCCTGCGGTGCCCTGAACCGAAGTGGTGGACGAGGTCAAAATCACCGAGGCTTTGTCGCTCAGCAGCGGCAGCGCTTTTTGCACGGTAAACAGCACACCACGCACGTTGGTGCCAAAGATACGGTCGAAGTGCTCTTCAGTAATCGCACCGAGTGGCAACATATCGCCGCCGCCAGCATTGGCGAACAGGATATCGAGTCGGCCTGCCTGGCGTGCAATCTGCGCATACACCGCATCCAGATCGCTCAGCACAGAAGCATCAGCGCGGATACCGGTTGCCTGCGCGCCAATCAGCGTCACGGCGGCATCCAGTTCCGGCTGGCGACGACCGGTGATAAACACCCGTGCGCCCTGTGCTGCCAGCGCCTGGGCAGAGGCTAAACCAATCCCGCTGGTGCCGCCGGTGACTAATGCAATTTTACCGTTTAATGATGTGTTCATGAGTGTTCTCCCAAATGGATTTAAGTGTGTAATGACTGCGTTGCAGTGCATGGGAGGCAATGTAACCCTGCGCGGTTTAGTGATAAATGGTGTAAAATCGAAATCACTATTCCTGTGCATGGATAATAAAAATGGACCAGCTGTTGGCGATAAAGGCGTTTGCGCGCGTGGTGGAAGCGGGGAACTTCACCCGTGCGGCCGATTCACTGGATATGCCCAATGCCACTCTGAGTAAACTGGTGCAGGAGTTAGAGGGGCATCTGGGCGTGCGCCTGCTTCAGCGCACCACGCGTCGCGTCACCGTCACGCCTGAGGGACGTGATTACTACGATAAAGCGCTACGTATCGTGCGTGACCTGGAAGATATTGATGGCGCATTTAACGCGGTAAACGGAACGCCTCGCGGGTATCTGCGCATTGATATTGGCGGGTCAACGGCGCGTGACGTCCTCATCCCACTGTTACCTGATTTCGTCGCGCGATTTCCCGAAATCCGCCTCGACCTGGGCGTGTCGGACCGGGCTGTGGATCTGATTAGCGACAATGTCGATTGCGTCATTCGTGGCGGTCCGCTCGGTGATTCATCGCTGGTGGCGCGTCACCTTGGTGATGCCGATATGATCACCTGCGCGGCACCCGGTTATCTCAAAACCTATGGTGTGCCAGCCTATCCGCAGGAGCTGAAAAATGGGCATCGCTGGATTAGCTATTTATCCCCGCAAAGCGGACGCGCTTTTCCCCTGCGCTTCATGCAAGGGAATGAGAAACAGGAAATGAAAATCGAGCATCGCATTGGCATCAATGAGAGCAACGCGCATCTGGCAGCTGCAGTGGCAGGATTAGGCATCATTCAGACATTCCGGTACGCAGCAGCGGCAGATTTAGCGTCAGGCGCGCTGGTGGAGATACTGAAGGATTGGCGGCCCGCCAGCTATCCGTTTCACGTCGTGTATCCGCAAAACCGCCATCTGACCCAGCGTTTACGGGTGTTTATCGAATGGTTGCGTGAGGTATTTCCTGCGCGACTCAATGGATGACAAGCACACAGCGATCTGTTAACTTTTTGTTTCTTAACTCCCCCATTTTCACTACAGGCCAGCGTAAATGACACATTCAGCTGCATCTTCCCCGTCATACGAACATGGCCTGTATGCGATCTGCTGTCCGCCACCGCCTCCTGCACTCGTTGTGGTTCGTTAAGAACCGGAAGTCTTCACGCTTAAATTTCCAACGTTTGTTTTAGGAGCATTTTCATGCGTTCTTCGTCTTTGGCGTCGCAAGCGGCGACGTCGGGCTTCGTGCTGCTGTGGGGCAGTGCGGCCATCTTCTCACGCCTGGGTTTAGACAATGCCTCACCCATCGCGCTGTTGATCGTGCGCTTCAGTGTAGCGCTTGCCGCATTAATGCTGGTGGGCATATTTCGACGTCGCTGGTTACCCGATGCGGGCAGCCGAAAAACGGTGATGTTTACCGGTCTGATTTTGATTGGTGCCTATTCGGTGTGTTACTTCCAGGCGATGGCCGAGGGGGTGACGCCAGGTTTAATCGCCACCATCATGGGCATACAACCGATCCTGACGCTCTGCATCGTGGAAAGGCGCATGCAGGGCACGCGATTACTGGGATTACTGATCGCGTTAGCAGGATTGATACTGCTGGTGTGGCGCAGTCTGGCGGCATCGCAGTTGCCGTTGAGCGGCATAGTCTTCGCTCTCGGCGCACTGCTGTGTATGACGTTTGGTGCCATCATGCAGAAAAAGGTGTCCCAGCATCCCGCGCAGGTACTGCCGCTGCAATACGCGGTGAGCCTGGCGCTGTGTGCTCTTCTGCTTCCGGTTAAAGCCTTCCATATCGACTTTACGTTGCACTTCTGGATTTCCGTGCTGTTTCTTGGGGTGATGATCTCGGTGATGGCGCAGCTGCTGCTGTACCGGCTGCTGAGTGCGGGAAGCATCGTTAACGTCACCAGTTTGTTTTATCTGGTTCCAGTGATAACGGCAGTACTGGATTACCTGTTGTTAGGTAATGCGCTGCCGTGGTCGGGGATGATGGGAATGCTGGCTATTCTGCTCGGCATCATGCTGGTGTTTCGCACACCGCGCCTGAAAACATCGGGGTAAAGTCGAACAGGGCGCATCAAAATGGATGCGCCCTTTATCGTGGTTAAACCGTGCCGGTGCCGCCATCAGAACACCAAACCTGTCCCGACGTGAAGCTATTGGTGGTTTCCGCAAACGTCACATACAGCGGCGCGATTTCAGCAGGTTGACCGGGGCGACCCAGTGGCGCGGAAGCGCCAAATTGCTCCACTTTCTCCTGCGGTTGTCCGCCACACACCTGCAATGCAGTCCAGTAAGGGCCGGGTGCCACGGCGTTAACGCGGATTTGGTCTTTACCCAACTGTTTGGCTAAAGCTTTAGTAAAGGCCGCAATCGACGCTTTGGTCTGGGCATAATCCAGCAGGATGGCGCTGGGATCGTAGGCCTGCACTGATGACGTGTTAATGATCGATGAACCCGCCGGTAGGTACTCCAGCGCGGCCTTGGTTATCCAAAACATGGCATACACATTAGTCTTAAACGTCGCATCAAAATCTTCTGTCGAGAGGGTACGAATCGATTCATTGAACTGCTGACGACCGGCATTGTTGACCAAAATATCCAGACCATCAAGTTTCGTCGCCGCTTCCTTCACCAGTTTCTGGCAAAAGGCTTCGGAGCGAATATCTCCCGGTATGGCAATCGCCTTACGACCTTCCGCTTCAATCAGTTTTATCACCTCTGCCGCATCCTGTTCTTCATCGGGCAGGTAATTTATCGCCACGTCGGCGCCTTCACGCGCGTAAGCAATGGCCACTGCACGGCCAATACCTGAATCGCCGCCGGTAATCAGCGCTTTACGACCGGTTAAACGACCGGTGCCCCGATAGCTGGTTTCACCATGATCCGGGCGCGGTTCCATTTTTGCCGCCAGCCCAGGAAAATCCTGTAATTGTTTTTTAAAAGGAGGTGTCGGATATTGATGGGTAAGCAGCGTTTTATTTGTAAATGAACTCATCGTAATCTCCATGTTCTTCGCTAGTGATAAATTAAGCCTGGCATAAATGTGATATATGTCACGTCAAAAAATGACCAATTGAAATTTTGCAGCTTAAGCGAGGCGTTATTATAACTGCTGTGATGGAAATAAAAGGCGTGACTGGAATAAGAGGGAGGGAGCAGAATAAGCGCAAGACGTAAGTCATATATCGTCATTGCACTTATTCAATTGCCAGTAGAACGTATTGGCATCCTTGTCGTTGAGGCGACTAGCGCGCCCGGGGCGGATTAAGAACCTTTGTTACTGCTTTTTCCGCCTTTTTTCCCGGCTTCGGAGGCTTTCTCGGGGTTGTCTTTAAAACTACCGCCGCCACTGCTTTGCCCACCTTTTTTACCCGCTTCAGATGCCTTTTGTTTATCATCTGCGAAGTTACCGGAACCGCCTCTATGCTCGGCCATAAAATGCCCTCATTCATGCATTGCGATTACATAATCGTGGATAGCGTCACACGTTATGTCCAGACTGCAGAATTAAGGTTAGTGCCATTGTGAATATTAACAAGCGCGGCGGCAGCGTATAAGTGGTTTAAAGGTCTTGATCTCGAGTTTTAATTTATAAGCGAATGAATTGTGTGGTTAATATTAAGTCAATATAATCGAAGCGTAATTTACGCTTCGATTATAAATAAGGTCGATCATCTCGCAGTAATCTGGGTGAAATAGGTCCCGCTGTAAGGTATGGGCAGGAAATCATGGAAGATTTGCTTTAAGGTTTGCTCGGGTTCGACATCCGTGAGCAGCTGAGGATAAAGCGTTTTTGCCATAAATTCCGTTGCCGCGATGTGCCATGGGCTGAGGTAAAAATTCATCCAGATGACGGCGGAGTGGCCGTTACGTAGCGCGGCTAATTCACGCAATCCGTTTTGCTGCGCGGTCAGTTGGGCGAAGCTGCTTTGCACCGCTGGCAGTGCCACTTCAGGCCCCAGCTTCAGCAAACCCTGCGCCTCGTTATCGCCAAATCCGGTGGCGAAGTAGTAATCCTGCTGCGCCGCAATCACCATTTCTTCACTCAAGCGACCAAACACGCCGTGCTGCGTTTTCGCGGCGATATTGTCGCCGCCTGCCGCATTTAACAGTTCGCCCAGGCTGCCGTTGATGGCGGTGACGCAACATTCATTGCGACGACCAAGATGCAGCTGCAACAACACTGAAGGCTTCGCGCCATGATAACTGGCCAGCCGTTCACGAATCACCTGCATATGTGCGTCATAAAAACGGTTAAAGGCCTGCGCGCGAGCCTGCTGATTCAGCACCTCGCCAAAAATCTCCACGCTGCGACGGGTATTCTTTAGCAGATGCACGCGCAAATCGATTTTCACCACCGGAATATGCGCGGCTTTCAGCATACTCACCAGGCGCAGATCGGCATCATCGTAGCGCGCAAGGCTCGGCAGGATCACCACATCCGGTTTGAGTGCCAGGATCTGCTCAGGATTGATGGCATTCGGGCCGCCTGAACCGAGGGAAGGGATTTTTAACATTTGCGGGAACTGACGCGCAAAACTGTTCCACGTCTGGCTATCGTACTTTTTCAAATCCTGAGGCCAGGCAACGATATGCTGAAAAGGATTGCCCGGTTCCAGCAGCGCCAGCGTGTAGAGCATGCGACTTTCGCCCAGCACAATGCGCTGCGGATGGTCAGGGATATCCACCTGATTACCGTCAATATCCGTGACGGTTTTTGCCAGCGCGGCGCTACTAAGCACCAGTAAGAAGCAGGCAAATACAATCAGCATTGGCCCCCAAAGGGAAGGGGCGCGCCGGGCGCCCGCTTTAACTACAGAATCAGAACTCAACGCTGGCCTCGACCATTAGGTTACGGGTTTCACCCTCACGCACGCGCAAATTGCCGCCGCTGGAGGTGTAATAGTGCTTGTTGAACAGGTTGTTCAGATTCAGCTTAAGCTGTGTTTTTTCACCAAACAGCTGATTGTTCCAGGCGATAAAGCTGTCCGCCACCACGTAATCCGGCATGGTGAAGCTATTTTCAGGATCGCCCGCTCGCGAGCCGACATAGCGCGCGCCGCCACCGACGCGGAAATCACCGGGAATGCCGTTGATACTGAGGTTGTGGCTGAGATAGAGTGCGCCCGAATGACGCGGTGCATTTTGCAGCCGATTGCCATTGTTAGCAGAATTTACGCCATCATCAACAATCTCAGCCTTATCGTAGCTGTAGTTAGCGCTGAGATCCCAACCCGGCAACACTTCGCCGTTCAGCTCAAACTCTGCGCCGCTGGAGCGGGCTTTATCAATTGCCCGCGTTGAACCGTTAATACTGAGCGACATGTCGCGTTCATCAATGCGGTACAGCGCGACGCTGGCAAACAGCTTTGGCGAGATCTGCCATTTACTGCCGACTTCCCAGGTCGTGCCCTGTTCGGGCTTACCGACATTGCCGTCATCGTCCACATCGATGGAAGGCGTAAAGGATTTGCTGACGCTGCTGTAAAGCGAGACATCAGGGGTGATTTTATAAATCAGCCCCGCTTGTGGCAGGAATTTATTGCCTTCACTATTCAGTGTTTCCACCACCGGATCGAAGCCTTTGGACGCACGCTGCTCGTAATGCTGATAACGTCCGCCAAATACCGCAATCCACTGTTCCGTCAGTGAAATACTGTCTTTAGCGTAAACCGAACGGCTATGAATGCGGTTCAGGTTATTGGCGTTGGCGGTGTTTTCTGTGGTGCTATTGGTCACCGGCGATAGGATGTCGTATTGCGGATCGGTAAAGTTAAACCCGGTGTTGGATTTTCCTTGATACTGATGTGCACGGTAAGTCTGATTCATCTCATAATCAGTCCCGATCACCACATCGTGGGTCATGCCCAACAACTGTTGTGAACCGAGCAGATCCCATGAAACGTATTTCGTTTTGTGGTTAAAGCCACGGTTAGCATCGGCACGACGCGTCACGACGCCGGTGGTGGGGTTAATGGCGGTGACGCGCACTTCGTTGTTGTCGTATTGACGCTGATTCCAGCCAAAAGTGACGCGCGTGCTCCAGTCATCATTAAACTGCCAGTCATAGTGCGCATTAAGGGTTTTGTTGTGACCCCAGGCATGATTCGCCTTGTCGTCGAGACGATCTTTGTAGCCGATATCCAGCGGCTTGCCATTGATAAAGGCGGTGCCACGGTCGTAGGGAATATCGTATTGATAATCTTCATAGCTTACGAGGAAGCTGGCTTTTTCACCGTACCACTGCAACGAAGGCGCGATCAGCGTATGTTTGTCGCTGCCAAAGTTGCGCCAGTAATCCTGATTCTGCTTTTCGGCGATCAAGCGGAAAGCCAGGCCGTTGCCCAGCGGGCCGGTGACATCGACGGTGCCAGCGCCGCCACCTTCGCTGGAGGAACGGCCGCTGACTTTGGTGTGCCAGTCATATTGCGGTTTTTTGCTCACCACGTTGATCACGCCGCCCGGATTTTGAATGCCATAGAGCAGGGATGCCGAGCCTTTTAGCACTTCGACGCGTTCGGTGGTGGCATCGAAGTTCAACCCCTGGCTGCTGCGAATGCCATCACGATAGATTGACCCATCAGAGTTGCTGCCAAATCCGCGACGCACAAAGCCATCTTCGGTGCCTGCCAGAGTATTGCCCTCTGTGACACCACTGACAAAGCGCATCGCATCAGTGAGACTGGCGGCCTGATAGTCTTCAAGCTGCTGTTGGGTCACCACACTCACCGATTGCGCTTCGTTCAGACGCGGCGTGGGCGTTTTGCTGGCGACGGAACTGCTGGTGGCGTTATAGCCTTGCGGGCGACTTTCCTGCGCGGACACCGTCAGGGTATTACTGCTCTCCGCTGCCAGACTGCCTGCTGCAGTGAAAACGCTGACACCGTATATAGCGGCGATAATGGCCGGATGGCATGTGGGTTTAAAAGCGAAAGTTTTGTTGTTATTCATTTAAATAAACCTGGTGTTGGTGCGGAATTAATCTCGTCCATGAAACGAAGCTAGGATTAAATTATTTTCAGCAGAGAAAAGTGCATGAAATAAGCATTCTCTGTGGATCGTGCGCCTTAAACTGAGATGGCGTGATGTTATTGAGAATCATTCAAACATGAAAGAATGTAGTAGTAAACGGAAATAATGGCTTGGATACTACAGCAGGAATAGAGTCCATCAACGCCATTTCCATTTGAGGTTTAATTGTTATAAATGCAACAAAAACAGTTATATAAATAGATTTCTTGCTGTAATCAAACGTTCCACCCCAAAGGAGCGATAGCGATCAGGGTGCTGGATTAAACAAGAAATATCACTACAATACCGTGCCTAAATGGGGGACGAAATCACGCCCTGATGATAAACAGGTAAAAAGATGGCCATAAATAAAATTAAAAATCGGGTTGATGTATTAGGTGAACGCTATCGCGCACGCGCTCCGTCATTATCGTCCAGCCTTCAATCCGTCGCGCGATATATCCACGATAATCGTGAGGCAATATTAGATGCCACCGCCATGGAAATAGCGGATGCGACTCATACCTCAGATGCCACCGTGGTGCGTGCCGTTCAGGCATTGGGATTTGCCGGTTTGCGTGATTTGAAAACCACGTTGAAAGCCTGGTTTGGCCCGGCGATGAATTCAGAAGAGAAGATGAGCGCCACCGTCAGCGAACTGTCGTGTGACATCAATTCGGGGATCGATTTCGTACTGGGTGGCCATAAACGCGCCTGCGATGCCCTCTCGGAACCTCACAATCGGCAAGCGGTCGCGCAGGCTGTCGCGATGTTGATCGACGCGCGTCAGGTCGCGCTGTTTGGCATTAATGCTTCAGGGATTCTGGCGGATTACAGTGCTCGGCTGTTCACGCGCATTGGCATTCCTGCCGTCACGCTCAATCGTTCGGGTATTGCCCTCGCTGAACAGTTGATCACCTTACAGCGTGGTGATGTGCTGATTATGATGGCGCAGAAATCTGCCCATAAAGAAGGGCTGACTACCCTGAAAGAGGCGAAGCGGCTGGGGATGCCGGTGATTTTGCTGACCAATGCCTTAGATTCAGCCTTCGCTAAAGAAGCGGATGTGATTATCAACGTGCCGCGCGGTGGGGAAAACGGCCGCATGCCGCTGCATGGCACCGTGCTGGTGTGCTTAGAGATGTTGATTTTATCAGTGGCTTCAGCGACTTCTTCGCGCACGGTAAAAACCATGAAGCGTATTCAGGATCTCAATCGGTCGCTAAAGCCCACCAGTAAAAAATAGCGCTATTGACTGCCAGTGGTAGTCGGCCTGGCAGCTTTGACCATTCCGCTGCGCGTGACAAGCCATACCGCCAGCACGATCAACAATGCACCGCCCATAAAGCCCTGGTTGATCTGCTCGTCCAGCACTAACCAGCCCCACAGGATGCCAAAAGGCGGAATCAGGAAGGTGACGGTGAGGGTGCGCAGCGGGCCAATATCGGCCAGCAAGCGGAAATAGATGATGTAGGCCAGCGCGGTGCAAATAAAGCCGACGGCCAAAATACTGGCCCAGACTTCAGGTATTTGCCAGTTCGCCGCCGGCGTTTGCGGCGCGCTGAAGGCAAAGAAAGGCAGCAGGAATAGCGAGGCACCTAACTGGCTGCCGAACGCGACTTTCGTGGCATCAAGCCCGCCGCGCGATCCAATCCAGCGCTTAGCGAGAAAGCCGGCAAAACCATAACAGGTGGTGGCGACCAGACAAGCCGCGATGCCGAGCACCAGCGCGTGCGAGAGCACCCCTTCGCCAGTGGTACTGATCAACATAATGCCGACAACACCGGCCACCATACCCAGCACATTACTCACGGTCAGTTGTTCATTGAAGAACGCCGCACCAATCACGACACCCATTAACGGCGCAGTAGCGTTGAGTATTGCGGAGTAGCCTGCGGGCAGCACGCGAGCGGCAAGGCAATACATCAGGAAAGGTAATCCTGAGTTAATCACACCCAGCAACATTGCCCAACCCAGTTTGCCTTCGAAGCGACGCGGAATGCGCAGTACTGCCATCACAATGATTAAACCCAATGCGCCACATAACACGCGCAAAAAAGCCGTATTTATCGCACCCAGCGCGGGAACAGCAATACGCATAAAGAGAAAACTGGCTCCCCAGATAGCCGCCAGCAGCAAAAGTCGCAACGAGTCCGATGTTCGCATGGTTCAGATTCAATCATTAGCAAGATGGGCTGACATCATAGCAAAAATTCTTAACACTCAAAGCGATGTCGCGGTGCTATGTTACTTCACTGCACCACAAAAAAAACGGCGAGGAAATGAATGCATTGGGAGTCTGAAAGGCTGCTGTATCGGCCGATTGAGCGCACGGATTTGCAGGCGCTTTTTCGCATCTATGGCGATGCACGAACACATCAATTTAACCCACGCGGGCCTTATCCAAGCCTTGATCATGCGCGAGAAGTGTTATTACGCAGAATCAAAGACCGCTCTATTCATGGTTTCGATGACTGGGTCATCATGGAGAAAAGCGATCCGCAACATGTGATTGGTTTCGGTGGCGTATTCGTCAGCGAATTCAACGGGCGCAGAACCAACAATCTGGGTTACCGTTTTGAACCGGATGCCTGGGGAAAAGGCTATGCGACAGAACTCGCGCATCGCGCTATCCGCCACGGTTTTGAAGATCTAAAACTGAAAGAAATTGTCGGTGTGGTGAGAGAAAACCACACCGCATCACGCCGCGTACTGGAAAAGGTCGGGATGACTTTCCTCGAAAGGGTGTTTAATCCGCAAGATCCGCCCGCCAGTTTGATGTTCACCATCACACGCCAACAATGGAGAGAAAGAAATGGAACAGGTGATTAGAAAACTCACTGCAGAGGATTACGCACAGTGGAAATCGCTGTGGTTGGGCTATCTCGACTTTTATGTCAGTGAGGTCACGGAAGAAGTCACCAATACGACATTTCAACGATTGGTTGCGGAAGGCGAACCGATGCATTGTCTGGTGGTGGAGGAGCAGGGCAAGTTGACTGGGCTGGTGCATTTTATTTGCCATCGCAGCACCTGGACCCTGGGTGACTATTGTTACCTGCAGGATCTGTTCGTCAGCCCAGACGGGCGTATACAAGGCACGGGTCGCGCGTTAATCGCAGCGGTGAATGCTGCCGCTGAGGCGTTGAACTGCTCGAAAGTGTATTGGATGACGCGCGAGAATAATTACCGTGCCCGGGCACTGTATGATCAGGTCGCGACGAAGACGGATTTTGTGCAATACCGTGTTGCACCCTAATCAGCAATTTCACTCACACCGCTTGTCAATTCTTCCTACCATCCTGTACCATTTGGGAATCGATCATTTCCTAAATGGTATTTCCCCTACCGCAAACTCAAATCTTGATACGAGAACGCGGCCAACCATGCCAGCCCAGGAACGATTATGATTTCGACCTATCCAACCAAAAATTTGACCAATTAGGAAGTAACCATTTCCAATTTTAGGAGTAACGGATGAATGCCTCAGAATTAAAAATAACATCGCGCTGGTCACAACCTGTCACCAACCTGCCTGATTTTTCCCATCATTACGCCACGGTAGACGGTGTTCGCATCCACTACGTTAGCGGCGGCAACCCACAAGGTGAAACCCTGGTGCTGTTAGCCGGGTTCCCACAAAGCTGGTTTGCGTGGCGCAAGGTAATGGCTCTGCTTGGCGATCGTTACTTCATTATCGCGCCCGATCTCCCCGGTCAGGGGGATTCCGATAAGCCTTACAGCGGCTATGACACCACTTCTCTGGCAGAAAAAGTACAGGGCCTGCTGCTGCAACTGAACATCCATCACTACTATCTTGCGGCGCATGATGTCGGTGCGTGGGTGGCCTGGCCGTTTGCCCTGCGTTATGCCAATCAGATAAAAAAACTGGCACTGCTTGATGCCGGCATTCCGGGCGTCACCTTGCCGGATGCGCTGCCTGCCACGCCCGATAAGGCCTGGAAAACCTGGCATTTCGCCTTCCATCTGCTGCCGGATCTGCCTGAAGCCTTAATTGCCGGGCGCGAAGAGATCTATCTGGATTGGTTCCTGAAACGCAAAGCCGTCAGCCCAATGGTTTTTGACGCAGACGATATGACGGAGTACACGCGGTTGCTGCAACAAAACGGTGCCTTGCGCGCAGGTATGGCGGCCTATCGCGAAGTGAGCGCCTCGGCGGAACAAAACCGTGCATGGCTGCATGATAACGGCAAACTGACGGTGCCGTTGCTGGCGGTCAGTGCCGATCAGGGTTCGATCCCCGATATGGCGATTCCGTTTCAGGAGTTTGCGGCTGAGGTTTCAGGCATCAAAATCGCGCACTGCGGTCACTTCATCCCGGATGAGCAACCGCAGGCGCTGGCTGAAGCACTGCGCGAGTTTTTTAGTTAGTTGCGCAGACTGGCGATCTCCACACGTTGACCATTGGCAGATGAGCGCACCATCGCTTCAATGATTTGCTGATTCTCCAGGCCAAAGCGGAAATCCGGGAAACAACCGGCTTCGCTGCTGAGGCCTTTAATCAGGTCGTAAATTTCGATCACTTTCACATCGAAGTATCCCAGGCCACCGCCTGCGAAATCGAAGCCAAAGAAGCCACCAAACTGCTCGACCTGAGAACCGGCATAAATGGTTTTAAAGCCGCGATCGTGTTTCGCATCGCCATAACGTGCAATCTTCAGTTCGTTAAAGCGCTCACCGTCCATGATGATGGTGCCTTCGGTGCCCGAGATTTCCCAGGCAATGCCGAACACTTTTCCTGCGGAGATGCGTGAAGATTCAATCACGCCACCGGCGCGGTTCTCGAAAGTGACGAGCGCCTGGAACTGATCGTCGTTTTCCACTTTCAAACGCGCCGCCTGTTTATCTGCCTGGGCCCCATAGCCTGAACCACCACCTGCAGCAGGACGCGTGTCAATAAACAGCTGCTCCTGTCCTACCACGCTCTTGATCGGCCCCATCAAATATTGCGCCACGCTCACCACGTGTGAGCCTAAGTCACCGAGTGAGCCAGACCCGGCCTGTTCGCGCGAGCAACGCCAACTCCATGGCAGCTCGGGATCGTTGAAAAATCCCTGATCGAACCAGCCACGGAAGCGTGTCGGTGTGCCGATGTCACCGCGATCGATCATCTGCTTCGCCAACTGCGCTGCCGGCGTTTTGATGTTATTGAACGCCATGATGGTTTTCACACCTGCTCGCTCAGCTTCCTGGGTCAGGGTTTGCGCTTCCTGCAACGAAACGGTGAGCGGCTTTTCGCAGTAGACATGTTTACCTGCACGAATCGCGGCCAGCGCCATATCGAAGTGCATGCTATTAGGCGTGGTGATATCAACAATATCGATTTCAGGGTTGTTCACCATCGACTGCCAGTCCGCCGTGCTGTGTTGAAAGCCGTAGCGTCGAGCCGCTTCTTCGGCCAGTGCGGGCGTGACATCTGCTAGCGTATGCAGAACCGGCTGTAGCGCCAGGTTGCGATACAGTAAACCCGCGCGACGCCATGCATCAGCGTGCGCCTGGCCCATAAAGCCTGAACCGATCAGGCCAACATTCAGTGTTTTTCCAGCCATCAGCGGCTCCTTAAGCGTTTGCAGGTAAAATGTGTTGGGCAACAAAACGTTGTGCGCGGGTCACGGTCTCCAATGGGGGCGCTTTCGCCGGATCCTGCTCGGCTTCCACCACCATCCAGCCCTGATAACCGCTGCGAGCGATAAACTCTGCCAGCGGTCGATAATCAATGCCGCCGTCGCCTGGCACGGTAAACATCCCTGCGAGCACGGCTTCGTTGAAAGTCATACCGCTGGCTCGCACCTGTTGCAGGCGATCCAACCGCACATCTTTTAGATGGATGTGGCAAATGCGGTCAGCGAATTCCTCAATAAGTTGCGTATAGGAGAATCCGGCAGCGGTGGCGTGACCGGTATCCAGTAACAGGCCAACGGCGGGCGAACAGGCATTTAACAGCGCACGAATTTCCGGCAGCGTTTCGGCCACCATCATGAGATGGTGGTGATAGGCGAGGCGTAAACCGTATCGATCAAACAGGGCTTCGGCAAAGTGGGAAAGGCGATCGGCATAGTCGGCGACCTGACTCTCCGGCAACAAACGTCGGGTGCTCAGTGGCACATCCAGCGCGTTGTCAGCCATCCAGCCGCATTCGCCGTACACCATCACGTTGGCGCCATTTTCCTGCAGCAGGGCGGCATGGTTGTGCACCGCATCCAGCTCCTGCTCAACGCTGCGTTCGGTGAGAAATCCGTCATGCCAGCCTGACACCAGTTGCAGTTGATGTTGTGCCAACAGCTGCTTCAATGCACCCGGTTCACGCGGGAATATGCGACTTAGCTCGACGCCCTGAAATCCGGCCTGTTTCGCTTCTTTCAAACAGTTTTCGGCCGAGGTCCCTGCGCCGAGGTATTGCAGCACTTCATTGACCCAGGAGAGTGGGCTGACGCCGAGTTGAGGTGAGGGGTGACCTGTGCGATAAAACGCTTCTTTGATCATCGGTTATATCCTGTAGGGGAGATAGCGATGAAATTAGCGGATGCGATGTGCAGCGGCGAGCGGTTATTTGACGTAAAACCATCAAAATTTGCAGGCTAAACGTCAAAAAAATATTGATGTGATTTTGGATGGAAATTGATGGGTTAACAGGGAGATAGGAATGCAAGTCAATAGAGGTGGCCCTTAGAAGGCCACCCATCAGGACTCAGAACGACAGGGTGACGCCAGCGTAATAGGCGCGGCCCGGTTCGTTGTAAGTTGAAGCACCTTCATCTTCACGATAAATGCGCTTATCAAACAGGTTGTTAATACCCGCATTAGCACGTAAATTTTTAGTGATGTCGTAATTGAGGTTCAAGCCGACGATGGAATATGGCTTGATTTCACGTTGTGAAAGACCTCCAGGTCTTCCCTCAATAACTGTTTCTGCATTTTGGCGCGGTTTTTGGCGGCCATACTGCGTCCAGTTGATATTGGCGCTAAGGCTATCAGTTGCTTGCCACTCTAATTGTGAGTTGATAGTAAATTCAGGAATGACCGATAGAGGATTTCCGGTCTTCTTACTTTCTGAACGGAACATGTAAGTCGCATTAGACCGCCACTCAAGTGTGTCCGCAATCAATGGAATAGTCAGGTTCCCTTCCAGACCCTCTACAATGGCTTTGCCTCCATTCTCCCACTGAAGCACGTTGTAAGTACCATTGGTGTAGACAACATCAGTACCGGATACAATTTTGTTTTTGTAATCGTTACGGAAGTAGGTGATACCCGCGACATAACCCGCGTGGTTAAACTCTAGTCCCACTTCTTTATTGACGCTCACTTCAGGATCGAGATTGTCATTCCCTAATAAATAACATTGGGATAGGCCAATTGGGCAGCCATTGCCACGTGTTGATAGCAGGTAGCCGGGAGTTGATTGATATAAGTTAGGCGCCTTGAATGCCCTCGCAATACCCGCTTTGAGCGTAAAATAGTCGCCCAATCCTTGCGAAATATTCAGGCTTGGACTCCAGTTAGCACCAAAAGCATCATGATAATCAAAGCGTAAACCCGGAATAATTTCAGTGCTGTCAGTGGCGGCAATATTATCTTCAAAATAAAGAGAACTTATCGTGGCGGAGTTAGTACTGCTGCGCTGAGACGGATCGCCTGAACTACCTGGCAAGTAAAGGTTTGTACTTGCAGATTGCATTGACGCAGGGTCATTAAGCTCATCGCGGTTCCATTCCGCTCCCAACGTCACGGTTTGGTCCACCAATAATTCCAGTGGGAAGTTTATTTCTCCGCCAGCACGATAACTTTCCAGACGACTGGTCGAATAAACATTACTGTTAATCATCCCTTCAACACTTCCGGCAGTGCCTTCTTTCAAGCGAGTGTTATTGGTCTTCTCGTAGTTGAAATTAAGTTTGGATGTGCCCCAATCCCAGATACCGTTATGAGTGACGCCATAGCTCTGACGATATAAGCGGTTTGTTTCACTGCCGTACAGAGATTCAACTAAACCACCTGCACTGCTATTTCCATTGCTGTTCTGCGTGTCGCCCGCATAGATATTGCCCTGACGGCTATAGCCGTAGGAGAAATCAACGATCTGAGTAGGGGTGATTTTCCATGACAGTACACCGTTAATATCTTTATTACGTACCCCTTCCCGTCCCGCAGCATAAGAGCCGTTTTGAGCGGTATTGATATCATAAGCATCCGCATCGGTGCGGTTGATATTGCCATACAGACGCATGGTTAATGCATCGCCAGCCAGTGGGCCACTCAAATTGAAGTTGGCGCGACGCGTGTCACCCTCTTTACTGTTTTCGGGCTGATTGGTGAACAGTGACAGCGATCCATGCCAGTCATTGGTCGGGCGCTTTGTGATGATGTTCACCACGCCGCCAGCCGCACCGGAACCGTAACGCGCGGCGGCTGGACCGCGAATCACTTCAATACGTTCTACCATCTCCGCGGGCACCCAGTTGGTATCACCACGCGAGTCACGTTCGCCGCGCCAGCTGTAACGCACGGAGTTACGCGAACTGACCGGCACGCCATCTATCAGGATTAAGGTGTTTTCCGGGCCCATGCCGCGAATATCAATCTGACGGTTGTTACCACGACTACCGCTGGCCCCGTTACCGGTCAGGTTGACGCCCGGCATTTTGCGGATGATATCGGAGAGGTCGTTAACCGGTGGACTTTTCTTAATGTCCTCAGCGGTAATGGTGGAAACGCCAGGCTGTTGTTTCAGACCCTGTTCTGCAGTGACAATCATCGATTCATCGTCAGCCAGTTTTTCCGTGGGTTCTGCGGCATAAGCAGGTGAGGTGAGCAAGGCTGCCACAATCAGTGCAAGAGGGCGCTTCCTGACATACAAAGTTACATTCACTTAAATCTTCTCCCTGAAGTATTAACATATGTAAGCAAATGCGCATGATAATGAGAATGTTTCTCATTGTATATGCGACAAACCGGCGTCTCCTTTTTTTCTCCATGATTGGTGCTAAATGCGGGGGAAACGTGAAGAAACGTAAAGCCAGAGTGACGTTTGTGCTTAAAAAACGTTGCGGAGGAAAAGCGTTCATCAAACTGTCATCAATTCCTTGCAAATCAGTAGACTAAAATCAGTGATAACGCACAGTAACTACATGGGAATCCGTTTAGCTTCGAGCCTGCACCAAAAAGGGTGCCTGGGACTCTCATAAATCAAGGAGAAAGTGTGCGCCAGATCATACAAACCTTTACATTCCTGTTACTGATTTCGTTCACTATTTCTGTTGCCAGAGCCGCCGATAAGATGGATTTCTGGCTGCAACCTCAACATGGCGGCAACAGTTTTAATCGCATTCCACCCAATACTGCTTATTTCAATGCTCTCCACACTTACGGTGCCTCTTGGGTGCGGCTCTCCTGGGATAAATGGCCCACCAAACAGCGTGATTTTCTGCTGGGCAGTGCGGATCGCTACCAGGGATTAGTGGCGGAAGATGTCGCCACTTTGAGAAATGTGCTGGATAACGCTGAGGCAGCAGGGTTGAAAGTGGTGATTACGCCGCTTTCCTTACCCGGCATGCGATGGTCACAAAATAACGGCGGACAGTTCGACGACCGGCTGTGGCAAGACAACGCTTTCTGGCAGCAAAGTGCCCGTTATTGGCGTGACCTTGCGGCTGCATTGCAAGACCACCCTGCAGTAGCGGCATATAACATCATTAATGAACCCGCACCGGAGAAAATGGGCGGTCTGGACGAACATGCGTCTGCCGCAACCATGAAAAGCTGGTATCTGCAGCACAAGGGTACCGCGCGGGATTTACCGGAGTTTTACCGCACCGTGATTGCGGCGATTCGCGAAGTCGATCAGCAGACGCCGGTGATGGTCGACAGTGGCTGGTACGCTGCCGCCGATGCCTTCACGTATTGGCCACAGCCGCTCGAAGATAAACGGGTGTTATATAGCGTGCACATGTATGAGCCTTATTCCGCCACCAGTGCACCGAATGCCAAACGCAAAGCGCCCTGGCCTTACCCGGGTAAAGTCCCGTTTGCGGTATTGCAGCAACAGTGGGATGCACAACGCGTGGCAGAATATTTAGCGCTGCCGTTTGAGTGGGCGAAAGCGCGCGGCGTGGCTCGTCATCAAATGGTGGTAGGGGAGTTCGGTTGTGTGCGCACCTTGCCAGGCTGCACACAATATCTGGAGGATGTATTAACGGTATTGGATCAGCAGCAGGCACATTGGGCGTTCTACAGCTTCCGTGAAGACAGCTGGGATGGTATGGATTACGAACTGGGCGCTAAGAAAGTGTCGTGGCAATACTGGCAGGCAGCCGAGCAGAATTTACCCGATATCGTTCCACGCCATGCGACTAAAGAGTTTGAGCCTATACGTAAACGCTTAGAACAATAATGTCTTGCTAAGAAGAATACGTTCATAAGCCATGGCAAAAGCAGGCTGCCGAATACCTGACTAAATCTGAATAACTCACCTGAAACCGCGCCATCGCTGGCGCGGTCATCCCCGGCACCACGGGCACTACGTTCTATTCCCGAATTATGGCAATAGATATCCGTTTTTCGCATTTGTGATCGCTGCACATCTTACTGAGAATGGCTCCGGGACGTTCAGAGGATGAAAATTTCTTTCCGCCGTAAGGTGAGAAAGAAGAAAAATACATCGCTACCTCAACGCCTTTTCCCGACAGGGAAACATTTATATATATCAGGAGAAGGTTCCAGTGAAACTCGCCAAAGGTATCACCTTGCTTGCACTTGCATTGAGTGCGCACACCGCGTTTGCCGCCGATCAATCCGTCCCAACTGACAGCTCACTCCATGTTCAGGCCGATCCAGCGCTGAAAAGCCTGCTGCCTGAGGATGTGGTAAAGCGCGGCTATATCGTGGCAGGAACCAACCCAAATACGCCGCCGACCACCTTCTATAAAGAAGACAACAAAACCCTGGCCGGACGTGAAATTGACGTGATGAACGCCGTGGGCGAACGCTTAGGCATTCAGGTACAGTGGCGCGACACCGGCGGCTTTGACAACATCATTCCTGGCCTGAAAACTGGTCGTTATGACGTCGCGCTTTCAAACATCAATGCCACGCCAACCCGCGCGAAGATCATCGATTTCGTCAGCTACTACGATGCCAGCCTGTTGGGCATAATCTCTCGTAAAGATGCCAACGTGGCACCGTTTAAAACACTGGACGAAGTGTGCGGTAAAGAAGTTGGCGCTGGATCGGGTACTACACAGGTCACTCGTTTGGAAGAAGCCAGCAAAGCTTGTGAAGCGGCGGGTAAAAAACCGATCAAAGTTTCCGTGTTCCCGGATCGTCCAGCTGGTGTACAAGCCGTGGTCAGCGGTCGCGTGCCGATGTTCCTTGGCCCGTACGAAGGTCTGCTGTGGCAGGCGAAAGTGATTAAACCTATCACCCTGAGCGGCGAAATCACCGTGCATGACGCGCCTGTTTCTGTGGCTTTCCCGAAAGATTCTGCGCTTGAGCCTGCGGTGCAAGCGGCACTTAACTCGCTGATCAAAGATGGTAGCTACCAGAAGATCCTCGACAACTGGGGCATCGGTTTTGGCGCGGTTAAAGAATCCAAACGTAACCAGGAAATCTTTCAATGAGTGATGTACGTGACCACACCGATGATTTGAAAATTGTCGGCAAACGTTACTACGGACGCTGGCTTAGTGCGCTGGTGGTGCTGTTGTGCGTCGTGGCAATGGCGCACTCGATGATTAACAATCCACGCTTCGAATGGAGCGTGATTGCGGAAAATTTCACCGGCGAATCGATCTTGCAGGGCGTATTAATGACGCTGCAACTGACGGCGATTTCGGTGGTGCTGGGCTTTGCGTTTGGTACGGTGCTGGCGCTGATGCGCCTCTCATCCAACCCCGTGCTGGTGGGCGTCAGCTGGTTTTACACCTGGTTCTTCCGTGGTGTACCGATGCTGGTGCAGCTGTTCCTGTGGTACAACATTGCGGCACTCTATCCGACGATTTCACTATCGATCCCAGGTCTGGGCGAGCTGTGGAGTACCCAATCTAATGCGCTGGTGAGTCCATTCAGTGCGGCGGTGATCGCGCTGGTGATGCATCAGTCTGCCTATGCCGCTGAAATTGTGCGTGCCGGCATCCAAAGCGTGGGCAATGGTCAGCTGGAAGCTGCGCGTGCGCTGGGTTATCGCCCGGCGCAGATTTTCCGTCATACCGTGCTGCCGCAGGCAATGCGCGCGATTATGCCGCCGGCGGGAAATGAAATTATTGGTCAGTTAAAAACCACGGCGGTGGTGTCAGTGATTTCCCTGCAGGACGTGTTGTTCTCAGCGCAGATCATTTATCAGCGTACTTATGAAGTGATTCCGCTGCTACTGGTCGCGACGCTGTGGTATCTGCTGATGACTTCGGTGCTGTCGATTGGTCAGTTCTACGTTGAACGCTATTTTGGCCGTGGCGTCACGCGCCGTGAAAAACGCAGCCTGTTTAAATCATTGCCGGGCTTTAGCGCGCAGAAACCTGAAAGGAGCGTGAGCAATGGCTGAAGCGATCGCCTTACGTAAAGTCACCAAACGCTTCTCCGGTGTCACGATTCTGGATGAAGTGAATCTGGATATTCCCGCCGGTTCGGTCACGGTTATCCTCGGTCCTTCGGGGTCGGGGAAATCCACTTTGCTGCGCTGCATCAACCATCTGGAAAAGCTGGATGGTGGCACCATTCGCATCGGTGGCGAAATCATTGGCTACAAGCAAAAAGGCCAGGCACTGCACGAATTAAGCAGTGGTGAGATTGCTCGCCAGCGTGCGCAAATTGGCATGGTGTTCCAGCAGTTTAACCTGTTCCCGCACCGTACTGTTTTGCAGAACATCGTTGATGCGCCAATGCGTGTGAAAAAGCAAAACCGTCAACAGGCGACCAGCAAAGCGCTGTCGCTGCTCAAGCAGGTAGGTCTGGCAGGACGAGAAGATGAGTGGCCGCAAAATCTCTCCGGCGGTCAGCAACAGCGCGTGGCCATTGCCCGCGCGCTGGCGATGGACCCCGGCGTAATGTTGTTTGATGAGCCAACCTCGGCACTGGATCCCGAACTGGTGGGCGAAGTGCTGCAGGTGATTAAACAGCTGGCACACTCCGGTATCACCATGGTGATTGTGACGCACGAGATTGGTTTTGCGCGCGAGGTTGCCGACAACATTGTCTTTATGGAAGACGGCAAAATCGTGGCGGCCGGACCGACTCAGCAAGTCCTCGACGACCCGGAAAACGGGCGCGTAAGAAACTTTATTGCAACGGTGCTCTAAGCACCGTTTTTCATTTTTGACAGCCAGGAACAGTGATGACGCAAAAACCGGTAATGCACAGCGCCCACTGGGGTGCTTTTCATGCCCAGCAATCGGGCGATCAGCTCACTATCGAACCCTTCAAAGGCGATCCCGATCCCAGCCCGCTGCTGCAAAACTTTCGCACTGCGCTTAATCATCCGGCACGCGTCTCGCGCCCGATGGTTCGTCGTGGCTGGCTGGAAGAGGGCCCCGGCCCGGATCAGCGCCGTGGCAATGATGAATACGTTGCGGTTAGCTGGGAACAGGCTTACGAACTGGTCTCGCGTGAATTGAAGCGTGTGGGCGACACTCATGGCCCGGAAGGCATTTTTGGCGGTTCTTATGGCTGGTCGAGCGCCGGCCGTTTTCATCACGCACAGAGCCAGGTGCACCGTTTTCTCAATACCACACTGGGCGGTTACGTACGTTCAGTGAACAGCTACAGTTCCGGCTCTGCTTCGGTGCTGCTGCCACATATCGTCGGCGACATGAACGAGATTGCGCGACGTGGCGTGAGTTGGGAAGAGATTGCCCAGCACAGTGAAATTGTTATCGCCTTTGGTGGTCTGGCGCTGAAAAACTCGCAGGTGGCGAGCGGTGGATTAAGTGAACACACCGAGCGCGGTTTTATGCATCAGGCCGCGCAACGCGGCACACGTTTTATCTCAGTAAGCCCATTGAAAAGCGATCTGCCCGACGAAGCCAAAGGGGAGTGGCTGGCCTTGCGTCCAGGCACCGATGCCGCTTTTATTCTCGGTGTTCTGTCCGTATTGATTGAAGAACAGCTGACGGATGAAGCCTTCCTGAGTCGCTACACCGTGGGTTGGCCGGAAATGGTTGCCTATATCCGTGGTGAAGAGGATGGCACACCGCGTGATGCCGCCTGGGCAGCAGAGATCTGCGGCGTCAGCGCGGCATTTATCACTGATTTTGCCCGCCAGCTACCCGGTAAACGCGTGCTGGTGACCGTTGCGCATGCGCTGCAACGTTCGGAACACGGTGAACAACCCGTGTGGCTCGGGCTGGTGCTGGCCGCCGCGCTGGGCCAACCGGGTTTACCGGGCGGCGGTTATACCTATGCGCTGGGTGCGTTGGGTCACTACGGTAAGCATCACAACCTGGTGAGTTTCCCGGCTTTGCCGCAGGGTAAGAATGGCATCGATCGTCTCATCCCGGTGGCGCGTATTTCGGACATGTTGCTCAATCCTGGCAAACCGTTCGACTACAACGGCCGTCGTTTAACCTATCCACATATCCGTCTGGCTTACTGGGCGGGCGGTAATCCGTTCCACCACCATCAGGATTTAGCGCGACTCCGTCAGGCATTTTGCCAGCTGGATACGCTGATTGTGCATGAGATTGCGTGGACCTCCAGTGCACGCCATGCCGATATCGTGTTGCCCGCGACCATGACGCTGGAGCGAGAAGATATCGGCGGTGCGCCAACCGATCGCCATCTGTTTGCTATGCAGCCGGTCGCGCAACCGCACGGCGAAGCCAAAGACGATTACGCCATTTTTGCTGAGCTGGCGCGCAGGCTGGGACATGAAGAGGCGTTTACCGAAGGTCGCGATACGCGTGGCTGGCTGAAACACCATTACGCGCAATTGCAGCAAAAGCTGGCAACGCATCAGGTCGACATTCCCGATTTTGAACAGTTCTGGCAGCAGGGCGTGCTGGAATTGCCGCAGCTCAAAGACGGTGGACGGATGATGAACGCCTTCCGTGCCGATCCGGATGCTTCACCACTGCCAACACCGAGCGGAAAAATCGAAATCTATTCGGCGACGATTGCCAGCTTCGATTATGAAAACTGTCCGGGACATCCAGTGTGGCGAGAGCCGCAGCAAAAGCCCGATGCCGACCATCCGTTCTGGCTGATCGCTAACCAGCCCGCGACGCGTCTGCACAGTCAGTTGGATTTTGGTGAATACAGCCTGAGCGGCAAACGTGATGGGCGTGAAGTGTGCAGCCTGAATTCGGATGATGCGGCATCTTTGGGTATTCAAGATGGCGAGATTATTGAGCTTTATAACCAACGTGGTCACGTACTCGCCAGCGCGCGTGTGACCGACACGGTGATGCCGGGCGTGGTGCAGCTCCCGACGGGTGCCTGGTACGATCCCGTCGATCCCACCGCGCTGCGGCCGTTATGTCGCCATGGTAATCCCAACGTATTGACGCTGGATATCGGCACGTCGTCGCTGACTCAGGGTTGCAGTGGTCAGATCACCGTGGTGCAGGTGCGCAAATACACCGGTGAACTCACACCGGTGCAGGCGTTTATCCCGCCGCAAAGTTAGCATGACGTATGGGCGGCAAACTGGCCGCCCCTGAATATTAATCTGCTAACTGCAACCACATCACGCGCAGACGATGCCCATCAGGATCGATAGCCGTGAAGGTGTAGCCAAAATCCATCTCGGTCGGTGACTGTACGATGGTGATCTCACGGAACGCGCCCCATTCGTTGTAGAGGAAATCGACATCGGCTTTGTGCTGCACTTTAAACGTGATTTCACCGTTAACCGAAAACTGTTGAGTATCCACAGGCGGCTGAACGGTGTATTTCGACCACAAACCCAGTTTGAATCCATTCTCAAAAACAAACATCGCAAAAGTGGGCGCGACGTTAATTGGCTTGATATCAAACAGCGATGCATAAAAGTCGGTACTCTTCACAACGTTGGGAACGTAAAGAATGGTCATATCAGCAGTGAACATGGTTTTTTCTCCTTGTGTGTTTACCGCTGTAGATTACGAGAGAGCTGTGACAGAAACTGTCAGGAGTGTGGTGTAAACTTTTAGTCGCACTCGCGCTCAATATCCTGATAATGCACGCAGGTTTTATTTTTATTGAACGCTGTAAATGGAGAGATGAAATGGTCAATGACTACTTTGCACCACCCCCAATGGGCATGACGCCGGAACAACACAAGCGGACCATCGCTGTGGCGGCCGCTTTAACTGTGGCGAAGGAATCCGTCAGTGCCTCAACCTCCGCCAGCGGTTCAAAAGCGTCATGGGATCTTCAGGCGGTTGCTAATGAGATCTCCAACCTGGCGGATGCGATTCAGGACGCGCTCGAGCCAGAAGACCAGATTTAACCGCAGGTGACTGCACACATGACGGCTGTTTTGGCCGTCTTGTGATTTTTTTTAAAAATATTTTCTCCAGCCTGCATCCAGTTGTGACCCTCCTTACGTATATCCCGTTGTGAGCAACTCCTTCGCTCCCCTACAACGAGGATTTATGATGAAAAAGCTAATCACCACTGCAGTCATCTCAGGCGCGTTAATGTTCACTGCCACCACCTTCGCAGCCATGAATTCTGATTCTGTCATGGTCGGCGGTGCCGCCATGTACCCGCAGAAAAACATCATTGAAAATGCCCTCAATTCTAAAGATCACACCACTTTGGTAGCAGCAGTAAAAGCGGCGGGATTAGTCGACACGCTGCAGGGTAAAGGTCCGTTCACGGTGTTCGCGCCAACCAATGCCGCGTTTGCGAAATTGCCTGCTGGCACCGTGGATAGTCTGGTTAAACCGGAAAACAAAGCTAAGTTGACCAGCATCCTGACTTACCATGTTGTGGCGGGTAAATACGACATGAAAGCGCTGGAAATGAAAATCAAACAAGGTGGCGGCCATGCTGAACTGAAAACCGTCAACGGTCAGCCGCTGTGGATTATGAGCAACGGTCCTCACAATATTCAGTTAAAAGATGGCATGGGCAATGTGGCCAATATCAGTACTTATGATGTGAATCAGAAAAACGGTGTAATCGATGTCATTGATACCGTCCTGATGCCTAAGTAATTGTCTATACTCGGAAGGCATTTCAATGCCTTCCGGGAAAAACATGGATAACGTTTTGGCTGAACAGCAGGTGAAATTAATGCGGGCGATTGCGCAAGGCGATCGCCAGGCATTTGAACAATTGTATCGACTCGCTTCGCCTCATCTTTTCGCCCTGGCTTTACGCACATTACGCCAGCGAGCCTGGGCGGAAGAGGTGCTGCACGATTGTTTCCTCACTATTTGGAATCGAGCCGACAGCTATGATGCCGCACTTAGCGCCCCCATGACCTGGATGACGCATATCGTGCGCAATCGCTGTATTGACTGGCTGCGCAGTGGACAGGCGCGTGATGCAATCCTGTCTGAAGAATACACCGATAACGTTTCAGAGGGCGAAGTGGAAGGGCCAGATGAACCCTTTGATGATTCACAGACCGCCCGATTACAACATTGCTTGCAGCATCTCAGCAGTGAGCAGCGGCAGAGTGTGACGCTGGCTTATTATCAGGGGATGTCGCACAGCGATATTGCTGCCTGGATGCAGCAACCGGTAGGATCAGTAAAAAGTTGGATCCGTCGTGCGATGGAGCATCTTCGGGAGTGCGTGGGCTTATGAAAAATAATAAACATGATGATGCGCTCGCCGCCGAATATGCCCTGGGAACATTACGCGGCAATCCACGGTTGCGTTTCGAGAGGCGGCTGCAACAAGAGCCGGAACTGGCGGCGAAAGTGGCAAGCTGGCAGACAATGCTGGCAGGAATGGACACCCATTTGCGACCTGAAGTCCCGCCTGAACGCGTGTGGAAAAAAATTGCCTTGAGTCTTCCGGCTAAAACCCCGGTGAAACGTGCCAATCCTTATGTTGGCTGGCTGGTTGCTGCGGGTCTTGCGGCATTCACCCTGGTATCGTATTACAACCATCGTCCTGATGAATTCGCACCGTTGGTGATTCTGGGGGATTCGCAGCATCAGGGGCAATGGGTCGTGAGCCGCAGCAGCGACCGCCGTTATCTGCAATTATCGCCAATTAAACCTGTCGCCATTAATGCGTCCAGGAGTTTGCAACTTTGGCTGATTCCTGCGGGGCAATCCCCGGTCTCGCTGGGTTTACTGGCAGACCATGCGGCAACGCAAATAGAAATGGATAATCGCGCTCTGGAAGCAGGGGCGACCCTTGCTATCAGCCTGGAACCGCAGGGCGGTTCGCCAACGGGGCAACCCACCGGACCGGTGCTTTACAGCGGTATGCTGTAAAGCCATTATCGGGCATCGGGATAGCGTGCTTGCTGATAATCCTTCCAGCGCTTAAGCAACTGATGGCGCGTCCCGGGATAGTTTTCATCCTTAACCACAATCTCTTCAATGCGGTCGACGCGGAAATTACGAAAATTCTGGCGCAGTTCGCACCAGCCACACAGCAGACGCACGCGGTCAAAATACCCCAACACCACGGGCCAGATGATACGAGTGGATGACACGTCTTTAAGATCTTTATAACGAAGCGAGATTTTGTTGCGGGTATGGATTGCCTGACGCAGTTCCGGCAGATGCTGCTCAAACAGGGCTTCTCCCCGTGAAGCGATCAGCAGTGATTGATGATCGATGCCTTGCGATAAATGCGCTGGCATTACGGCATAGATTTTTGCCAGCGCGTGTTCTGCGGCGGATTTCAATTCAGCATCAGTGTGGCGGCTGACCCAGTCAAGGCCCAACGCCAGCGCATCAATCTCATGACGGGAAAACATCAAGGGCGGTAAATGACCGTCGGATTTCAGCAAATACCCCAGTCCGGCGCTGCCCTCGATTTCCACGCCTTGCTGCTGCAGGCAGATGATGTCGCGATAGACGGTGCGCACGCTAATGCTGAGTTGCTCCGCAAGATGCTGCGCAGTCACCGGATAGCGGTGACAACGTAACAATTGCACAAGCTCCATCAGTCGCTGGGTTTTGGTCATGGTGTGTGCCTAAGCTAAGAGTCTGGCAGTCAGGAGCGGTCCAGCCGCACGCACCAGCGTTGACTCCAGCGCAAGTGCGGCGACCTGTAGTTTAATACGGCACTCGCCATCCCGATAGACGCAACTTCGTCTGTAATGTGGTGAACTAAAAGCGCTGCAACGAACGTGATATTAAACGCGTAATAACTGCTGCAGCATCGCCAGATCAGCGGTTGTCTGCAATGCGCTGCTTTGCTGCACCTGTTGCCACCGCTCGCCCGATTCCTGATGCAGTGCCAGACGCAATTTACCTTCAACGTCCACGCCATCGGCCAGCGATTGCTGACGGGTGCGTCGCTGTTGCAGCCGAGTGCCATCGCGCAAGTTAAGAGTGACCAGATGAAAACGCAGTGCGGGATTAATGGCATCTGGCGGAGCGGTGTCGTCAGGTACTCGTCTTACTTTGGCTGCCAGTGGCATCACAGCATGATTAAGATCGCCTTCCGCAAAATCTTCCAGCCGCAGATCGTTATAGATCAGCATTGCGGCAATCACGTATTCCAGACTGAAACGCGCTTCAATCCCATTGGTGGGCGATGTGACGGAAGCGGCAATATCGCCACCTGGCGGGAAAGCTACGCTGATATCGGTGATGTTATCCAGCAGCGCTTCCAGCGAATTGCCGCTGGCTAACCAGCCATCACGCAGAATGCGCGCGGCTTCCGCTGCGCTATGCGTTCCGGCGCAGGTCGGGAAGGGTTTGTACTCCAGACCTGGCGTCACGATGCGCCATGGCACGCCCCAATGCGCGACCAATTTTTCAGGTTGAGCTGCGCCGTTGCTGCTGGCCGCAAGGAAGGCCTCAATCACGCCCTCCTGTTTGCCATCGAAACCGGCCAGCGTCAGCTGTGCCGCCGTAACTGCACGTTCCGCCGCTAAACCCGCGTGGAGCGGTTTGACAGCGGAACCGAATTGCGCACGCAGCCCGCTGGCCTGAGTGGTGGCGATGCCGAGCATGTTGGCCGTTGCGCCGACATCCAGTTTTAATAGACGAGCCAGCGCGGCGGCGGCGGCAATGGTGCCCAGCGTTGCGGTGTTGTGATAACCCAAAGCGTAATGCTGCTGGCTGGCAGCTAAGCCAAGCCGTCCGGCCATTTCCACACCGATGGCGTAAGCATCAAGGAAATCATCAATCGCTGCCGCCTGTTGCTGCAGCCAGGCAAACAGCGCAGGCAAAATCACCACGCTGGGATGACCGCGAAAATCAGCGTGGAAATCATCGTAATCCAGCGCGTGAGCGGCATAACCAAGCAGCAACGCCTGAGAACGTAGGCCGCCGTCGCCATAAACGGTTCGTAGTGCCGGCAAGCCGCTATCCGGCACCTGGCCTTTCAGCACCGGCCAGCTGACAGCGAGAAAATCCTTTACCCCTTCGCGCGCGGCTTCACGTGCAGCGGCATCGGGTTGGCTATGGACGATAAGCTCAGCGAGGGCAGCGGTGATACTCATTGCGGCGCCACACTGTTCAGTGCTGCCACAGCCAGATTGGCCAGATAGCGTGATGTTGGCAGCAGTACATCATCATTGATGCGAAACGCCGGATGATGCAGCGCGTAAGGTTCGCCGGTGCCAATCATCATAAACGCACCTGGCAACTGCTGTTGATAGAAGGCAAAATCTTCACCGATTGGGCTGGCTTCAACGACGCGCGCTTCAAAGCCGCTGGCCGCTGCCTGTTGCAGCGCGAAATCGGCCCAGTGTGCATCATTCACCACCGACGGTGGACCTGCATGCCAGTTGAACTCAACGTTGGCAGCAAAGGCCGCGCCAATTCCCTGCACGATCTCGCGGAAGCGTTGCTCCAGTCGCTCGCGCGTCTCCTGTGAGAATGAACGCACCGTGCCTTCCAGCCACGCGCTGTCCGGGATGACGTTCCAGGTACTGCCGCTGTGAATCTGGGTAATTGAGACCACCGCATTGTCGCCGGAAGGGGCATTACGGCTGATCAGCGTTTGCGCGGCAGAAACAATCTGCGCGGCGATCACAATCGGATCGTTGCCCTGATGCGGCTTCGCAGCGTGGCTACCGGTGCCGATAATTTTGATATCAAAGCGGTCGACGGCGGCGGTCAGTGGGCCGGCTTTGCTGCCAATCACGCCTGGCGGCAGGGAGGGATCGTTGTGAATACCGAAGATGGTGACCGCGTCCTGCAGTGCGCCGGTAGCAATCACATCCGGCGCGCCCTGGCCGGTCTCTTCGGCGGCCTGGAACAAAATACGCACGCGGCCCGCTAAGCTCGCTTCCTGCTGTTTCAGCAGAATCGCCGCGCCTAAGGCTGCGGAACTGTGGAAATCGTGGCCGCACGCGTGCATCACGCCCGGACGCTCAGAACGGAACGTCACATCAGACTGCTCTTCAATTGGCAGTGCATCAATGTCGGAACGCAGCACGATCAGTGGCCCATTTTCGGGGCCAACTTCCGCCACCAACCCGGTTTTCAGCGGCAGATCCAACACGCGGATCTGGTGCTGATCCAGTTGCTGGCGAATACGCGCGGTGGTTTCAAACTCTTCATTAGAGAGTTCAGGAAAACGGTGTAACTCATGGCGGAAGGCAATCAAATGCTGGCCCAATGCGCTCTCATCAAAACTCATGCTTTGCTTCCTTGTTGTGCGGCCTGACGTGTCATCCACGCATCATGCGCGCTGTCATCCAGCACTTTCTTCATATATTGGGTGATGTGGCCTTTGCCGAGATCGGTGGTGTGCATCAGCTGGAAGCCGCGCTTTTTATACATCTCGATCAGCCAGGGATGGCTGGTGGCGGTACCCAGTGATACCGCTGGCGCCCGCAGTTTACCCAGCAGGATCTCCTGTTCCAGCCGATCCTGCACCTGGCGGCCATACTGTTTACCGGGATAGTCGGGATGGGCACCGAACCAGCCAATATGCGGCAGGCCAAACGGCCCAGGCAGCGGTCCCCACGGATAGCGCACGGTGACCGAGGAAACCATCACGTCTTGTGCGTAAAGCGCATAAACGCCGTGACTTTGCAGGTGGCGCAGCGTCTTTTCGCGATCTGCGGTGGCGGCATCAAATTTGATGCCCAGTGCCAGCGTTGGCGCATAGGCGGCGTGCATCAGCGCCTGATAGGTTTCAACCTCATCTTCTCTAACCTGACGAAATTCAAGTGACATAACTATCCCCGGAAAAACCGCATGGAAGCGGTAAATTGAATGCAGATTGAGCAGCGCATAGCGGTTGAAAAAGCGCAATTTAAAGCGCTAATTCAAAATACCCAGCGTGCTAAGCAACTCAGAATATCAGTAATGCCTCGTGCTTCTATATGTGAAAAATGACTAAGCTAATGCGAATTTGTGAAAATGAAATGGCGGCTTTTCCATTGCTTATATCGCGATTTACCGTAGTATGCATAAATTACATAGCGCTATAACTATTTCTCATTAAGCCCATGAAATAAAATAACTTTTCTCGTTATAGCCTTATTCTTAATCAGGGTGACGACGTGTTAGCGATCAAATCTCCGCGTGCTTATGCACATGAAGCTGGCCTGCGTAAGCGTGCCGGTGAATTTATCAAACCTTATGCCACACATATCCGCATTTTCACTTCTCCCAACGCCTGGCAAGCCGTTAATCCGGAATTAAGCCAGAGTTTAGAAGCCAACGGTATCCGCTGGGAGTTGGAGTATCTGCACGGTGAATGCACCGATGTTGCCATCGAAACGCTGAAAAACAACGTTGAGCAACAGCAAGCCGAGCTGCTGTTTGCCGTGGGCGGTGGCCGCGTGCTGGATGCTGCCAAAGCGGTGGGCAGCCAGTTACCGGATCTGCAAGTGATTAACTTCGCTACTTTGGCGGCGACCTGCGCTGCGTGGTCACCGGTTGCCATCATTTATAACGAGCAGGGCGGCCACGTGCGCAGCCAGCCACTGGGGAAAATGCCGGAGCTGGTGCTGGTGGACAGTGAAGTGATCGCCTGCAGCGATGTGCGCTATCTCAAAGCGGGTATCGTTGATGCGCTGGCGAAGTACTACGAATTTGCCCCTTACCTGCGCAGTAACCCGCACGATCTGGCGCTCGATCTCAAAGTGATGACGGCGCAACGTGCGCTGGATGTTTATCGCCAACTAGGTGAAGCCGCCGTCAGCGCCAATGAAAAACAGCAAGTCACGCCGGAGTTGGTGAAGGTGATTGATGCCAACATCGTACTGGCAGGCCTGGCCAACAGCGTGCGCGATCAACTTCCCACCCCCGGCTTTGCTCATGCGATTCATAACCGTCTCTCTCACCAGCCCGAGCTACATCATTGGCTGCACGGCGAGAAGGTTGGCTATAGCCTGCTGGTGCAATCGCTGATTGAAAACCATGGTGTGCCTGATGCAGAACTGCTGGCACTGCTGCGTCAGTACGCGATGCCATTGACGCTGGCGCCGCTGACTGGCGACCGCGCGGTGGCAATTCGCACTATTGCAGAACAGATTAAATTCCCGGCGGCCAGCGCTGAACGTCTGCCGTTCCGTATCCATGCGGATGCGTTAGAGCAGGCGCTGCTGGCAACCGAAAACCGTTTCTAACTTTTACTCTTTTATCGACCAGGACAACTTCATGGCTACTGCACAAACACAACGCATCCGCTTAGGACTCTTTGTACAACCGGTCGGGCAACACGTCAGCGGCTGGCGTCTCACGGAAAAGCTCGGCGATCCCACTGACATTGACTGGTTAATCACCATCGCGAAGAAAGCCGAAGCCGGTAAATTTGACCTGTTCTTTGTTGGCGATGCGTTAGCCACCAGCATGTACCGTTTGCCTTCGACCATGGCACGCCTTGAGCCGCTGACCATGCTGTCGGCGCTGGCGGTGAATACCAAACGTATTGGCCTGGCAGCGACGGCATCCACCACTTTTAGCGATCCATTCACCATGGCGCGCAGCTTCTCGTCGCTGGATCACATCAGCCGTGGTCGCGCAGCGTGGAACGTGGTGACGTCATTCTCCACCGACGTGGCGCGTAACTTTAGCCGCAGCGATATGCCAAACCACGCCGAGCGCTATGCACGTGCACGTGAGTTCCTCGAAGTGGCCAACAAGCTGTGGGAAGGTTGGGAAGCGGGGGCGGTACAACCGAACAAAGAGACCGGTGAATACTTCGTTAATGACAAAATTAAGTCGATTGATCATGACGGCGAGCACTTCCAGGTACAGGGTCCGCTGAACATCACGCGTTCTCCGCAGGGACGTCCGGTGATCATCGAAGCGGGTTCATCAGCAGACGGTCAAAAACTGGCGGCCGAAACCGCCGAAGTGATCTTCACCGCTGCCGCCAGCCTGGAAGAAGCGCAAACCTTCTATCGCTCGCAGAAAGATCAGGTGATCGCCGCCGGACGTAACCCGGATCATGTGGTGATCATGCCGGGCGTGATGCCGATTGTCGGACGTACCCGTGAAGAAGCCAAAGCGCTGTGGAAAGAGCTGAACACGCTGGTGGATATCGAAAACGGTCTGCGTCAGCTGTCGCTGCGTTTCAGCATGGATCTGAGCCAGTATCCGCTGGATGGTCCGGTTCCTGAAGTGCCGCTCGGCGAAGGTAATCAAAGCCGCGTCAAGCTGATGACGGATATGGCGAAGCGCGAAAACCTGACCTTGCGTGAGCTGGCCGCCGTGGCAGCCGGTTCGCGTGGCCATCGCGTGATTGTCGGCACCGCAGAAGACATCGCCGATGACTTTGAGCTGTGGCTGAAAGAGGGCGGAGCCGATGGTTTCAACATCATGCCTGCCATTATGTCAGAGCAACTGGATCTGTTCGTCGAGCTGGTGATCCCGGAACTTCGTCGCCGTGGTCTGTTCCGCGATGATTACGAATTCGCCACGCTGCGCGAGAACCTCGGTTTGCCCGCGCTGTAAACCATTTAGGAGCTGAACATGGTCACCTTATCAAAGCGTGTGCAGTCTGTGTCGCTCTCTGCCAATGCGGCGGCGCGCCAGTTGACGCGCCAGCTGAAAGAGCAGGGCGTAGATATTCTGGATCTCACCACTGGTGAGCCGGATTTTGATACGCCCCAGCACATCCGTGATGCTGCCGTTGAAGCCATGAATAATGGTGAGACGCGCTATACGCCGACCAATGGCACCACGCCGCTGCGTAAAGCGGTGCAGGCCAAACTGGCACGTGAAAATCAGCTGGATTATGCGTTGGGGCAGATTTGTATCGCCAACGGGGCGAAACAGATCATCTTCAACGCCTTCGCCGCCACCTTGAATGACGGCGATGAGGTGATTGTGCCAGTGCCGTACTGGCCGACGTTCCCGGATAGCGTGCGTTTTAACGGCGGCGACGCGGTGCTGCTGGAGTGCCCGCTGGAGCAAGAGTACAAGCTGCAGCCGCAGCAGCTGGCGCAAGCGATCACCGACAAAACCCGCTGGCTGGTGCTGAATAATCCCGGCAATCCATCCGGTGCGGTGTATAACGCAGCAGAATTAACTGCACTGGCGGCGGTGCTACGTGACCATCCCAACGTATGGATCATGCTGGATGAACTGTATGAACACGTTCTGTTTGATGGACGTGAACACGTCAGCCTGTTGCAGGTAGCGCCAGATTTAGCCGAGCGCATTCTGCTGGTGGGGGGCGTGTCGAAAACCTATGCCATGACCGGCTGGCGCATCGGCTTTGGTGCCGGTCCGCAAGCGCTGATTGATGCCATGGTGGTAGTGCAGTCGCAGAACAGTTCTGGTGCCTGCGCCATCAGTCAGGCGGCAGCGGTAGCGGCGCTGAACGGCGGCCTGGATTTCCTGCCACCGCAACGTGCGGCCTATCAGGCGCGTCGCGATGCGATTATGGCGCAGCTAAGCCCGGTTGAAGGCATTGAGGTGCTGAATCCCGAAGGGGCGTTCTTTATCTTCTGTCGCTGTGCTGGCCTGTTGGGCAAATCGCGTGCTGATGGACGTACGCTGGAAAGCGAACAGGATGTGCTGAATTATCTGCTGGAGAGCGGCGTATCCGGCGTTGCCGGCAGTGCGTATGGCTTGTCACCGTATTTCCGTTTGTCGATTGCCACGGATATTGAAAGCGTGCGCGAAGCCGGAAAACGCATTGCGGCAGCCTGTGCAGTGTTGAAATAGGGATTTAATCGGTCGCCAGGAATGGCGACCCTACAATATCCATGCGGATCGTTTAAATCAGAAACTCATCCATCGAACCGCCCGCATCTAATACGGATTTGATCGGTGAAGGCGTACGACCCTGGCCAGTCCAGAATTTTTCCTGACCGTTTTCGTCGGTGAACTTATATTTCGCCGGACGTGGAGCGCGTTTCGCTTTCGGTTTGGTTTCGCTCTGGTTTAATTTCGTTAATTCACTAATATCGATGCCATCATTCAGCAGCATCTCTTTATACAGCGCCAGTTTTTCTTCTTTTTCGCGCTGAGCGGCATTATTCGCTTCCGCTTCTTCACGGCGTTCTGCAACCACCACGGCGAACTTTTCCAGCATTTCGTCTAATACCGCAATCTCAACATCACGCGCATGGGCACGCAGCGTACGAAGATTGTTCAATGCTTTGAGTGCATCGCTCATGAATTAACCCTTATTACTTTTATAACGAAGATGAAAGGGCGCATTCTACGTCAATTTTAATCAAATGAAAATATTACCCATAATGCAGAATTGTCCGGAAAATAAGCTTTCAGCAGAGTGGTGTCAATATCGAACAATAAGACATAAAGCAGATATTTCACTCAAGCCAGTCGAGGTGTAGCCGCGGAAAATAGCGGCTACAAGGGGATAAATATATTCTATAGACTGCGATAAAACGGGAAGCAACCAGTGATCAGTGCGACCACTAATAATACAATTGAGGTGATAAACGACCAACGCAGCGTGAACCGTTGTGTCTGTGCATAATCCAGTTTCAGCATGCCGACCAATAAATAGGTCGAGGCGACCAGTGGGCTGAGAATATGAACCGGTTGACCGACCAGGGCGGCGCGAGCCATTTCAATCGGTTCGATACCATAATGTCCCGCAGCCTGCACCAGCACCGGCAGCATGCCGAAATAGAACACATCGTTCGATACCATCCAGGTGACGGGAATACTGATCAAGGCAGTAATCACCGCCAGATAAGGGCCGAGCGCAGCGGGAATGGTCTGCACAATCGCCTGTGCTAGCGCGTTCGCCATACCGGTTTCAGCAAAAATACCGGTAAACACCGCCGCAGCGAAAATCAATCCGGCTACGGCAAGGATGGCGGGCGCATGGCGGCCGATCTGCTCCTGCTGTTGGCTCAGTTGCGGATAATTGACAACGAACATGATGGCGGTGGCCAGCATAAACAGATACGCCATGGGCATGATATCCAGCACCAGGAAGGTCATCAATGCAATGGTCAGCGCCCAGTTAAACCAGAAACGCCAGGCCACGCAGCGTTTCTCTTCAAACTGCAGCACGGCAGGTTCCACCGGGACATGCGGCTGGAAACCCAGACGTTTGCGTTCACTTCTGCCGAGCATCACTGCCAGGATAAAAGTCCATGCCACGCAGGCCAGCAGCGGAATCAGCAGCGGGACAAACAGAGCAGAGACGTCAGCCTGAACGGCGGCGGCCGCACGCGCCGTGGGTCCACCCCACGGAAACATATTGCCCAGCCCGGTGCACTGTAATAGCAGAGCGGCAACGCTGAGCTTTGATAATCCAATGCGTTCATATACCGGCATAAACGCGGAAAGCACGATCATATATACGGTCGCGCCATCACCATCCAGGGCAACAATAAAGCCAAGCAGTGCGGTGCCGACAAATATCTTCACCGGATCGCCATCGACTGCAGAAACGATTCTTTTAATAATCGGATCAAACATCCCGGCATCCGTTACGCTCATAAAATAGAGCATCGCGAATATCAACATGACGCCAGTGGGCGCAACGGTACGCAATCCTTTGATCACCATGGCACCCATATCCGTGCCATGGCCAGATAACAATGCGAATAGCGTAGGGATAAGGATTAATGCAGTCAGAGCGGAAAGCTTTTTGCTCATTAATAAGCCAATAAAGCAGATTATCATAAGCAGACTGATGATCAGCAGCATGACGAGGGTTCCTGTCCAGAGGGATAGAGCACGTTTGTGGGTAGCAAACGCAACGTGTTCGGAATAAATAAAAAACAGCGAATGATTATTTATTGTTCAAATTAACCTTCTGCAACCTCGTCTATCTGGCAATATTATCCAGCGTTTTTTTCGGCAGGCACAAGGTTAGGTATACGCGAAAGTTGTGCGTAACCTCTTAGTTTTAATAAATTTAAAATAGCGAACGGTGATGATTTATCTGAGTGTTATTTCCACCTGTTTATCAATAGAGAGATCGTTGAATAAGCGCGGCGTGACTACCGCGCTAAATAGCTTTAATCGGCACGTTATGGCTTATTGATGATCCCGCGGCGAAGGCTTAATCGGTAACGGCAGACGGTACAGCTTCACCGGATATTCCACGGTTGACGGTTTGCCGCCGGTGGTCGCGGGCGTGCGATTGATCTGTCCGGACGGCATCCACAGTGCGCCGTTGGATACCCACATTGCGTCAATCCATACCAGGCGTGGATCCTGCACCACGGTGGTCACTTTGCCATCAGGCGCGATGCGTTTAATGCTGCGGGTATTGATATCCGACGCATAAATATTGCCTTCGGCATCAATGGCTGTTCCGCCGGTGCTCCAGGTTTCGCGCACTTTCTCCGCATGCTTCGCCACTTCCGCCGCTGAAAGGGCGCTGTCGTTCAGATAACGGGTTTCAATGCGAGCCAGAGGACCCGGAATCGCCTGGTAATAGAGCCATTTGCCATCCGGCGAAACTTCCAGCTGATCGAGGCCGACGCGTTTTTCGCGGCCATCGCGCAGAATCAACTTCTTGCCATCCGCGTAAATTGGCTGGTGATCAATGGAAAGAGGGTGGTTATCAAGCACCCGCCAGCTTTTGCCGCTTTTCAGGTTCAGCACCACTAATCCCACCGCGCCGGGATCGGTGATATAGGCGAAATCGCCATTAAAACGCACATCATCCAGATAGCTGGTGGGTTGCAGCGTTGGTGCCTTAAACACATAGCTGTTCACCACTTTGCCAGTGGCCAGATTGATGTGGACCAGCTTGGCGCCACCAGCCACGGCCTGATCGCCGGTACCAATCCCTTTGTTGCCCGAATCCATCACCCATAGATCGCCATCCGGTCCGATACGCAGCGCATTCACGTGGTAAAAATGATGCTCCGGATCGTTAGCGTTCCACTGATTCCAGCTGTCATCGGGAAAGGCTTTCAGCTGATTATTGATCACTTCCGCCAGCTGCAAACCCGCACCTTCCGATTGCGTTAACGAGGCGAACAGGCGGTTGTCATGACTCACGGTAATGCCATTCCACACGCGTGGCGAGGTGGCGACCTGCTCCAGACGACTGTCCTGTTGCGTCGGTAACGTCACGGGCAGCGTGTCTTGTGCCAAAACCTGTGCGCTGCTGGCCAAAGCGATCATCGTAACCAGTGCTTTCAGTGAATGTTTCATCCTTTACTCCCTTGTTAAGCGCCACAAGGTGACGCGAACGGCGTGTTGCTCTGTTGTTAATGTCATTCCATCCTGGCAGCGTAGAGTGATAAATTATATTCTCTGAATTTTATCAATTGATTCCTGGTGGGAATGAATGGAACTGAAAGATCTGCATTATCTGCTGGCGGTGAAGGAAACAGGACATCTGGGTAAGGCGGCGCAATCCCTTGGTATCACTCAGCCCGCCTTAACCAAATGTCTGCAACGTCTTGAGAAGTTTTACGCCACGCGGTTAATTCTCAAGGTGGGGCGTGGGATGCAACTCACCGAAGCGGGACTACTACTTTGTGAACGTGCTCAAAAAGTCGTGCACATGATGCAGGTCACCCGACAGGATTTACAGGCGCTGGGTGCGGGAACGGCGGGCGTAATCCGGTTGGGCGTGGCGGCCACGGCAGCGGAATTTATGCTGCCAGTGCTGAGTAAAGACCTGTTGCACAAAGCCCCCACCGCCAGACTCGAAGTGACGGTCGGGATGAATGATCTGCTGCAAAAACTGCTGCGTGAGAACAAGGTTGATTTGATTCTGGGTTTTCTACCGCAGGGGAACAGCGAATTTATTACCCGCCCGCTGATTGAGGATCCGGTGGTGATTGCCGCCAGCCGCCATCATCCACTGGCCAATATACATCCGACGCCTGAACAGCTTGATGAATACAACTGGTTATTGCCCTCGGATAATGTCGCGACGCGTCAGTGGCTGGAACAACGCCTACGCAGCGGTGGCTATGCGGCGCCGCGTGCACAAATGGAAAGCAATACGCTGTCACCCCTGCGTGCCGTGCTGGCGCAAACCCAGTTATTGAGTTTTATTTCCCGCCGATTATTAAAAGGTGAGGGCGGCGAGTTGATTGAAATTCCACTGCCGTTGGTAATGATGCCGCGTACCTTCGGCTGGCAATTCCGCTCACTCAGTGAACTTTCCCCCGCGTCACGTCTTCTGGTGGATTTGGCGGAAAAACGCTGGCCCTGGTGATCCGTTGAATACCATCACGACGAGAACCTGTGATTTATCACAGGTTTGCTCCAATAATCTGCGTGATAATGTCCGAAAATAACCCACCTGTATTATTAATCATTGAAGAATAAGGAAATATCCAAATGTAAAATTGCCGGATAACCGGTAACAATCTCTTGCAATAGTAATCTTAATGCGTATATTTCTCATTTGCTTTCTTAACGGCATCTTTACGGTCGTTCTGTTTGTGCCAGGACGGCACGGTCGGGAAATACCTCATCCTGATATTCCTTTTCAGCACGTTATTTATGGCTGGATCTAACAGACGTCAGCAGCTATGCCGCCAACACAAAATAACGATAAGTTGATTGAGGAATATTATGTCTTTCAAAGAAAAGCGCGTCAGGGAATCTGGCCGTGCGCCGCAGCGAGCATTGCGTATCTCTGTGCTGGCAATGATGGTGGCGTCAGGTATTGCCCAGGCCGCAGATAGCACCAAAACAGAACAAACCCTGACCGTGGATGCCAGCGCCAGCAGCGATATGCAAGAGCAGGCAGCAAAAGATTACAGCGTCCCGGTCACTCGTGCCGGTACCAAAATGGCATTGACCGCGCGTGATATTCCGCAATCGGTCAGCATTGTCAGCAAGCAGCGTATGCAAGACCAGCAGCTGCAATCCCTGAATGACGTACTGTCGAATACCACTGGTATTCGAGGCGTCAGCAGCGATATGGATCGTACGAATTATTATTCACGCGGTTTTATCATCGACAATTACATGGTTGATGGCATCCCTACCGCTTTCGCTTCTCGCTGGAACCTGGGCGATGCGCAAACCGATATGGCGTTATACGAGCGCGTAGAAGTGGTGCGCGGTGCCACCGGCTTGTTGACCGGCCCAGGTAACCCGTCAGCTTCCATCAACATGGTACGTAAACACGCTGACAGCAAAGAGTTCACCGGGAATCTGGAAGCGAGCTACGGTAGCTGGGACAAACAGCGCTATGTCGCCGATCTCTCTGCGCCGCTGTCGCCCGAAGGCAACGTGCGTGGCCGCGTAGTGGCGGGTTACGAAGATAAAAACAGCTTTATCGAGCGTTATGGCTTCGAGAAGAAATTCATCTACGGTGTGGTGGATGCTGACCTGACCGATAAAACCAAGCTGTCTGTGGGCTATGAATTTACTCAAGTCGACACTGACTCCCCAATGTGGAGTGGTTCGCCGCGTTGGTATACCGACGGTTCACAAACGCATCTGCGTCGCGGGTATAACACCTCACCGGAGTGGGCTTACAATAACAAAGAAAATAAAAAGGTCTTTGTTAACCTGCAGCAGAACTTCGATAACGGCTGGAATATCACCCTTAACGGTACTCATAACGAGATGCTTCTCGACAGTAAGCAACTCTACATCGATGGTTACTTCGATAAGAACACCGGTATCGGCACCTCGCCATATGCTAATTACCCTGTCGTAGGTGGCACTGGATACAACACCGGTAAACGTAAAGTCGATGCCGTCGATGCGTTCGCCAGCGGCCCGTATGAATTGTTAGGTCGCCAACATGAACTGATGGTGGGTGTGAATTACAGCCGTCAGGATAATAAATACTACAGCGCGTGGGCAAATATTTCGCCGGCCGAGCTGGGCAATTTCAATAACTTCAATGGCAACTTCCCGGAAACCGACTGGAACCCTCGTGAGCCGGCATCAGACACGCAATTGGTGCGTCAGAAATCCGCTTATGTCGCCACTCGCATTTCACTGGCCGATCCGCTGCATGTTATTTTAGGTGCGCGTTATACCAACTGGAATCGTGAGACGCTGAGTGCAGAGATGGAGAAGAACAACACCACTCCTTACGGCGGTGTGATTTGGGACTTCTATGATAACTGGTCAGCTTACGCGAGCTATACCTCAGTATTCCAGCCACAAGATTATCAGGATGCATCGGGTGGTTACCTTTCACCTGTCATTGGTAAGAACTATGAAGCTGGTGTTAAGTCTGATTGGTTGAACAGCCGTCTGACCACATCAATTTCAGTATTCCGTTCAGAATTGGATAACGTTGCAGAAGCGACTGGAGCGACCAACCCGGATACCGGTAATGCCATCTACGTTGGTAAGAGTGGTGTAGTCAGCCGTGGGGTCGAGTTCGAAGTGAACGGTGCGTTGACGGATAACTGGCAGATGACCTTCGGTGGCACTACCTATGTGGCTGAAGACCGTGATGGTGAGAACTACAACTCACAGCTGCCACGGACCTCGTTCAACCTGTTCACCAGCTATCGTCTGCCGATGCTGGATCAGCTGACGCTGGGCGGCGGTGTGAACTGGCAGTCGAAGACGTACAAAGACGTTGGCGCACCGGACGGCAATGGCACCTGGCGCGCACGTCAGGGCAGCTATGCGTTGGTTGATCTTTTCGCACGTTACGACGTGACGAAAAACCTGAGCGTGCAGGGAAATCTGAACAACCTGTTCGACAAAGAGTATGACGAAAACGTCGGTAGTGGCGGCATCGTTTATGGCGAACCTCGTAGCTTCTCGGTGACTGCGTCTTACCGTTTCTGATTTCAACCAACCGGGCACGCAGCGATGGGTGCTCTGCCAGGGTTCACGCTGATGTTCGTGAGTCACTGGCAGGGACGGCAAGGATGCCGGCCCGGCGTTGTTCGCATCAGACTTGAAAAATTATTAACATCCCGCCGCAATATAATCCCCGTTCGCACTGATCGGCACCACGGTTAAAAACAGTACCAGCGCACATAAGATCAGCAACGCGCCTCCGGCAATACGTACTATCCCCAGTATTTGCTGCGTGCGTGGCGATGACTCAGCCAACCATAACTCTCCCGCGCGATGACGAAAATGACGTACGAAAAGAGCCAGCGCGACCAGTGCCATACCGGTGCCGAGTGCCATGGTCATCACCGCAAACATGCCCCAACGGGTGATGCCAATCACGCTGGCAAACAGCAGCACCGTGAGTGAGCCGCTGCAAGGCCGCACGCCCGTGGCAATAATAATGCCGATCCATGCCTTCCAGTTATCCACTGAATCCGTAATTATGCCGTGATGATGGCCACAGCCGTCATGATGCTGCTCATGCTCATGCTCATCTTGATGCTGATGCTGATGCTGATGCTGATTTTGGTGCAGGTGTTGATGTTGGTACAGATGCTTATTGCGACCTCGCCAGGCTTGCACCATCATCATCACGCCGAGCGCGGCGATAAACAGCGCGCTGGCTTTTTCCAGATACCAGCGACTGATGCTGAGATCGCCGGTCGTCAGGTTAAAGCCAACGGCCAGGATAAACACAAAGGCGATGGCGCTAAGGCCCTGCACCAGGCTGCCAAGAAACGGCACGGTGAGGGAGACACCACGCGGCGGTTGATGAGTGGTAAGCCAGGTGGTAACGATAAATTTGCCATGGCCGGGGCCAACCGCGTGCAAAATGCCATAAATAAAGGTCACGCCGATCAACCACAACCCCGCGCTGTATTGCCCGCTATTGATTTGCAGCAGATGCGTCACCAGCAGGCGGTGGAGTTGGATCTGCGTTTGCAGTGACCAGGCGAGAAAAGCCGTCCAGTGGGAAAACAGCACGGCGAGCGCGGCAAAAATTGCCAGCGCTGTAAGGGTAAATCCGGTTTTAGTGGCAGTCATAGCTATCAGATATCGCGGCCCTGAAAACCGACAGCATGCAGGATTTTAGTGCGATTTTATAGGGTGTAAGGCGGAAGCAATCTGAGCGCTGCCAATAGCCAATAGCCAATAGCCAATAGCCATTAAACGTGAAAACACAGGTTGGCGATGCTGGAAGCTGCAACCTGGCTCAAAAGCATCAGTGCCCATGTCACCTCCGCAAACGTAACGTTATGAAGTATTCCTCGCAGCAGCCAGGGCGGTTTTGCCCACGGAAGTGAAAATGGCATCACTCTGTGGGGTGTGAATGCGACCACACAACACATTACGATAGTGACGTTGTAATGGATGGTGGCGCGTTAACGCATGATTACCAATGCTTTCCACCATCAGCTCAACGGCACGGATGGCATTTTCTGTCACCACCTGTTTGATCTGTGCTGTATGGCCGCTGGCAACCTGACCGCGTGCGGCACTGTTAAGCAGCGTGTGATTAGTGAACAGCAGTGTATCAATCTGTCCGACTAACTCCTGAAAACGTGGCAAGGATGCCAGCGGTGCACCGAGGTTGGCAGGAGCGCGCTGTTGTAAAAAGCCGATAAACCAGTCGCGTGCACTTTGAGCAATGGCGTCATACAGCGAGCCGAGCAGCACCGCCAGCCACACAGACTCTTCTTCATTTAGCCCGGCTTTCGGCGTGCTCCAGGGTGCAACGCTGACTGCGTGATTGAGCGGAATCAACACCTCATCTAACACCACGCGATGGCTACAGGTGCCGCGCATTCCCAGATGATCCCATTCATCGACGATTTGGATGCCTGGCGCATCGGCGGGCACCAGATAACCGCCGACCAGCGGATCGACATCATCACTGCTGGCCCAGACGAGAAACCAGCTCAGCCCATGGCTGCCGGTGGAGTAGATCTTCTCGCCACTGATGCGCCACCCTTCGGCGGTTCGTCGCGCTCGGGTTGCGGGCAAACCGCCACGCGCTGGCGTACCCAATTCAGGCTCGACGCGCAGCGCATTGATCAACGCACCCTCGGTTAACACGCTGCTCGCTACCGTCGCGCGCACACTTACGGGCCAATCAGATTCCTCACTCAGCCGCCGGGTATTGAGATACTGCATGATCAGAATCAGTGCTGCGGAGGGTTCGCCGCGCGCGACTGCCTGAATGATCGCCTGACAATCGCGTAAATCGCCACCGCTGCCGCCAGCGGAGACGGGCAAGGCGAAATGCAATAATCCCTGCTGACGTAAATACGTAAAAGCCGCGCGCGGAAATTCACCACTGTGATCGACCTGTTCGGCATGTTCAGCCAATCGTTCGGTGAGGGCTGGCAATAATTCAGCGAGAAAAGGCGTGTTATTTGCCATTAAGAAAACCTTGTTTATCGATGAATAACATAGGGTCGATTGTTTCCTGATATGGCAAGGCTGTAAAAGCAATAAAACCGCTTAACACATGCGTAATCGGCATAATTACACAGCTGGTTGCGCTGTTAATTAACGATTAATCTGCCTGCTCCTGAAATGAATTATTACAACGCTCACTCTTTCACCTGTATATATTTTTGGGAGTAAAATCATGCCAGAAAATTATTTACTTTCGCGTCGTCGCTTTCTTGGGTATTCCGCCGCAGCGATGATGGCGTCTACTTTACCAGGGCGCAGTTTCGCCGAAGATCAGATGCACAATATGCCGATGTCCGGCGACCTGTTGCAGGGTGGTGCGGGTAAGTGGGCACTGGCGAAACCCACGCACATTCGCCTCGCGGTGAACCTTAATGCCATTTGCCTGGCACCGGTTGTGGTGGCCGATCAACATAATTTCTTCAAAGCTCACAACCTTCAAGTGGAATTCGTCAACTTTGGCAATTCCACCGAATTATTGCTGGAGTCGATTGCCACGGGGAAAGCGGAAGCCGCCATCGGCATGGCACTGCGCTGGTTAAAAGCGCTGGAGCAGGGCTTCGATGTGAAACTCACCGCAGGCACGCACGGTGGCTGCATGCGCTTATTAGCGCGCAGTGACGGTCCCGCCACGCTGGAGCAGCTAAAAGGCAAAACCATCGGCGTTACCGATATGGCGGGCGCAGATAAGAACTTCTTTTCACTGATGCTGAAAAAGCACGGCGTCGATCCCAATACCGACGTGAACTGGCGTGTATTCCCCCAAGATTTGCTGCCAATGGTGTTGGAGAAAGGGGAAATTCAGGCCGCCAGCGGTTCAGATCCGATTATGTGGCGCCTGGCGCAGAAGCCGGGCTATCGCGAAGTCGGTACTAATTTGATGGATGAGTACGCCAACCTGAGTTGCTGTGTGGTGGGCACGCGTGGCAGTTTGATTCGCGAACAGCCAGAGGTGGCTGCCGCGATTACTCATGCCATCCTGCAAGCGCACGCCTATGCTGCGCAGCATCCCGAAGCGATCGGTAGCGAGTTCAACGGTCAGGCGCTGAATACCACGCCGCAGGAGATCGCCAGCGTACTGAAAACCCATACCCATGGGCACTATTCGGTGGGCAATGCCTTCGTCAAAGAGATCGATGTTTATGCGCGGGATTTGAAGGCTATTAACGTGCTGCGGCCAGAAACCGATCCGCTGCTGTTCGCTAAGGGTATCACCAGCAATGTGCTGGTGTGAGGGGCGATCTTATAACGCGCAATTTGATGTGGCGGAGTGATTTATCGCGCATTCATCGAGCAGCGTTGTTGCTCAGGAATGCGCCATAAATGACATCGTGATAAAGAAAACCCGGCGAATCAGGCAATCTTTTGTGATGTCTGAATCGCATTTGCTAGCTTGAAGGTCTCAGCAGGCACCTGATGCGCAAATAACTGCGTCGACAGGTAGCTGCTGCCGCCATCTGCCAGCAAAACCACGATACGCTTGCCGTGATTCTCCGGCCGCGCCGCCACCTGTTCTGCCGCCCACAATACGGCCCCGGAAGAGTCACCCACCAACACGCCTTCGCTGAGCGCCAGTTGACGTGCCGACGCATACGCTTGCCAGGTTTCTACGGCGATCACTTCGTCATACACGCGGTGGTCCAGATTCGCCGGGATGCGTTCGGGCGGCTGATTGCTAAAGGCGTGCACCCCGGTGATCTCCAGCGGTTCCGGACGCAATTCGCTGGGTTGTGAACCCACGCCAGGCTCCACCGCGATCACCTGCAGGCTTGGGTACTGCTGTTTGAGATAGCGTCCGGTTCCCGACAGTGTGCCGCCGGTTCCCACTGCCGCAATAAAGATATCCAGCTTGCCGCCGCTGTCGCGCCAGATCTCTGGCCCGGTAGTCTGAACGTGCACGGCCGGGTTGGCGGGATTCTCCAGCTGTAACAAAAAATGGACTTCCGGCTCCGCAGCGGTGACCTTTTCCGCCAGCCATTTGGTGGCGGCGACAAAATCGCCATTGCTGGCTTCATAAAATTCTCTGAAGCCCTCAATGGTGCTGAACGGCACCACTTCAGCACCATACGCCTGAATCAGTTGCGTGCGTTCGATGCTGACAAAATCATTGATATAGACGCGGAATTTGTAGCCCTTAGCGGCGGCAATCGCCGCCAATCCAATCCCGGTATTGCCGCTGGTGGTTTCAACCAGCGTGTCACCAGGCTGAATGGTGCCGTTGCGCTCAGCGGCTTCGATCATGCTGAGTGCGATGCGATCCTTGACGCTGTGATTAGGATTAAACAGCTCCAGTTTGGCGATCACTTCGGCCTGAATCTCTTGTTGCTGAGCATAACGTGAGAGCCGCAGCAGCGGCGTATTACCAATCAGTTCGGTGATTGACGAGGAAATTTTTGCAACCATAGTTCACCTCTGTGGTGGAGTAGTCTGCCTGGGCGTCATGATTGACGCACCATGAGATGTGGCAACGTTTCTAAAAGGTTCTTCTTCAGGCGCATCACCATGCCGTTACCATTTCACCGCGCTGCGCTGCCACGAAAGCAAACGGTCACGCACCAGGAATAACAGGGAGATCAGGGAAGAAAACAGCAGCGCCATCACGATCAGCGCCGCATACATATTGGCGTAGGCCGCCCAGCCCTGAGCCCACTGGAGATACCAGCCCAGGCCCGATTTCACTCCCATCATCTCTGCGGCAACCAGCACCGAGAACGACGCGCCCAGCCCCATAAATAAGCCGACAAACAGGTGCGGCAATGCGGCGGGTACCGCCACGCGCAGCACCAGGAATATCGAATTGGCACCCAGCGTGCGCGCCACATCGTAGTAACGGGTATCGACGCTGGAAACGCCGGACCAGGTCAGCACGGTCACCGGGAACCAGGTGGCCAGGGCGATGAGAAATACCGCAGCGGAGAAACTGGAGGGGAAGAAGTAAAGTGACAGCGGCAGCAACGCCGTGGATGGCACGGGACCCAGGAAGCGTAAAATCGGATGTACCCAATAACCGAGTCCTCGCGACCAGCCTATCGCCACGCCGGTCACAAAGCCCACCACGCTGCCATAGAGAAAACCAAAGCCCAGCAAACGCAGCGAATTGAGCACGCTGTCCAGCAGACGTGGCCAGTCAGTGGCGTAGGCTTCGACCAGTGCGCGCGGCGGTGCAAAGAAGGGCGCGGGCAACAGCGCCAGTTTTCCGGTCACGGTTTCCCACACGCCAATCAGCAGCGCCAGCACAATCAGCCACGGCCCGCTACGTTTCAACGGAGCCAGCAGCGCCAGACGCGGAAACACGCCAGAGGCTATTGCCAACACGGTGAGTAACAACGCAATCCCGGCAAACAGTTCATGGGTTTGATCGACAAAGCGCGGGGCAGCAAATCCCTGCGGCTTATCCGGTACCGCCACCATCAGCGCCACTAACGCCCACCACAGCAACAGCGCGCCCCAGACGGCGGGTTGCAGGCGGCGCGGTGCTGCACGGTGTTGGGCAATCGTGAGGGTTTCACTGGCCATGACTCTCTCCTTAACTCGACATGTTGCTCATATGCGCCATGTTACTGGCGTGCTGATGGGCGGATTCGGCGGGCAGCAGTTGCGGCACATAGTGTTCGGCAAACTGCTGCGCATCGGTATCTGGGCGAATCACGTTGATCTTCTTCAACTCCTCAACATAGGTCGCGACTTCACTGCGCAGCTGGGCGCCGGTGGAGTGGTGGTGGTGAGTGTGCTCTTTGAGCATCGCGGTGATGTCCTCCACCGGCACCGAACCTGGCACAAAAGGCTGGAAGATTTTGGCGGTTTCGGCGGGATGATCGGCGGTCCACTGCTGTGCATCCACAATTGCCTGGGTAATGGCCCGCGCGGTGGCAGGATCGTCACGCACCAGCGAACCGCGCAGCCCCAGCACGCAGCAGGTCATGCTGGCGTATTCGCCTTTGAGGTTGTTGTCGACTTCCAGCAGGTTGTGCTGTTTCTTCAGCAGCCAACCCTGTGGGTCATCGGTGGCCAGTGCCTGTACTTCGCCTTTACGCAGCGCCTCGCCAAACAGATCGGGCGGATACTGCAGCCAGTTGATTTGTTTATCAGGATCGATGCCCTGTTTCGCCAGCTGCACCGCGAAGAAATTACGAATCGGGCTGGCCTGATCGCTGACCGCGACAGATCTACCCACCAAATCTTTTACATCGCGGATGCCGCTGTTTTGCGGGGTCAGTAAACGCATGCAGCCGCCGTGCGTGCCGACGGTCAGGTCGACGTCAAAGCCTTGCTCCAGCGGTTTTAGCCAGCGTAGCGCCATACCAATACCACCATCGGCCTGCCCGGTCGCGATCGCCTGCAGCAGGGCATCGGTCGGGCCGCTGAAGTTAACCGGTTCAACGTTAAGGCCATATTTTTTGAAGAAACCCTGCTTCAGGGCAACGGAAATCGGCGCCTGACACACCGCCGTTTGTCCCCATGCCAGTTTGATGGTTTTAAGCGGTTTGTCGTCGGCGAACACATTGCTGCTCAACAATGGATTCACCGCTACACCGGCGCTGAATAAACCCAGGCCGCGCAATAATGCGCGCCGGCTCAGAAAGTATTTTTGCATTGCCATTCTGCTTTCCTTGTCATTAAAGATCACGGGCACTATCGCTTAGCGATTTCCCGCCACCAAATAACAATCCCGCATGAGGTCATGCAGTTTTTCTTTATGAAAGATGACGGATAGGTTTGCCGAAAAGGCTATTTCAATCAGGAGAGAGAGACGCTTATGGTTATTTGCTGATGACTGTCGGCACACTATTATTTAGCAGGAGCGAAATATGGCCATGACCTCTGCAGGCGTGAATATTGCTATTGAAAAAGTGAATCACCATTTCACGCTTGAAGGCAGTGACTTACCGGTACTGGAGAATATCAATTTACAGGTGAAGGCCGGTGAATTTGTCGCTCTGCTAGGGCCTTCCGGTTGCGGGAAATCCACTTTATTACGTTTGCTCGCCGGGCTGGAACCTCCAGCCAGCGGTTTGCTGGCGGAAGAAGGTAAAACCATTACAGCCCCTGATCCCTCACGCGTGGTGGTGTTTCAGGACCCCACTCTCTATCCATGGCGCACGGTGTATGACAACGTCGGTCTGGGATTGCAGATTCGCGGTGAGAGCCGCGCAGTTAAAGAGCAGCGAATTAACGCAATGTTGGATCGTGTCGGCTTGAAGGATTTTGCTCGTGCCTGGCCGCATCAGCTGTCTGGCGGTATGGCCCAGCGAGCAGCACTGGCTCGCGCGTTGGTGAATGTGCCACGTCTGCTCATTCTGGATGAGCCGCTGGGTAAACTCGACTCATTGACGCGATTGCGGATGCAGCAGGAGATTGTTGATCTCTGGCAGGAGCAGCAGTTCACCACGCTGATGGTGACCCATGACGTTGAAGAGGCGCTGGTGATGGCGAACCGTGTGGTGGTGTTCAGCCCACGTCCAGCGAAAGTGGTGGATGTGATTGAGGTGGATCTGCCCTGGCCGCGCCGCCGTGATGATCCGCAACTGGTGGCGCTGCGCAGCCATATATTGAATCTGCTGGGGAATGAGCAGGCGGCCGCTTAAATCGCCGTAGAGAACAGTAATTCACGCAACCAGCGGTGCCCGGCATCGCGGTGCGTGCGTTCATGCCAGACCACGATTTTGTTAAACCCCTGGATTGCTAACGGAGGAGGCAATACCTCCAAACCAGGTAAATCGTGCGTTAAGCGACGCGGCACCACGCTGATCAAATCACTGACGCGTAAGATCTCAGGTAAGACTAAAAAACTGCACACCGAAAGTGTCACACGTCGCGAACGTCCAATCGAGGCTAACGCCTCATCCGTCACGCCCTTGAAGTTGCCTCCCACGTAGGAAACCAGGGCGTGGTCCTGTGCGCAGAAACTGTCGATCGTTAAATCTTTCTGCGCAGACAGCGGGTGGTCCTCGCGCATGAGACACACATAGTCTTCATCATACAACGAGCGGGCGTGCAGATCGGGTGGGGCACTGTCTGGCGTGATCAACGCGATATCGATGTCACCTCGTTCAAACTGCGCAGATAACTGCTCGTTGTTAACGGGCAATACCGCCACGCGGATACCCGGTGCCTGCACTCGTAATGCGGCCATAAAAGGCACAATGACCGCACGCAGGGCATAATCGGTGGCCGCGATTTTGATGGTCATTTCGGCGGTCGCAGCGTCAAAGGCTTTGGGCTGCAACAGTTCTGACACTTCTGCCAGTATGGCCTTCACGGGCTGAGCCAACTCCAGTGCCCGCATCGTCGGGACAACGCCGCGCTGCACCCGCGTGAACAGCGGATCATCAAAACACTCCCTCAGACGCGTTAACATGCCGCTGACTGCGGGTTGCGTCAGGGCTAAACGCTCAGCTGCGCGGGTGACGCTGCGTTCATCCAGTAAGGCATCCAGCGCTTTAAGCAAATTGAGGTCGAGATTGCGAATATCGGTTTTCATCATCTTCCGGCGATGGCGTGGCAATACCTCATCATAAGCTGCTACCAGATATCACGAAAACGTATATTTAAAATAAATAATGGCGATTGGTCTTATTTCACTGGGAGTCAGATACTTCAGCCACGATTTACCCACGGTGAGACGAATGAAATGAAAATGAACGCGATTAACTGGCCAGAAGGATTTGTACCGGGCTTTAGCGATAACTACTGTTCCAACGAAGTGATCGTTGCAGGTTTGAGCACCCAGGATATCTGGCCGCTGCTGAATACCCCGTCACTCTGGCCGGCCTATTATCAGAACTCGGCGAATGCGCGCTTCTATGACAACAAAGGTCCCGAACTGGAGCAGGGCGTCCGCTTCTATTTCGAAACCTTTGGCTTCCCGGTGGAAGCGCAGGTCACCGAGTACGTAGCACCCGAAACGGGTGAAGCCGCCCGTGTTTCCTGGCACGGTTGGGCGGGCGAAGTGGGTAGCGAGGACCGTTTAGATGTTCTGCATGCCTGGCTGATTGAAGATCTCTCTGACAATCGCGTACGCATCCTGACCCAGGAAACGCAAAACGGCAAACCGGCGGTTGAGCTGGCTGGCGCTAAACCTAATCCGATGATCAATGGTCATCAGGATTGGCTGGATGGACTGGTCGCGGCTGCGAAAGCGCGCAAATAATTAATGCAGGGTCAAAACCTAAATAAAGCGGCCGAAAGGCCGCCTTCACCATAATCGACCCTGCTGCTAGCAATCAATCTTTAGCGAAAATCCACAGATCCTCTTTCGGCAGCGAGATGCGGAAACGCTGATTACCGCGGAACTCTTTGCCATACGCCCTCAATGCAAAATCATCCCCCTCGGTACGGAACAGATATTCCCAGCGATCGCCTAAATACATACTGGTGAGCAAGGGCAACTCAAGTGCGTTGTCATCAGCGGTATCAGCGATATTCATGCGTTCGACGCGAATCACCGCTGTGCCTTCCTGTCCAACCCGCACATCGCCACTTGGTTTACCCCACAGCGCCCATTTTGCCCCGGCAATGCGCGCCCGGCCGCCCTCAACGTGGGTGATTTTGCCGTGCAGACGGTTATTGCTGCCCATAAACTCAGCGGCAAACAGCGTTGAAGGCTGGCTGTACATCTCTTGCGGTGTGCCTTGCTGTTCAATCACGCCGTTATTCAGCAACAGAATACGGTCGGAGATCGCCATGGCTTCGTTCTGGTCATGTGTCACCATTAAGGCAGACAGTCCGAGACGAATAATCAGCTCGCGCAAGAACACGCGCGCCTCTTCACGCAGTTTGGCATCGAGGTTAGAGAGCGGTTCATCCAGCAGAATCACCGGCGGGTTGTAGACCAGCGCACGGCCAATCGCCACGCGTTGCTGTTGACCGCCGGAAAGCTGATGCGGGTGGCGTTTGCCAAGATGCCCGAGCCCCAGTTGATCCAACACCGCCTGAACGCGTTGATTAATCTCTGCTGTGGCCACTTTGCGCAACTTGAGCGGGTAGGCCACGTTCTCAAATACGGTTTTGTGCGGCCACAGCGCGTAGGACTGAAATACCAGGCCGAGATTACGCTCTTCAGCTGGGATTTCACTTTTCGGCGTGCCATCAAAAACCACATTTTTGCCGATAGTAATACGCCCCTGAGACGGTTTTTCCAGGCCGGCCACGGCGCGCAGCAGGGTGGTTTTGCCGCTGCCCGATGGGCCCAGCAGTGAAACCACTCCGCCTTTTTTTAACTGCATCGATACGCCTTTCAATACAGGATTATCGCCGTACATCAGATGCAAGTTATCTACCGATAATTCAATCATGTAATTTCACTCCAAAGCGTAACGCGATGCCGAGGCCGATCACCACCAGCACGATATTAATCAGGGAGAGCGCAGCCACGATATCAATGGCGCCCGCTGACCACAGTGAGACCAGCATTGAACCGATGGTTTCGGTGCCGGGTGACAGCAGATACACGCCCGTTGAGTATTCGCGCTCAAAAATCAGGAACATCAGCAACCACGAGCCAATCAGGCCATGGCGTGACAGCGGTACGGTCACGTGACGCGTGGTTTGTCCCGGGGTGGCCCCCACGCTGCGTGCGGCTTCTTCCAGCTCCGGGCCGACCTGCAACAGCGTTGAGGAGATCAGGCGCAAGCCATAAGCCATCCACACCACGGTATAGGCCAGCCAGACGCTAAAGATGGTTTGACGCAACGAGCGCAGCCAAACAATAAAGTTTTCACGCAGCCAGTCAGCAACCGGCAGGCTGGAGAGCCAGCCATTTTTCAGGGACTGATCAAGCCACATTGGAATGAACAGGAACACCCAGAGAAAAGCCAGACCGGCTAACAGACCCGGCACGGCGCGCGGCACCAGCACGCTGTAATCCAGGAAGCGTGTCACCTGATCCTGCTTGCGGTGCATGGCGATGCCGACAAACAAATAACAGATCACCGCCACCGCGCCGCCGATCACCCCAATCAGCATCGAGTTGACGATGGCACGCAACAGATTGGGTTGATCCCAGATACTGCGGAAGGTCGCGATGGATATTTCATCCCACAGTGAGACGCCGACACCCCAATGCGAGATGAATGCGCGCATCACCACACCCAGAAGCGGCACGCCGATAGTGACGGTGAGCCAGGTCAACACCACCGCACCGGCAATCCAGCGCCATTTGCCCAGCGGCAGGGCACGCGCTTGTGATGCTTTGCCTTTCATGGTGACAAAACGGTTGGCGGTGCGCATCAGCCAGCGCTGCAGCATCACCAGTGGCACGGTAAAACAGATCAGCACCACGGCGACAGCGGCCATCAGGTGGTAGGAAGGCGTGCCGAGCTTGTTGGTCAGCTTATACAGATAGGTGGCAAGCACCATGTTGCCTTCCGGATCGCCCAATACCAGCATCAGGCCGAACACCTCTAATCCCAGGAAGAACAGCAGCACACAGGCATACAGAATCGAAGGGCGCACCATCGGCAGGCTGACAGAAGTCATCACCTGCAACGGTGAAGCGCCGACGGTGCGCGCGGCTTCCTCCACATCGGAGCTTACGCTGCGCAGTGCCGATGAGATATAGAGATAGGCGTGTGGCACGTGGGTGAGTCCGGCGATCACCACGATGCTGGTCATCGAGTAGATGTTCCACGGCACCACGCCAAACAGTTGATTAGCCCATTGAGACAAGAAACCCACCGGGCCGGCGGCAACCACATAGCCAAAGGCCAGCACCATCGGCGAGACAAAGATCGGCACCAGAATCAATGGCTCAATCAGGCGGCGTCCTGGCAGGTTGGTTCTGACCATCAGGAAGGCCAGAATACCGCCGAGTGGAATAGCAATGATCACCAGACCAAACGCCAGAATAAAGCCCGACTCCAGCGCCTTATAAAAATCAGGATCGGAGAAAATAAATCCAAAAGAACCGAGTGTTAACTCTTTCTTTTTGGCAAAGAACGGCGCGGAGAGAAAACTCTGCACCACAATAAACATCAGCGGTACGTAAATAACCAATGCCGTGATCAGAACAATCAATGCACGTGGCAAACTCTGCCACTTTTTCAGTAACCTGCTCATATGCCAACCCTATCAAACACCGGAGGCGAAAGGAGATGTTATGCGCCGCGACGGGCGCATAACGTGGGGAGCATTATTTCCCGGCGGCGGTACGCCACTGTTTAATAAATTCCAGGCGTTTTGCCGGTTCCAGATATTCCAGCAGTGATTCATCCACCGGAATCGGCTTCAGAGCATCGCCCAGCATTTTGGTCATACCGTCAATATCGTTTTTGCCTTCAATATCATTGCGCAGGGAAGGGATGTCCGCCTGATTTGCCAGGATATTCTGTCCCTTTTCTGACAATACATAATCCAGCCACAATTTAGCGGCGTTCTCATGCTCACCCTCTTCGGTGATAAACGAAACGCGAGACAACACCAGGATATAATCTTTCGGGTAAGCGATGCCCAATGCCGGATCGTTCTTCGCTCGGGCTTCGGCATAAGAACCGAGAATATTAAAGCCAATCAAATTCTCGCCTGAAGAGACGCGCTCCATCATCGTGCCAGTCGAAGATTGTACCGTCAGACCCCCTTTCGCCATCCCCGCCAGGTTTTCTTTGTATTGCGGATCCACTTTGCTGTCCTGAACCGTCAGCATGAAACCTAATCCTGATTTTTCAATATCGTAAGTGGTCACTTTATTTTTGAATTTAGCCGGATCGGCTGCAATCATTTTAGCCAGTGCGGTGTGAGAGTCAGGCGCGGTGTCTTTTGGGATGAGTTTATTGTTGTAAATAAACACCACCGGTTCGTAGGTCGTGCCGTAAGCTTTATTTTGCCACACTGCCCATTTTGGTATTTTGCTTTGCTCAGGCGAAGCATATTCCGCCGCATATTCCGTGGCCAGCTTTAGCGCGGTATCCATGGATGAACTCCAAACCACATCACCGCTGCCGCTACCCGAGGCCTGCTCACTGATGTAACGGTTATAGAGTTCGGTACTGTTCATGTCGTTATATTCAACTCTAATGCCCGGATACAGTGTCTCAAAGCCTTTGATCAACGGGCCCGCTGCTTTGGTGTCAGTGGTTGAGTACACCACCACTTTGCCCTCTTTTGTCGCTGCATCAATGACTTTCTGATACTCAGTGGGATAACCAGCAGGTACAGCCGCAAACGCAGAAAAGGAGAGTCCTGCCAGTACAGAGGTTGTTAAAAAACGCAGAGAGGTTTTCATACAGATCCTTTTGGTTACATTTGTTACAAGAATTTAACAGTAACCCATTGCGACCCCGATGCAATCAGAGTGTCAATTTTTTTCAGGATCTGTGAAGTTAGTTAGGTTATTAATCTGATGTTTAAATGGGGGGCTACTTGATTGACGTTATAAATTAAGCAAGCTTTTAAAAGGTGTCATTAATATCTGCGATGGAATGATTAAATGCATGGGTGATGTTGAAATACCCAATGATGAAATTCATTGATGTTGTTAGGTCATAAACCAAATAATAAAAAAGGCTGCAACGGAAAAAATACTCATTAATAAGGCAGTCCATTCATCAAACTGGAAAAACAAAAACGATTTCATATCATTCATACCCTCATGCTAGTGAGGGCATATTGACGTTTAAAGATTAACAGAACCTTAGGGAATTGATGAAATGGCACAAAGGGACAATGGGTAAAGGTCTTCTGATACCAAGATTAGCCGCCAAGTAAACCGCGGGCACAGGTCAAGAGCGCTATTTAAAGGGTGCGGCCGCTGGGCCGCCCGCAAAACTTAAGCTGACTGCTGAAACCGCAGTGCCACGCCAAAAGCATGCTCAGCGCTGACGATCAGCGCGGATTCCTCTTCGTGGAACGGGATATCACCCAGCAGCAAACTGGCTTTCACCTTGCGCAGATCGGTGCTACGCAAGCTTAACGCCGCCATGCGTGCACTGCCGTTGTAATCAGGTGGTAATACGGCGAAACGCTGTGTGACATAGCCGGCAGCCGCGAAGCGCACCGTCACCACGCCAGCTTTTAATACGAAGGCACCTTCCTGGCAAGCGGCGAGTGCATTCGACCCAAACAGCCGACTGTAAGGTTGTGCCGCCGCCGCAGGATCCTGCGCCACCACTACAAATTCGACAATATCAGTCACGCCATTGGGATGCTGACGCCATGCATCCTGCCACACCGCGTGCGGTGTCTCATGCTGGCAAAAGAAACTGCGCCCATTCGGCACCAGCGCCGGTCGTAACTGCACGGTGCGGAAACGCGCCTGATCCTCATTGCCATCCGGCAACTGTACCGGACGGAAGAAGCTGGCAGGCAGAGCGCCATCAATGTCCTGGCTCTCAAGATAACGCCATACCGCATCGGCATCGTCGGTCTTCCACACTAATCCGCTCAGACCAATCGGTGACTGCCACATATCCTGACGTAAACTGGCGCGCCCCGGCTCGAAGCCGAGCAGCTCAAGATAGTTATCACCAAACACGGCCAGATGGTTACTGGATCCGAGCGAATGATGGCCGCGTTCGGTGAGCTGAAACCCCAACCGACGAAACAGCGCACTGGCCTCATCTAACTGATCGGCCACGTTGATCACCACGTGATCCAGTCGGGGAATCGGTACGGAAATCGCCATCGCTTTCCTCCTTGCTTTCATGCTCACTGCGCCCATGTTGGCGCGTCCGGTTCGGATGCTGATAGTGGCTGCCAGTTGACGTGCGTTTCCGCGCCAAAACCGGCGGCAATACCGGCAATCAGGGTGGTGATTTGCGTATCGGTGTGCTGATCCTGACTGCGCACGATGCCCTCGATCTCCGCTGTCTGAGGCAGCACATTCCAGCTGTTACCGGCCGTTAAGCGCGTAATGCCCAGCGTCCATTGGCGATGACGACTGGGGAGTGCATAGAGCGCGGAAACGATATGGCTGCCGATCACAATCACATCAATGCCTTCATGTGGCCGTGCGGCATGCGCGCCTTTACCGGTCAGGGTGATGTGAAAACGCTGTGTGGAGTGGGTTTGCCCGGTCATGGTCATCCTTGTGAGTGTTCAGGTAAAAATGGCTCGCCCAGCGTCAACATCAAACGGTTTGCCCAGGCAAAGAATGCGGCGGACTGGATCACATCAAGCAGTTCCAGCGTACTCAAGCCCTGATCGCGTAACGTCTGCACCTGCTGCAGGCTGGCGGCAGCGGGGGTAATGGAAAGCGTCGCGACCAGGTCAATCATCGCGGCCCAGCGTGGTGACTGGCCGTGTGCCAACTCTGCGCCCGGTGCAACATTCAGCAGCTTTTGTACTGCCGCATCGTCTTTTGATAATTGGCTGGCTTTACGCGCGTGGACCGAAGCGCAGAAGATGCAGCCATTCACTTTACTGACCACGGTGGCTGCCAGTTCACGCTCGGCACGCGGCAATCCGCCAGCGGTGTAAAAGATGCCCTTGTCGGTCAGCGTACGCTGTTCCAGCAGCGGCAGATGACGTGCCAGCAGACGGAAATAATCGGAGTCGCTGTGGCCACTTTTCTTCAAGGTAGCCTGTTCATCGGCGGTGAATTCGTGGAGCGGTTTGGCTGCCAGCCAGGGTTCCCAGCCTAACTCTTGCTGGGTAAAGGCGGTGAGGGCGGTTTGGCCGCTTAACGTCAACGGCGCATCGTGCCACTTGCCTGCCACGGCGTGCGATTGTGCGTCACTCTGCTCGCCGATAAGCAGGCGTAAACCGGTCAGTAAACGACTCTGAAAGCTCACAAAGGCAATTAACTGTGCGAGGGTGACGATGCCACGCGGCGTCCAGCCAGCGCTTTGCAGGTTTTGAATATGCTTGGGTGCTGCATCCACCGGGTGCAGGCTGAGCAGTTCGGCAAAGGCGTGACCGGCCGCGAAGCGCGCGTCATGTGCCTTGTTGTGCACCTGTTGCTGATAATGCGCCTGTAAGCGGGTGGCGCCGTGCCAGTCGGCGACCTGCGCGGCGAAGGCAAACCGCCATTGCAGCGGAAGGTCCGCATCATCTTCACCAAACAGCACCTCATAGCTGCCTTGCGTGTGTTGAGTGGCAGCGTGGCGCTCATTGCGTGCTAACGCGAGTTCTGATGCGGGATCGATATCCGCTAAGGCGGCAAGTAAATCAATGGGTTGAGACATCATATTCTCCTGTTAAGCCTGTTCCAGAGCACGTAGCTCTGGGGCGATGTGATCAGCGATTAATTCAATGGAACGCAGAATGTCGGCGTGTGGCGGATCGATTGAGTGCACCTGGAAGGTGATATCGGTGACACGTTGCAAGGTCGAGTCGGCGCGTAATGACGCCAACACCGCAGGTGCATCGCCAAAGTGCGCATCAAGCTGGCGCGCATGGCTTTCCAGCGAATGGCCGGTGATGACGTGGCCAGCAGCCTGGAACTGCTCAGCCTGGCGCCGCAATCCTGGCTCTGCGAGACGACGCGCATAGTCATTTGAATCGGCAACAAACGCGGTGCGCGAGGCGAGGATGCGCGGTGCAAAACCGGCCGGCAGCGCGGCCAAATAGGCATCGATCATCGGATTTTGTATCGCCTCCAGCGGCAAATCAGGCTGGCCTGGCGGACGCGGTTGCGTGCGCGACAACATCAAGCCATGGCCAGCGGCGCCCGCTCGCGCGGCACCCTCAACCGAGAATGTGGCGATCCACACGCGCTGTGCCAATGTTGGCGCGGGCGGGTAGAGATGATTGTCCGGGTGCGCGAGGGTATCGCCACGCCAGGCACTAAGTAGCGTGTGCAGCTGGTCGGCAAACACACTGGCGCGTTGATCGATGGTCAAGCCAAAGGGCAGGAAAGAGGTTTTTGTGCCGCCCGATCCCAATCCGACTTCCAGCCGCTCATGACTGAGCAGGTCTAATACGGCAGCATCCTCTGCCACGCGCAGCGCGTTTTCCATCGCCAGCGTAATAATGCCAGTGCCAAGACGAATCGTGCGGGTGTGCGCGGCCACGTGGGCGAGGAAAACCAGTGGCGCAGGCAGACCGCCTTCCTTCTCATGAAAATGATGCTGAGCGATCCAGGCGCTGTCGAATCCCAAACGTTCGGCGTGCTGAATCTGTTCGGTCGCAAGGCGATAACGCTCTTGCGCCGATACCTCATCCAGCAGGCGAGTGAAAAAGCCAATGCGTTTACGCGTCATGCAGACTCCTTAATCAGCGGACGGATAGCGGGGATGGCGTCAATCAGTGCACGGGTGTAAGTATGCTGAGGTGCGTTAAATAATGTGACGGTGTCATCTTGCTCGACCACTTCGCCCGCTCTCAGTACGGTCACGCTATGCGCAATGCGGCGTACCGTAGCGAGATCGTGGGTGATAAACAGATAGGTTAATCCCAGTTCCTGTTGCAGCTGTTGCAACAACTGCAGGATTTGCGCCTGTACGGTGACATCCAGTGCCGAGGTGGCTTCATCCAGCACCAGTATCGCCGGTTGCAGGATCAGTGCGCGCGCAATCGCCACGCGCTGACGTTGACCCCCGGAGAGTTCACGCGGTTTACGCGTGAGTAATTCCACTGGCAATGCCACTCGCTGAGCCACGGCTTCAACCCGCTGACGACGAACATCGGCACTGAGTTTTTCGAAATTACGCAGCGGTTCTTCGATAATGGCAAACAGCGTCTGGCGCGGATCAAGTGATGCAAACGGATTCTGATACACGAACTGGATTTTGCGTCGGAGTTGGCGCAGCGCTTCACCGCGCAGCGCATTGGCATCAATGCCGTCGATCACCACGCGTCCACTGTCAGCCTGTTCAAATCCCAGCAGAATGCGCGCCAGCGTGGTTTTACCAGAGCCGGATTCACCGACCAGTGCGTGCGTGGTGCCGCGTGGCACTGTCAGGCTGACCTGTCTGGCGACCTGTAACTGCTGCTGTTTACCGAGTGAGAACTGCTTGTTGATGGCTGAAAGCTGGATCGCGGGTGTCGAAAACTTTGCTTCAGGTAAAATCGCCAGCGCCGTGTGGTCTGGTGAAGCATCCTGCAGCAGCTGGCGCGTGTAGGGATGTTGTGGCGCGTTAAACACCTGAGCGGCTGGCCCTTGTTCCTGAATCTCGCCGTGACGGAATACCAGCAACCGGTCGGCTCGTTCAGCCGCCAGCGCCAGATCGTGCGTGACAAACAACACCGCGGTGCCCGACTCACGGCGCAGCACATCCAGCAGATCCAGAATGCGTTTCTGCACCGTGACATCCAGCGCGCTGGTGGGCTCATCCGCGATGATAATTTGCGGTCGCAAGGCGAGGGCGATCGCAATCAATACCCGCTGCTTCATGCCGCCAGAAAGCTGATGCGGATACTGCGTCAGTCGCTGTTGCGGATGGCTCAACCCGACTTTTTCCAGCAGTTCCAGTACACGCTGCTGGCGCTCAGACTTGCTGATTTTCTGATGCAGTTGCAGCATCTCACCCACCTGATCGCCGATGGTTTTCACCGGGTTGAGTGAGTTGCCGGGATCCTG
>Ga0157363_1000070_pt1 | contig 76311 bp, 72 predicted proteins | sample AttsexASBM1_FD_111477 | JGI IMG/M metagenome (GOLD analysis project Ga0157363, IMG submission 111477) | Fungus gardens microbial communities from leaf cutter ant in Ribeirão Preto, State of São Paulo, Brazil - Atta sexdens ASBM1 | ecosystem: Host-associated > Fungi > Mycelium > Unclassified ... | reverse complement strand
GTACCGTGAATCTGTACTGCCTGCGGCGGTCAGCGCCCGTGTGGCGGTGGAAGCAGGAATCGCCGACTACTGGTACAAATATACCGGTCTGAACGGTGCGATTGTGGGAATGACCACCTTCGGTGAATCTGCTCCGGCGGACCTGCTGTTTAAAGAGTTCGGCTTCACCGTAGATAACGTGGTGGCGAAAGCGAAAGCGATTCTGTAACACCTTATCCCCCGGCATACCGCCGGGGGATAAGTTCAAAAGCGTAACGATTCTCATATCAGGAAACATAAAAAGCGTCATTGTCCCCTTTTCGTTGGCCGGAAACTCTTTAAAATATTCCTTTTCATTTTCCCAGGGACACTCTCGATTGAAAAAGCGCTCTTCTTTGCTGTTAGCTCTGGTTGTTTCACTGTATTCAATGTCTGGCGTTGCCGGGGTCACTCCTTCTCCTGAACTGACATCACAGATTGTCGACCGTTATGCCAACCATATTTTCTATGGCAGTGGCGCCAGCGGCATGGCAATGGTAGTGATTGATGGCAACCAGCGGGTGTTTACTGGTCTGGGGGAAACCCGTCCCGGGAATAATATCCGGCCACAGAAAGATTCAGTGGTCAGGATTGCCTCACTGAGTAAGCTGATGACCACTGAAGTGTTGGTGAAATTATCTAAATCCGGGACTGTCAGACTCAATGACCCGTTGAGCCGCTATGCTCCGCGGGGTGCAGTGGTTCCTGCCTGGCATGGTAACAGTATCCGGTTAATTAACCTTGCGACCCACAGCGCCGGGTTGCCACGCGAAATGCCGGGAGGTAAAGCACATCGCCCGGTATTTATCTGGCCAGTACGCAGCCAACGCTGGGCCTGGCTGGCGCATGCAAGGCTAAAATATGCGCCGGGAACTGAAGTCTCCTATTCTAACCTGGGATTTGATTTGCTGGCAGATGCTCTGTCGAGGGCAGCAGCCAAACCCTATCCACAACTGCTACAACAACTGGTTACCCGACCTTTGGGGATGAAAGATACCACCTTTACGCCATCTCCGGATCAATGCCAACGGCTGATGGTGCCGGAACAAAGCGCCAGTCCTTGTAATAACACCCTGGCAGCTATCGGTAGTGGTGGTGTTTATTCCACACCTGATGACATGGGACGCTGGATGCAGCAATTCCTGAACTCGGTCGGTCATCCACGTAGCCCGCTGGCAGGTGAACTGCAAAGAATGATTTATCCGCGTTCATCGCTATTACGGGTGAATGGTATGGATGTGGCTGGCCATGCGGATGCTATTGGAATGGGCTGGCTACACATGGCTGCGACGGACGACTCCCCTGCTCTTATTGAGAAAACCGGTGGCGGAGGGGGCTTTATGACCTATATCGCCATGTCTCCGCAGAATAATGTTGGGGTATTTATTGTGGTTGCCCGTTCATCATTAAGTCATTTTTCACCAATGAGCAACGGCGTAAACGAACTTATTGCCGAACTGGTACGAAATCACCGTTAAAAATGGTTTCCCGCAGAGTCAGGAGCCTGCTCAGGCACCGCTGACCAGATGACTGGCCAGCGGTCTGCGGAATGCCAGCGGTCGCAGACGCTCTCGCTGGCAAACTGTTTAAGCACAAACTGTTGACCATCAAATTGCCAACGACTCAGTGTCCCGCAATCTGTCAGGTAACGCCCCCATAACACCGTAGTCAATACCCTGGTAGTCGGGTCATACCCGGCGTTAGTTAATTCAAAATTATCCCCCGTCTGAACCTCCTGAGAAAAAGGCAAACGGAAAGTCAGTTGTCGCGCCTCTGGCGGGGAATTACGGTTAATCAGCCATGCCTGATAAAAAGTGTTATAGGCGGCGCTTTCACAACTAATCAACAGCAACGCCCGGGTATCACTCACAGGCGCCACTTTAATCTGCCGGAACACGGGTTCCAGCGAACAGGTCTGCAAACTGATTTGTGAAATACCGTAATTGACGAAATAGTTTATTTCATCACGGGACAGTGGTGTCGGCGGTGTCAATCCTGATTCAACCACCAGAGTTTGTGATGAGTCTTCCTGCCCCTGAGTCGAATTACTCAGGTTAGCCCGGATTTCCGATACTTTTCTTAGAAACTCTGGCAGAGTTGTTAAAGACAGGGTCGCATGAACATCGTCCCCGACACTGAGTTTAATCGAATGGCTCAGAAGGTCGAGTAAACTTTGTGCCATTCGGGGATCATCGGTGACGACTGAACGGGGATCACTCTGCAGGTCGGGCTGCGGCCACGGGTGATCATCAATCATCAGTCTTTGTACCAGTGTTGACTGACTCGCTTTGGCTGACACGTTCGGAGGATGATAATCAATACGCAACCAGTCGATAGTCGACTCACCTGTCCGCCGGTAAAAACTGACCACCAGGCCACTTCCGTGATCAATACTCCTTGCCTGGCAGGAGGCAAAATTATTACAGCTTAACTCCCAGTCGGAAAATACCTTTTGCACCGGTTGTGCCGACAGGCGACCAGTCACAGATATTAACAGCAATAACAGTATTGCTTTGGGTCGTTGCATACAAATGTACCGGGAGAAACCTGCAAGGCACTGACAACGGCCAGAATACCTGCTAAAACAGGTATCATCCGGAATGATTTAACGCGGCTCAATCGGAATCTTCGGACTCTTCCCGCACGGTGAGCTAATAGATCGTCACACCATGTCCTGGCCGCAAAATGCTGCGGATAAAAAAATACCCTGACAGTGCAGGGTATCCTGAAAAACACTAGCTGCAGTTATTACGCATCATGATGAATATCGTCATGTTGCTGAGCAGTAATCATTTGCACCCGTTTACGAACACCGTACCAGCCAATAATCAGCAAAATGATAATTAACGGAATACACGCCACTGTGTAGGTCCCGGTAGGATAATCAAACGCCATAAGCACAATAACGCTAAACAGGAACAGTAATGTCAGCCAGGAGGTAAAAGGTGCACCCGGTAATTTAAAGCTGATATCATCGGCTTTACCTTCTTTGATAGCCTGGCGCAGTTTCAACTGGCAAAGTACGATGAATGCCCACGAAGATACGATCCCCAGGGACGCAAAATTCAGAACGATTTCGAAGACCTGACCCGGCACATAGTAGTTAAGTACTACCCCAATCACATACACGCCGATAGTCACAAGGATACCAGCGAAAGGTACCTGCTGACGGCTCATCTTAGACATAAATTTTGGCGCGGAACCGCCCATCGACATCGAACGTAAAATACGACCGGTGGTATACAGACCTGAGTTCAGGCTGGACAATGCCGCGGTCAGTACCACAATATTCATGATACTACCGATGTAAGGCACGCCCAGTTTCGAGAAGAAGGTTACAAATGGGCTCTGACCCGCCTGATAAGCATTCCACGGCAACAGTAATACCAGCAGTAAGACTGATCCGACATAAAACAGACCGATACGCCAGATAACGCTGTTTATGGCTTTCGGCACCATAATCTTCGGATTTTTACACTCACCCGCCGCTGTACCTACGAATTCGATGGAAGCGAAAGCAAACACAACTCCCTGAATCAACACCAGTGCCGCTAACAGGCCGTGAGGAAAAATACCTCCATTATCACTGATCAGATGGAATCCGGGCTGTACACCGTCCAGAGGTTTACCGCTCCCCAAAAACACGACACCAACAATCAGGAAAATGACGATAGCCAGCACTTTCACCAGGGCGAACCAGAACTCCATTTCGGCGAACCATTTCACACCGATCATGTTCATCGTACCCACCAGCGCCAGGGCTGCCAGAGCAATCACCCACTGCGGGATATCACCAAAAGCTCCCCAGTAATGCATATACAATGCAACTGCCGTGATATCGACGATACCGGTCATCGCCCAGTTAACAAAGTACATCCACCCGGCAACGAATGAAGCTTTCTCACCCATGAATTCACGTGCATAGGAGACAAAACTCCCACTGGAGGGCCGGTGCATAACCAGTTCACCGAGGGCACGCAGAATAAAGAATGAGAAAATACCGCACACCAGATAGACTAACGCAAGTGCCGGGCCTGCATCTTGTAGGCGGGAACCTGCTCCCAGAAATAATCCGGTTCCAATGGCACCACCAATGGCAATCATCTGAACCTGACGGTTACCCATCTCTTTACGGTAGCCACTGTCATGTGAATTAAGCCATTTGCGTCGTGCCGCACGTAGCTCTTCAGCTGTTTTTTTTGTATGTTTCATATTTTTCCTGTTTGTCCTGACCACCCGCAATAGATAGTAATCGTTTGCGTACTTATGCGGAGGTTATCTCTTCTACCTTGCACAGCCACACGATTTTGCCATAAGAAAAACCGGGCGCTGAATCCTACCCGCTTAAGGCAGTTGCCGTAAAGCCCTGTAAATCAAAGCGAAGACTTTCTTATGATGGATATCAAAATAAAACGTCATAAGTTATTATTATGAGATGTGACGTACCTGTCCTTCATCGCAGCAGTAGCAAGCAGCGTTTCCGGAAATCACAGGTCGTGACAACATTCAAACGACAGCGGATTTTGCCTTGGATTAGCCATTTTTTCAGTAAAAATTTTGCCTGTAATAAAGGATTCTGCCTGTTTTGTAACTCAGATAACATGTTTCTCCGCCCCTGCCAGGGCTTTGACAGGCGGATCCGGGTGGTGAAAACCTTCACCAGAGTGGATCAAAGCAGGTGTTTACGGCATTATCACTGGCATACAACAAAAGCACCGCCACCTATCAGCGGGCCTGACCACGCTGGTGACACTCTCTTTGACAGGTAGTCGTATTGAATGATGAACAGTGATACCCCCTCCCGCCTGACGATGTACGGCATTAAAAACTGCGATACTATTCGTAAAGCCCGACGCTTCCTGGAAGATCAGGGCGTGGAATACCATTTTCACGATTACCGGGCCGACGGACTGGACAGCACGCTATTACACACTTTTATCGACACTCTGGGTTATCAAACCCTGCTGAATACCCGCGGCACCACATGGCGTAAACTGCCGGAGGAGACGCGGGCAGCCGTCACTGATAATCAAAGCGCTTTACAGGTTATGCTGGAAAACCCTGCGGTGATTAAACGTCCGCTGCTGTGTGCAGCCAATAATGCCATGTTGACCGGTTTTGATCCGGCCGCCTACCAGACGTTTATTCAGGAGAATCTCTGATGTTTTGCCCGGTGATAGAGCTTACACAACAACTGATACGTTGCCCTTCGGTCAGCCCGGAAGACGCGGGTTGTCAGACACTGTTAATCGACCGATTACAGGCCATTGGTTTTAAGATTGAACTGATGAATTTTGGTGATACCCGTAATTTCTGGGCCACCCGCGGGGAAGGTGAAACACTGGCATTTGCCGGCCATACTGATGTAGTGCCACCAGGTGAAGCACGTCACTGGATTAATCCACCCTTTGAGCCGACGATTCGTGACGGCATGCTGTTTGGCAGGGGCGCAGCGGATATGAAAGGCTCACTGGCAGCCATGGTGGTTGCGGCTGAACGTTTTGTCACTATGCACCCTTATCATCGTGGCCGGCTGGCATTTATGATTACTTCCGATGAAGAAGCCAGCGGAATCAACGGGACGGTAAAAATGGTCGACACACTGATGGCACGTCAGGAGCGACTGGATTACTGTCTGGTGGGCGAACCTTCCAGTACTGAAGTGGTGGGAGATGTGGTCAAAAACGGCCGTCGTGGTTCGATTACTGCGAATCTGACCGTTCATGGGGTACAGGGACATGTTGCTTATCCGCATCTTGCCGACAATCCGGTTCACCGCGCCATGCCTGCTCTGAATGAACTGGTCGCAACAGTCTGGGATAATGGTAATGAATTTTTCCCGCCCACCAGTATGCAGATTGCCAATATCCAGGCCGGCACCGGCAGCAATAACGTTATCCCGGGCGATCTGTTTGTCCAGTTCAATTTCCGGTTTAGCACCGAACTGACCGATACCATGATCCGTGAACAGGTTGAAGCTCTGCTGAACCGTCATCAACTCAGATACAGTCTGGAATGGAATTTATCCGGCCAGCCCTTCCTGACATCTCAGGGAAAACTGGTCAATGCGGTAGTAAAAGCCGTTCAGCACTATAATGAAATTAAGCCTCAGCTTCTGACCACCGGAGGTACCTCTGATGGCCGGTTTATTGCCCGGATGGGAGCACAAGTGGTGGAACTGGGGCCGGTAAATGCCACGATCCACAAAATTAATGAATGTGTAAAAGCATCCGATCTGCAACTGCTGAGCCGGATGTATCAACGGATCATGGATCAACTTGTTGCCTGATCACTGAAGGAGCTACAGTCATGGAATGGTTGAAACACTATTGGTGGGTCCTTGTTATCCTGTTTATGATCGGTATTCTGGTGAACGTTTATAAAGATTTAAAACGTGTCGATCCCAAAAAATATCTGGATAATAAACCCGAACTGCCCCCGCATCGTGATTTTAACGATAAGTGGGATGATGATGATGACTGGCCCGCTAAGAAATAATCCGCTACGGGTTATGCCGCTGGTCCCGGAACTTCGGGTCAGCGGCATATTGTGTGAGAACACAGGTTTCAGATCATCGGAATAACATCATCTTGTCCCGGAGTACTGCCGCTCAACGCCTCATCAAAATAACGCTTAGGTACGGTGTACTTCAGATGATTAATCGCCAGTTGCAGACTTTTCTCATCAATGGCATGGGGTAAATCTTCCACGCAATCCAGTGTCACATCGCCCCCCGCGCCAATGAGCCACTCTGCCGCCTGTTCGGCTCTTTTATACGGAATAACTTCGTCTTCATCACCATGAATCAGATGGACAGTCGTCGCCAGCGATGCGGTCACCGGTGGCGTATTATAACTTCCGGATAATATCACTGCCCTGCCGGCCAGTTCAGGGATTACTTTCAGTGCCTCGAGAATCATAATTCCTCCCTGAGAGAATCCGACTAACGCTGTCGCCGCAGCGGTCACTCCGGTCTGAACTTGCCACTCTTTGACCAGTCCGGTGAATTGCGGCATCACTTTATCGATATTATTTTGCCGTAATGTGACCGAGCAGTCCTGCTCGCTAAACCATTCACTGCCCCCCGCCATAAGTTGATGAGGACCACCAATGGAGATCACATGCGATTGTGGGAACGCCTGTGCAAACCACTGGCCAATTCGGGCCATAGATGTCGGATTATCCCCACTGCGATGAAATAATAAAAACAACTGAGTCCCCGGGCCTGCGGGTGACTGCACAACTACCTGTTCAAGATCCATAATATCCTCCTGCTGATTACTATAGCCTGCCAGCCAGCGAGTCACACGCGGAAGATTTTGACCATAAGGGTCAAATTTTCCGTAACTGGTCCAGTTTCTGCTGCCATTGTACTGACTGTTGAGGATCCAGAATGACCAATTGCTGAGAAATCTGTTGCCTTAACTGCCGTAACCAGGCTTTTCGACCACCGGATGCCACGATACTTTGATTCAGTGCTTTATCCTCATTACATGCTGCCAACAAGGATGGAGGGCATGGAGTAGCAGCACGCAAACGCATCAGCACCGGATATGAAGTTTCAAAAGGCCGGCTTCCCCAGGCAAATCCGGCCAGTTCCTGCCAGTCTGCCTCACTCAACCCCTGAATATCCTGCTGCGCAGGCCGAATTATCTCTGACGGTAATTTCTCCAGCCAGTGAGGTGCGGCAAAGGCCAGGTTCCTCCGCAGCCATTGCTCAGCTTCCGCGGTAAAACGTGATGCTCTGTCACTTAATGGCAATACTGCCATTGCAGTATAACATCCACTGCTGGCTTCCCGCTGGCTGCCGACTCTGACCAGACGAAACCCACAACTGCGCCAGAATTGCCAAAGCTCTCCGGTCAGTCCAAAACTGACCGACAAATATTCACAGTCAGGGCCTGCTCCATTGATAGCGGCACTGACCAGATCTCTGCCGATACCCTGTCGCCTGACCTGAGGATGCACTGCCACCCGACTGATACGCAATGAACGCATCATCGCAGCTTCAGGAAAACCACTATGAGCCGCCAGCGACTGAGCCACCAGATTTCCTTTCGGACGACGAAAACCTGCCCATATGGCTTCACTCAACACACGGCTAAGTCCACCCTCTTCCAGCAACCACAAGGCACCGTGAATTTCGGTAGCGGTTTGTGCCAGCCAGAAATGCATACCAGGGGCATCCATCATCCGGCGCAGATCCAGTGGCGTAGTCCGGTAGTGGGCACTGCTTAACAACTGGTAGACCGCACGGGCTTTTTGCGGGGCCGATTGCCAACAATCCTGTGGCAACCGGCATATCTCCGGGATCTTCTCAGACAGGGGCGCAACGACTTCATCAAACAAAAACAGATGATTGATAAAACGTTCCAATGGATCCCCTGCGGCCCAGCGTAATGGATCGGACAAGCTAAAAAATTTTACCGCAGGTAACGAGGCGCAGAATTTTAGCAGGAACCCACGGCCCGTGCCTTCATAACCCTGGACCGTCGTGGCTAATAAAACATGCCGGAAGTGGCTAATCATTTGCCCTAACAGAGGTGCAGGAATAGCTGCGGCCTCATCCACAATCAACCAGTCACCGTCACGAGGAGGGTCGGCCAGTAATGCATCAGGAGCGACAAAACGGAATGCTTCACCCGCAAATTGTCGGAGAACATCAACCGAGGTTTTCGCCGGTGCGGTAATCAACGCCCCGGGACGACTTTTTGCCAGCATACCCGCCAGAGCTGATTTTCCCCTGCCACGTGGCGCCGTCACGACTGCCACTCCAGGAGGTAATGACTGAAGTTGTTCCAGCACCGCGCGCTGTTGCACACCGGCAGCAGACTGCCAACGGGCTGGCACTGTCAGTGGCGGGATATCCGGTGACTGATACTGGTACCAGTAGCTGATATGACTATCGCTGGCCAGTACCGTCTGCAGATGCTGCATAAAATAAGGTGTCGCAATAGCCTGAGGCGTGTCTGCCCAGCGCAGGCTGTCCTGACAGAGTCGGCGTGTCCATTGTTCGCGGGGCGGCAATAACAACAACAGCCAACTGCCTGGCAGCAGTGTTCCGGCAAGGCAGGCCAGGGCTTCTGCATGAAACCCTCGTCGGGCATCGAAAATGGCATGCATAAACTCGCGTCCAAGCAGACCTCTGACCGCTGAAGGTAACACATGAGGTTCCGGCGCCTGGGGGGCCGGACTGACAGTCAGCCAGTTTCCGGCCACGGATTGCCGGATATCCGTGGCCGCGCTTATCACCCAGTCATCACTGCCACAGATAACACAAATGCGTCGGACTCCGGCCCGGCGCATCTGTTCACTGCCAGATTGCCAGTCGGTCATCCGGCGGAGAAAGTGTTACATTGCGCAGGATTGCCACTGTCAAAACCACGCTTGAACCAGCTGTAACGTTGCTGAGAAGTACCATGGGTAAAACTATCCGGCACTATACGCCCCTGACTTTGTTGTTGCAGTTTATCGTCACCGATGGCTTCTGCGGCATTAAGAGCCTCCTGCAGATCACCGGTTTCCAGCACATTTTGCTGTTGCATGTAGTGTCCCCAGACACCGGCAAAACAATCTGCCTGAAGTTCGAGCTTCACTGAAAGATGGTTTGCTTCCGTCTGAGTACTGCGTTGCTGTTGCTCTCTGACTTTTTCTTCAATCCCCAGCAGTTTCTGTACATGGTGTCCAACTTCATGTGCGATGACATAACCATCAGCAAAATCACCACCAGCACCCAGTTTATTTTTCAGTTCATCATAAAACGACAGATCGATATACACTGTCTGGTCGGCCGGGCAATAAAAGGGGCCCATCACGGACTGACCGGTGCCACATCCGGTGGTGGTCTGCCCACGATACATGACCAGTTTTGGGTTCACATACTGCTTGCCCATTTTCTGAAAAATTTCACTCCAGGTATCTTCCGTGGAAGCCAGAATCACCGAAGTGAACTTCGCCGCCTGTGCATCAGAGGAGCTTTGCACATGCCCCTGACTTTGAGACTGCGTAGTGGTGACACTGCTGCCCCCTCCCCCCAGTAACGGAGTCAGGTCATAGCCATAATAACCCGCGACAACCACGACTATCAGGATGACTATCCCGCCTTTACCTCGTGGAATCCGGATACCGCCACCGCCCATACCACCACTACCTGAAGACTGATCGCGACGATCTTCCACATTGTCGCTTTCACGACGCCCTTGCCAACGCATCTGTTACCTCTGTTATTTTTTTTTACATTCTGATGATTTTAGTTGCGTATCTGGCAGATGACCAGCATCGCTATCTGAAACTCAGTGAGAACAACAAAACCAGGTAACAGAAACAGCAACGCCGGTCAGGAAGAAACTCTGCCTGACCGGCGCTCTTAAGAAGGACCGAAATCTATCTTAATCCAGTGGGACACCTAAACGGTGAGCAACTTCTTCATAGGCCTCAACCACACCGCCCAGGCTTTGGCGGAAACGGTCTTTATCCATTTTTGCCATGGTGGTTTTATCCCAAAGGCGGGCACCGTCCGGGGAGAATTCATCACCCAGTACAACCTCACCGTTGAATAGTCCAAATTCCAGCTTAAAGTCCACCAGAATCAGTCCTGCATCGTCAAACATCCGGCTTAAGACTTCATTCGCTTTAAGAGTCAACTCGCGCATCCGTGCCAGATGCTGCTGGCTGACCCAGCCAAAGGTTTCGCAGTAAGATTCATTAATCATCGGGTCATGATGCGCATCGTCTTTCAGGAACAGATCGAACAGTGGCGGGTTCAGAGCAATCCCCTCTTCCACACCCAATCTTTTCACCAGAGATCCCGCCGCGCGGTTACGTACCACACACTCTACCGGAACCATATCCAGTTTTTTTACCAACGCTTCGGTATCTGAAAGCAATGCTTCCATCTGAGTCGGAATGCCGGCCTGCTGCAATTTTTGCATAATAAAATAGTTAAATTTATTATTAACCATTCCCTTACGGTCAAACTGCTCGATTCTGGCACCGTCTCCTGCTGATGTATCGTTGCGGAATTCAAGTATCAGCAAATCAGGATTATCGGTACTGAATACTGTTTTAGCCTTGCCGCGATACAACTCAGCTTGCTTTTGCATCTTGTTAACTCCAAACATGAAAGAACTTACGCACGGTTACTGATTTTAGCTAAACCATCGCTCTGCGCAATCGTTTACCTGCCAGCGACTATTATGCCAAATTAAAAACAAAAAGGCCGGAGAATCTCCGGCCTTTTCCATTTATTTGTTAAACGCCGCCTGAAGAACAGGCACCAGCGCATCATTCTGCGACTGGGTCAACACATGACCTTTCGGATCGATAAACTGCAGACTGCTCCGGTTACCCAAATCACCCAACTGTAATTTGTAATCCCCCTTCGCCAGTTCCGGGTCTTTCGCTCCTAACGCATCCCATGCTGCACTGCCAGGTTGCTTATAAGACACCTTCAGACTACCGTCTGAACGGTCTTTATCCGACACCGTCATTCCGATACGCAGCAATGCGGCAGGCAGACGTTGCCATGTGGCAGTATAAGGTGCACGAATAATCAGATCTGGTAATCCGGTATCATCAGCTCCGCTCTGCACATCGATAGTACCGACTTTATTGTTTCCGGCATTTTCACGGGCAGTTTCCTGGGCATTTAGCCCGATGGTAATCGCATTAAGCAATTGTGCGGTATAACGCTGAACTTCACCGGTAGAAGTCACTGCAACCCCTTTCTGTTGCAGTTCCTGTGAACGCACAGTCAACACGGTCTGATAGTTTTGTTTCTGAATCGAGACCTGATAACGCCCCCGGTACTGATGATCTTCATCCGGGCGGTTCCAGTCGATCCAGTCAGTTGTCAGTTGCTGTGCTGCATCATTGCGATCGGCAATCTTATATTTATCCGCTTCCAGGACATTAATCACCTGCGTCCACAAATCGGCTTGCTGATTCTCGAGGATCAGCGATGCACTGTTACCACTAAACTGAGTACGGGCTCCGTTCAGCAAGGCCAGTGGCTGTGCCGGTGGCCGAATATCCAGCATTTTGCCAGTCGCCCCCTGAGCCGGGGCCGCTGGCACCTGATACTGTGCATTTTCCAACGGTAAAATCATGCCGGAAGGGACATTCAGGTCATGTAAACCGGAAGCTTTCAGATAGTCTTCATTCCCGTTGATTTGTCGCTTGTAATGCTGATCGTTAGAACAGGCGGCCAGTAGTAATACCACTGACAAGCCGGCTACTTTTGCGACTGCAGAACTCTTAACTGAGTAAGCCATTCAAACTCCCTAAATTATCGCAAACCTGCATCACGTAAAGCCTTCTCCACCACTGGCGCTGCATTCGCAGTCAGCGGAGTCATCGGCAGGCGTAATGTGTCGTTTGCGATCAACCCCAGCTGTTTCGCTGCCCACTTAACGGGGATCGGATTGGGTTCACAAAATAACGTATGATGTAATACCATCAGACGCTGATTCAGATGCCGGGCTTCAGCATAATGACCTTGTTCGGCAAGCTGACATAAATCTGCCATTTCACGGGCAGCAATGTTAGCGGTCACTGAAATAACGCCCGAACCACCCAGTTGCATAAAGTCTAACGCACTGGCGTCATCGCCGCTCAGTAAAATAAACTTGTCGTCAACCAGCTCTTGGATCTGGCTAACGCGGGATAAGTTCCCTGTCGCTTCTTTTATTCCGATAATATTTTTTATTTCGGCCAAACGGGCTACCGTTTCAGGCAACATATCACAACCAGTACGCGACGGAACATTATACAGAATTTGCGGCAATGCGCTGCTTTCTGCAATGGCTTTGAAGTGCTGAAACATCCCTTCCTGAGTAGGACGATTGTAGTAAGGAACGACCGTCAGACAGCCAACCACCCCGCTATCTTCAAAGTGGCGGGTCAATTCAATACCTTCCGCTGTTGCATTGGTACCGGTACCGGCAATGACAGGAATACGCCCTTCTGCCAGCTCGACGGTCGCTTTCACCACCTCAACATGCTCAGCATGGCTAAGCGTTGCCGATTCGCCGGTGGTCCCGACAGAAACAATGGCAGACGTTCCACTATCAATATGATAATTAATTAGTTTTTTTAGGCTGTCACGGCAAAGGTCACCGTTATCATCCATTGGTGTAACCAGCGCAACAATACTTCCGGTAAACATTAGTGATCCCCTCAACTGACAATTACTTCATGGTAAGGTTTAGTTCATGTGAAAAGCAAGCAAGCCAGTCGCTTCCTGTGCTTGTCAGCAGTTTTTTTTATGTTTACCTTAAGGTTATTAGTAAAAAACAGGAAAGACGACTTTGCCGCAATCACAGCAACACCATCTGGTTATTACCGCACTCGGTGCTGACCGACCGGGGATCGTGAATACCATTACCCGCCATGTCAGCCGTTGCGGGTGCAATATTGACGACAGCCGCCTCGCCCTGCTCGGAGATGAGTTTACCTTTATCATGCTGCTTTCCGGCAGTTGGAATGCAATTGGCTTAATTGAGTCGACCCTGCCGCTGAAAGGAGCAGAACTCGAACTGTTAATTATTATGAAGCGTACCCGGGTGGATACCCACCCACCCCGGCCGGAGACTACCTGGATTGAAGTCGAGGTGCCCGATACTCCGGGTATTATCGAACGCTTTACCGACCTGCTCGATCAGAACCAGATGAATATTGCGGAACTGGTCTCACGGATAAAACCCGCACAGGAAAATACGCCACCGACCCTGTATATCCAGATGACTGCGCACAGCGCTCTGCCAAGACAACGCAACTTATTTGAACAGGCATTTCATCAGCTCTGTACAGAACTGAAAGCACAAGGCAGTATACGGCTGTACAGCATGCTGGACAGTGACGCATCAGAGACATTCCCTGCACAATGAGTGACCGCCGGTTGCCATTGAACTCTTCTGACTGCGTCAGCGTGTTTATCTGAAGTATTAAGCATTTTCCGCACTTGCTCTGCGGCAGTTTATTACCGAAGGTAATGCAGTCTGATAAAATTAATGTTAACGGGCTGATTCAGCCAAAAGATAAGAATCGGAGAGTTGTGATGAATCCACTGAAAGCCGGCGATAGTGCCCCATTGTTTAGCTTGCCAGATCAGGATGGAGAACAAGTTAACCTGAGCGACTTCCAGGGAGAACGGGTACTCATTTATTTTTATCCTAAAGCAATGACCCCGGGATGTACTGTGCAGGCCTGTGGTTTACGGGACAATATGTCAGCCCTGAACAAAGCCGGAGTACAGGTACTGGGTATCAGTACTGATAAACCCGAGAAGCTCTCCCGTTTTGCCGAAAAGGAGCTGCTGAACTTTACACTGTTATCTGATGAAGACCACCAGGTCTGCGAGCAGTTTGGCATCTGGGGAGAAAAGAACTTCATGGGTAAAACCTATGATGGTATCCACCGCACAACTTTTCTGGTCGGAACTGACGGTAAAATCGAAAAAGTGTTTGATGATTTTAAAACCTCAAACCACCACGATGTTGTCCTCAGTTACCTGCAAGCCTGATTGTCGTTATTCTCTGCCGTCGGAGCGTCCTCCGGCGGCATCTTTCTCTCTCTGTACCGCGTAAACACTCTGCTATACTGCATAGCAAATCGCTGCAAGACGCACAAAAGAATCTGCCCGGTAATGGTACACATCGGTTAACTTTCCGCGAACCTCCGGACAGTCTCAGAGTCCAAAATTTCATGGCCGACAAACAGGGACAGGTGATGAGATACTCCTTCAACAAAACGCTGACAGCCCTGATGTTTTTAACATCGGTCTGTGGTTCAGTTCCCGCCTCTTTCGCCGATGTCACCGATACTCTGCCGGATATCGGGACGACGGCCGGGGCAACGCTTTCTATCAATCAGGAGTTGCAGATTGGGGATTTTTACGTCCGCGAACTGCGTGGCAGCGCGCCTCTGATCAATGATCCTCTACTGACCGGATATATTAATAACATTGGTCAGCGGCTGGTCGCACATGCCTGGTCAGTCAAAACTCCTTTTCATTTTTATCTGATACAAAATGATGAGTTAAATGCCTTTGCTTTTTTTGGCGGCAATGTTGTCCTGCATTCGGCGATATTCCGTTACACCGATAATGAAAGCCAACTGGCTTCGGTAATGGCGCACGAAATATCGCACGTTACTCAACGGCATTTAGCCAGAGCAATGGAAGCACAAAAACGTAGTGCACCGCTCACCTGGGTCGGCGCATTAGGTTCGATATTGCTGGCAATAGCTAATCCTGAAGCCGGAATGGCTGCATTAACCGGTACTCTGGCCGGAACACAGCAGGGCATGATCAGTTTCACACAGGAAAATGAAAAGGAAGCAGACCGCATAGGAATTCAGGTATTACAACGTTCAGGTTTTGATCCGCAAGCCATGCCGGCTTTCTTACAGAAGCTCGCCGACCAGACCCGTTACGCCTCTAAACCTCCGGAGATACTGTTAACCCACCCGCTGCCGGACAGCCGACTGGCTGATGCCCGTGACCGGGCAAACCAGATGCCGAGAGTGGTAGTTCACTCCTCACAGGATTTCTTTTTTGCCAAAGTCCGCATCATGGGGATGTATGGAACCTCTCAGTTAACCAACAGCAGCGGCCTGCTGGACGATGTGCTGGCCCAGTACGCCCGGGGGAATGTTCGTCAACAACTGGCAGCAAAATATGGCAAAGCTGTACAGTTCCTGGAAGCGAAGAAATTCCAGGATGCTAAAAATATAATTCAGCCACTGTTACAGAGCCAGCCCGCAAATCCATGGTTTCTTGATATCATGACTGATATTGATATTGGCCTGAAACAACCAGCTGCAGCAGTCAGTATGCTGACCTCAGCCAGCAGTCCGCAAAATAATCCGGTCATTCAGTTAAATCTGGCTAACGCTTATTTACAGGCTGGTCAGGCTGCCAACGCCAGTAAGCTGCTTAACCGCTATACCTGGTCCTATCCGGATGATCCCAATGGTTGGGATTTACTCAGCCAGGCCAATGCTGCTCAGGGACTCAGTGATGAAGTGCTGTTTGATCAGGCGCAGGGGCTGGCCCTCAATGGTCAGTTGGATCAGGCGATACGGGCACTGAGCAGCGCCAGCGCACAGTCGCCGGTTGGCAGCCTGAAACAGGCACGTTATGATGCGCGCATTGACCAACTCCGGCAGCTGCAACAACGCTTCCGACAGTATCAGAAAGGATCGTAACTTATGACTCTGCAAATTTATCATAATCCCCGCTGCTCAAAGAGCCGAGAAACACTACAACTACTTCAACAACAAGGTCTTCATCCGGAAATTATCCTTTATCTTGATAATCCACCAGATGTTGCCACGTTAAAGAATCTGCTAAAAAAACTGGGATTTTCTGAACCACGTCAGTTAATACGTAAAGGGGAAGAGATTTATAAACAACTCGGATTGACGTCACCCTCACTAACTGATGAAGCCCTGCTGTCGGCAATGGCAGAACATCCAAAACTTATTGAACGACCGATTGTAATCAATGGCGATCAGGCAAAGCTAGGTCGGCCGCCGGAGAATGTTCTGACTATCCTTTAGGGCTAAAGTCCGAGGGTTTCTTTTACAAACGGAATGGTCAGTTTACGCTGGGCAGTGATCGAAGCATGATCCAGCCTGTCCAGCGTTTCAAACAAAGTTCGCATTTCTCTGTCCAGACGCTTTAATAGAAAACGTCCAACATCTTCAGGTAATTGAAACCCCCGCAACCCTGAACGTAGTTGCAGTGCCTGCAATTTCTCCTCATCGGATAAGGGCTGCAGGCGGTAGATCTGGCCCCAGTCTAGCCTTGAGGCGAGATCGGCGAGTTTCAGATTCAGCTGTCGTGGTGGGCGATCGCCGGTAATCAACAACCGGGTTTTTCCGGTTTCCAGTATGCGGTTATACAGGTCGAAAATAGCCATCTCCCAGGCTTCATCACCGGCAATGCACTCGATATTATCAATGCACACCAGTGCCAGCTGTTCCATGCCTTCCAGCACTTCGGGCACAAACCAGGTCCGTTTATCCAGAGGCACATACCCTACGGCTTCATCACGGGAAGATATTTCCGTACACGCAGCGTGCAACAGATGACTTCTGCCCCCACCTTCGCGGGACCAAAAATAGATATAACCACCATGTTGCTGCTCAAGCGCTCCCCTGAGCGCAGCCAGTAAAGACGAATTGGTACCCGGCCAGAAACTGGCAAAGGTTTCATCGTCTGGCAGATAAAGTGGCAATGATAATTGAGCCGGCGTGTTCAGGTATACCTCAGCATAACTCGCAAGAAACCGTCCGAGTTTATCACAACTTGCCGGTCGATATGAATCAGGCAACACAGGGTTGCCTGCTTTAACACTCCGCCGCTACTTAGCTGTCTCATCTTCCTCATCAGGACGGACCAGACTGATTAGATGGAAGATGATGCTCAAAACCACACCTACCACAGTTGCCAGCGCCATTCCTTTGAGCTCGACGGCTCCAAGCTGAATTTTCGCCCCGCTCACGCCAATAATTAAAATAATCGCGGTCAACATCAGGTTTTTCGCCTTGCTGTAATCCACTTTGGAGTCAATCAGCACACGAATTCCGGAAGCGCCAATCACCCCGTACAGCAACAGAGAGACTCCCCCCATGACAGGAACCGGAATCGCCTGAATAATCGCTGCCAGTTTTCCTATACACGACAAACAAATAGCAATGACAGCCGCGCCACCAATGACCCAGGTACTGTAGACACGGGTTATGGCCATTACTCCGATGTTTTCACCGTAAGTCGTGTTGGGTGTAGAACCAAAAAATCCGGAAATCACCGTGGACAGACCGTTAGCAAACATCGAACGATGCAGACCTGGATCCTTGATCAAATCCCGCTTAACAATATTTGCAGTAACGACCAGGTGCCCGACATGCTCTGCAATCACTACTAAGGCAGCCGGAAGCACGGTGAGCATTGCCGCCCACTCAAAACGGGGTTTATAGAAAGTGGGTAATGCAAACCAGTGTGCCTGCTCAACGCCGGTCCAGTTCACCATTCCCATAAATGAAGCAACCACATAACCCACGACGACCCCAATCAGGATGGGAATAATGGCCAGAAAACCACGGAATAACACCGAACCAAACACGGTCACAGCCAGGGTGACCAGTGAAACAATCACCGTTTTGCTGTCTACCGCAGTGCCGTTAGCCGGCAATAGTCCAGCCATGCCTGCTGCGACACTGGCCAGCTCCAGACCGATAATAGCTACGATGGCCCCCATCGCCGCCGGAGGAAACATGATATTCAGCCAGCCGGTTCCAGCCTTTTTGACAATCAGACCGACGAGGCAGAACAATACTCCGCACAAAATAAAGCCACCTAAAGCAACCTCATACCCTTGTGGCAACAGCAACAGCACCGGAGAAATAAATGCAAAACTGGAGCCCAGATAGGCAGGTATCTTTCCTTTACAGATAAACAGATACAGTAAGGTACCAATACCGTTAAATAACAGAATTGTCGCCGGATTCACATGAAATAAAATAGGCACCAGCACCGTTGCACCAAACATTGCGAACAGGTGCTGAAGGCTGAGCGGGATGGTCTGAAGTAACGGAGGTCTTTCATCCACTGCAATAGTACGCCGGGTCATGCTATATATCCCCTTAATATGATACGGACATAAAAAAACCGACAAAATGTCGGTCCTGAAACAGACACTGCCGGGGGTATCCTCCGGCGAAAAAAAACGGTGCGATCACCGTTATTTTCAATGCAGTGTTGTGGTCAGCGGGCAATGGCAGAAATAGCAGTAAACACGAGTCACCGTTACAGCAAATCACATTGCTGTTGAAACGCCGGATGTGCATCTCTGTATTGCCCCTCTCAGATTTATTAATTATTTAGTACCAAAGATTTTATCACCGGCATCACCCAGTCCCGGGATAATATAGCCGTGTTCATTCAGCCCCTGGTCAATCGATGCCGTGTACAGCTCAACATCAGGATGCGCTTTTTCCAGCGCAGCAATACCTTCCGGAGCCGCGACCAGAACCAGCACTTTAATCGCAAAACAGCCGGATTTTTTTAGCAGATCAATCGTGGCAATCATCGATCCTCCGGTTGCCAGCATTGGGTCTACCACCAGTGCCATACGTTCGTCCATATTGGAGGCCAGTTTTTGGAAATACGGCACCGGCTCCAGGGTTTTCTCATCCCGGTATACGCCGACTACGCTGATTCTTGCGCTAGGGACATGTTCCAGGACACCGTTCATCATTCCCAGCCCTGCACGTAAAATCGGCACTACAGTGATTTTCTTACCTTTAATTTGATCAATTTCGACAGGGCCGTTCCACCCTTCAATAGTCACAGTCTCTGTTTCCAAATCAGCAGTCGCTTCATAGGTCAGCAAACTGCCAACTTCAGAAGCAAGCTCGCGAAAACGTTTGGTGCTGACATCATGCTCACGCATCAGGCCCAGTTTATGTCTGACCAGCGGGTGTCTGACTTCCACGATCTTCATTATTCTTCTCCCGGAATGTGTTGAGCTAAAAAAAAATCGCCGGATTATAGCGCTTTTTTATCGGAGCTAATACAGCTATACATCAAACAGCTACAATTTTTTAGTGCCGCTACGGGGAATAGTCACTAACCTGCAGGCAGATAATTACCGCTGCACATCAGACTCGCAAACGTTTGCCTGCACTGATAGAATAGCGTTGCTCTATTTAAACCACCAACCGCAATTCGCGTGGGGATTCTGCAGTGACCGACAAAACCACTCTCAGTTATAAAGATGCCGGTGTTGATATTGATGCCGGAAATGATCTGGTTGATCGCATTAAAGGTGTAGTTAAAAAAACCCGCCGTCCGGAAGTGATGGGCGGACTCGGTGGCTTTGGTGCACTGTGCGCCTTACCACAAAAATACCGTGAACCGATTCTGGTTTCTGGCACCGATGGCGTAGGTACCAAGCTGCGTTTAGCCATGGACCTGAAACGTCATGACCATATTGGTATTGATCTGGTGGCAATGTGCGTCAATGATCTGGTCGTACAGGGTGCAGAGCCACTGTTTTTCCTTGATTACTACGCTACCGGTAAACTGGATGTTGATACCGCAGCCGCAGTCATCAGCGGAATTGCCGAAGGCTGTTCGCAGTCGGGTTGTGCTCTGGTGGGTGGCGAGACCGCTGAAATGCCAGGCATGTATCACGGTGAAGATTACGATGTTGCTGGTTTCTGCGTCGGAGTGGTTGAGAAATCAGAAATTATTGATGGCAGTAAAGTCAGTGATGGTGATGTTCTGCTCGCTCTGGGCTCAAGCGGACCTCATTCCAACGGATACTCCCTGATTCGTAAAATTCTCGAAGTCAGCCAGACTGATCCTGAAGTCAAACAGCTGGAAGGTAAATCATTAGCCGACCACCTGCTGACTCCAACCCGTATCTACGTCAAAAATATCCTGAACCTGATTGAGCAGGTAGACGTTCATGCGATTGCGCACCTGACCGGTGGTGGTTTCTGGGAAAATATTCCCCGTGTTTTACCGGAAAATACCCGTGCAGTGATTGATGAATCCAGCTGGCAATGGCCGGCAGTATTCAGCTGGCTGCAACAGGCAGGGAATGTCAGCCGACATGAAATGTACCGTACCTTTAACTGTGGTGTAGGTATGGTTATCGCCCTGAGCCCTGACAACGCCGATAAAGCACTGCAACTACTGCAGGCTGCTGGTGAGAAGGCGTGGAAAATCGGTGTCATTGAATCCGCCCCGGCTGAGGGTGAGCAGGTCATTATTAAGTGATGAAAAGGCTGGTGATCCTGATTTCCGGCACCGGCACCAACCTGCAGGCGATAATTGATGCCTGCAGGTCTGGCCAGCTGAGTACTGCCGCTGAAATTGTTGCGGTAATCAGTAATAAAGCAAACGCCGGTGGCCTTGAACTTGCCAGGCAAGCCGGTATTCCGGCCCATTCGCTGGCTCAGTCTGACTTCGCAGACCGTCAGCAATTTGATCAACAGCTGATGAGCATCGCTGATGAGTATTCGCCGGATCTGGTTGTCCTCGCAGGATATATGCGTATTCTCGGTGCAGAATTTGTTCGCCACTATCGCGGACGAATGATCAATATCCACCCTTCCCTGCTACCTGCCTGGCCTGGCCTGGATACCCATCGCAAGGTGCTGGAGAATGGTGATGCCGAACATGGCCCTTCGGTTCATTTTGTAACTGAAGAGCTGGACGGTGGCCCTGTCATTCTGCAATCCCGTATTGCGGTACTGCCGCAGGAAACTGAAGAACAGTTACAGGATCGGGTCCGCTTGCAGGAACATCTGATTTATCCGCAGGTCATTCACTGGTTTGTACAAAACCGTCTCGAACTGAAGAATGATCAGGCATGGCTGGATGGCAAGCTGCTCCCTGCCACAGGTTATCAGTTGGAGACTACCCATTAATTCACAGACGCTGTGTCGGCACAGCGTCTGCCTTCTTTATTCCCAGTTAAGTCACCTTTTTTTCTTACCCCTCGTCGGGCAATGGACATTTCTGCCATATTCTCGCCATAATGGAATGAGAGACTGAAGCTTTAGTTCTGTCACAGCGAAATGGAGTCAGGATGGGTCAGGAAAAACTATATATAGAAAAAGAATTAAGCTGGTTATCATTTAATGAACGAGTATTACAGGAAGCCGCTGACAAACTGAATCCGTTGATCGAAAGAATGCGTTTCCTTGGAATTTATTCGAGTAACCTCGACGAATTTTATAAAGTCCGCTTCGCAGAACTGAAACGTCGTATCCTGATTGGTGAAGAACAAGGCTCTGTTACCGTACCCCGTCATTTACTGAAAAAAATTCAACAACGGGTAATGCGGGCAGACCAGGAATTTGACCTGCTCTACAATGAGCTGTTGTTAGAGATGGCTCGTAACCAGATCTTCCTAATCAATGAACGTCAGCTTTCGGTCAATCAGCAGAGCTGGTTGCGCGACTATTTTCGACAGCATCTGCGCCCGCATGTGACGCCAATCCTGATTAATAGCGATACTGATCTGGCTCAGTTTCTCAAAGATGATTATACCTACCTGGCCGTTGAGGTCATCCGTGGTGAAGACATCCGTTATGCGCTGCTGGAGATTCCATCGGATAAAGTCCCACGTTTCATTAATCTGCCAGCCGAACCACCGCGTCGAAGAAAACCAATGATATTACTGGATAATATCCTCAGATATTGTCTGGATGATATCTTCAAAGGTTTCTTTGATTACGATGAACTAAACGCTTATTCGATGAAAATGACCCGCGATGCCGAATACGATCTGGTCACAGAAATGGAATCGAGTTTGCTGGAGCTGATGTCATCCAGCCTGAAACAGCGGCTGACAGCTGAGCCGGTACGATTTGTGTACCAGCGCGATATGCCGACCGCTATGGTCGAAATGCTCTGTGAAAAGCTCTCGGTTTCAAACTATGACTCAATACTGGCTGGCGGGCGTTATCACAACTTCAAAGACTTTATTCAGTTTCCTAACGTTGGCCAACGAAATCTGGAAAACAAACCTCTTCCCCCCATCCGCCATCGCGGGTTTGACGGCTATCGTAACGGATTTGATGCCGTTCGGGCGCGGGATATCCTGCTTTATTATCCGTATCATACCTTTGAACATGTGTTGGAGTTTTTGCGCCAGGCCTCCTTTGATCCGGCGGTTTTATCGATCAAAATTAATATTTACCGGGTGGCTAAAAATTCACGCATCATGGATGCCATGATTCATGCCGCCCACAACGGTAAAAAAGTCACGGTGGTCGTGGAGTTACAGGCGAGATTTGATGAAGCCGCGAATATTCACTGGGCCAAACAGCTGACAGAAGCCGGGGTGCATGTCATATTCTCAGCCCCCGGCCTGAAAATACACGCTAAACTATTTTTAATCTCCCGCCGTGAAGGTGAAGAGGTGGTTCGCTATGCACATATCGGTACCGGTAATTTCAATGAGAAAACCGCACGTCTGTATACGGACTACTCGCTGCTTACTTCGGATGCCAGAATTACCAATGAAGTCCGCCGGGTATTTAATTTTATTGAAAACCCTTATCGTCCGGTATCATTTGACTACCTGATGGTCTCTCCGCAAAATTCCCGGCGGATGCTTTATCAGTTAGTTGATCAGGAAATTGCCAATGCGCAGCAGGGTCTACCTGCCGGAATTACATTAAAAATTAACAACCTGGTTGATAAGGGACTCATTGATCGCTTGTACGCAGCTTCCGGTGCCGGCGTGAAAGTCAATCTGTTGGTCAGAGGGATGTGCTCACTCATCCCGGATTTACCAGGCATCAGCACCAATATCCGGGTGATCAGTATTCTTGATCGTTATCTGGAGCATGACAGGGTCTATATTTTTGAGAATAACGGTGATAAGAAAGTCTACCTGTCGTCAGCAGACTGGATGACCCGAAATATTGATTATCGTATTGAAGTGGCGGTGATCATTCTCGACCCACAGATTAAGCAACGTATTCTTGAGATGATAGGTATTTTGTTCAGTGATACCGTTAAAGCAAGAATCATTGATAAAGAACTGAGTAATCGCTATGTGCCCCGGGGTAACCGCCGTAAGGTTCGCGGACAACTGGCTATCTATGACTACATCAAAAACCTGGAACAACCTGAATAATGCCTATGCCAACAACAGCCCAAAAATCAGATAAACCTCAGGAATTCGCGGCAATAGACCTCGGTTCTAACAGTTTTCATATGGTGATTGCCCGTGTGGTAGACGGGGCATTACAGGTACTCAGCCGGTTAAAGCAACGGGTCCATCTGGCGGATGCTATCGATTCGAAAAATCAGCTGACAGAAGAAGGTATACAGCGCGGCCTGTCCTGTCTGGCGCTATTTGCGGAGCGCCTGCAAGGCTTTGCTCCGGAGAACGTTTCCATCGTTGGGACTCATACGCTCAGGGTGGTGGATAACGCCGAAGAGTTTCTGCAGCGCGCCGCAGAAATTATTCCTTACCCGATTGAGATCATTCCGGGTAATGAAGAAGCCCGTCTGATTTTTATGGGGGTTGAACATACCCAGCCTGAAAAGGGCCGCAAACTGGTCATTGATATCGGAGGAGGTTCCACAGAACTGGTGATAGGTGAAGACTTTGAACCACAGTTGGTGGAAAGTCGTCGTATGGGTTGTGTCAGTTTTTCCAATATCTACTTCCCAGGCGGGGTCATCTCCGCGGAGAATTTCCGACGTGCACGGCTGGCCTCGGTGCAGAAACTGGAAACTCTGGCCTGGCAGTTTCGTTTACAGGGCTGGAAATATGCGCTGGGAGCCTCCGGAACTATCAAGGCAGCCTGTGAGGTTCTGGAAGCGTTAGGTGAAAAGGAAAAAACTATCACCCCGGAAGGCCTGGATCGTTTGTATGATGAGGTGATTAAGTTTAAATCCTTCGATGCACTGAGCTTACCCGGATTATCCGACGACCGTAAAACAGTATTCATCCCGGGTCTCGCCATACTGCGTGGTATCTTTGACTCTCTGGGGATCCGCGAGCTGTTGTATTCCGACGGGGCCTTACGTGAAGGGGTTCTGTATGAGATGGAGGGACGTTTCCGTCATCAGGATATTCGTACACGTACCGCACAAAGCCTGGCAAACCATTACGCGATTGACAGCGAACAGGCCAATCGTGTGCTGAAAACGTCACAGAATCTTCATGATCAGTGGCAGAAACAAAACCCCAAACTGGCTGAGCCGCAGTTAACTGCATTACTACAATGGGCAGCAATGTTACATGAGGTTGGGCTCTCGATTAATCACAGTGGCATGCAGCGCCATTCCGCATATATATTGCAGAACTCCAATATGCCAGGCTTCAGTCAGTCACAGCAGCTGTTACTGTCAACCATGGTGCGCTATCATCGTAAAGGTATAAAAACCGAGGAATTCCCGAGGTTTATGTCATTTAAAAAGAAACAGTATCTGCCACTCATTTTTATTCTTCGGCTGGCTACGTTACTCAGCAATCAGCGCCAGGCGACCACAAATCCTGAATTTTTGAAACTGGATACCGATGACGGACACTGGACACTCACCTTCCCTACCGGTTTTTTTAGCCAGAATACTCTGGTACAACTGGACCTGGAACGTGAGCAACAGTACTGGCGGGATGTCACTGGCTGGCAACTGAATCTGAAAGAAGAACAGTAACAGGAGCAAAAAAACCATGGATGAGCCGCTGGCACAGACAGGGTTACACCCCGATAACTATTATGCGGAGAAATATCAGCTTTCTCTGCCCCACTCCGAACTTCGTGCGGCCATTGCAGAATTAACTCCGGGTAAAGCACTCGACATCGGCTGTGGCCGCGGGCGTAACAGCCTGTATCTCAACAGTCATGGTTTTGATGTCACCGGATGGGATAACAACCCGGGCAGCCTGGCGCATTTGCAGCACATTATTGACCAGGAACAACTGACAGGGATCCGTTGTTCATCGGTGGATCTCAATCAGCACCGGTTCAATGGTAGCTATCAGTTGATACTTTCGACGGTGGTTATGATGTTCCTGCAACCTGACACTATCCCGCAGTTGATAGCCGATATGCAGGCCGCTACGGTAAAAGACGGGGTTAATCTGATAGTTTGTGCCATGAATACCACAGATACCCCTTGCCCGCTGGATTTCCCATTCACCTTTCAGTCCGGGGAACTGAGCCATTATTACCGTCACTGGCACATCATTAAATATAATGAACATCACGGTGAACTACATAAAACCGATGCTAACGGACAACGTATCCGGATGCGGTTTGCCACACTGTTAGCCCGCAAGACTCCGGTAAAACAATGACCTGTGACTGGACGTTGCCCCCATCCGGGGGCTGGTTATTTAATCATAACTATGTCCGGTAACGTAAACGCCTTACTGATAAATTCTCTGCCCCTGCCCGTCTGTTTTCGGTTATTGTTACTCTGTGACTGTCTCAGGTTAACCACTGTGAATTCCCAACAGAGGATGTTGTATGCCAGTATCAGAAAACCGTACATTGCAGCAAAAACGCCAACAGATCATCAGCACATTGCTTAACTCTCCGGCACTGGTAACTGGCCTGTTAGCGCAGTCCGACACCGCCGCTGTTTTCGAAAACCCCCGGTTTAAAGCATCTTGTCAGCAACTCACTTCTGATATTGATACCCTTCATGCGGCAGATATTGCTGACATTCTTGAGTCGTTGCCGGAAGATGCAAGACAGGCACTGTGGCAGTTAGTCCCGATAGCAAGCCAGGGTCAGGTCCTGGTGGAAGCTTCCGAAACGGTCTGGGAAAGTCTGACCGAGAATATGTCAGACAAAGCGATTCTTAAAGCTATCGAACCACTGGATATTGATGACCAGGCCTGGCTCGCCCGCTTTCTGCCACGCAACCTGACAGGACGACTGCTAACCTCGCTGTCCCCCCGACAGCGTTCAGATCTGCTGAACATCATCAAAAATGATGTTGACGGTGTTGCCAGGGTGATGGACTTTAATTTTCTTACCGCTCGCCAGGATATCCGACTGGGTGTGGTCCAGCGTTTTTTACGCCGTAAAGGAAAAATCCCTGCGGGTACAGATAAACTTTTTATCACCGACAGCAATAACACCCTGCTGGGCGAACTAATGCTGACAGATATCTTAGTCAATGCACCAAATTGTCTGGTCAGTGAAGTGATGAATGACACCCCGGTCACTTTCAGTTTGCAGGATAAAGCCGAAGACGCAGCCAGTGCCTTTGAAAGATATAACCTGATATCCGCTGCAGTCACCGATCAGCAACAACGGCTGATTGGCAGGATTGCCATCGAAGATATTATCGATCTTGTGAATCAGGAGAACGAAAATAATATCCGTAAAATGGGAGGGATAAGTCAGGAGGAGGATGTATTTGCGCCGGTGAGTAAAGCGGTGAAAAACCGCTGGGCCTGGCTGGCACTCAATTTGTGTACTGCATTTATTGCTTCACGTGTGATTGGTTTATTTGAGAACACTATCGCCCATCTGGTAGCTCTGGCAACACTAATGCCCATTGTTGCGGGTATCGGCGGTAACACCGGTAATCAAACTATCACCATGATAGTCAGAGCACTCGCCCTGCATCAGGTAGAGCCTGGTAATTTTTCATTCCTGTTTCTCAGAGAACTGGGGGTAGCATTGATTAACGGGATTTTCTGGGGGGGAATTATGGGAGGAATTACCTGGCTGATGTATCACAATCTGGCAATGGGAGGCGTAATGATGCTGGCGATGATCCTTAATCTGCTGCTTGCCGCCTGCATGGGTGTATTGATTCCGTTGATAATGACCAAACTCAAACGAGATCCCGCTATTGGGTCCAGTGTATTAATTACTGCAATGACAGATACCGGAGGATTTTTTATCTTTCTGGGGCTCGCGACACTGTTCCTGCTGCATTAAATTTCTGCCCCCTTACGGGGGCAGAAGTTGCACCGTTTATTTATCCAGTGCGTAAGCAATCACATAATCACCACGATCAGGTGACTGACGGGCACCGCCGGCAGAAATAAGAATGTATTGTTTGCCGGTTTTTGGCGAAACATAGCTCATTGGTCCCCCCTGACTTCCGACAGGTAAACGAGCTTTCCAGACTTCTTTCCCGGTTGAGCTGTCAAATGCACGCAGGTAGTAATCCTGAGTCCCGGCAATAAATACCAAACCGCCTTGCGTTGCCAGCGTACCGCCCAGTGTTGGCATACCGATAGGCATTTTCATGCCCATTTTAATCCCGAACGGACCAGTATCCTGAACAGTACCTACCGGTACCTGCCAGACGATTTTCTGAGTGGTCATATCAATCGCACTCAGCGTACCAAATGGCGGTGCCTGACATGGAATACCCAGTGGTGACATGAAACGGTTCTTGTTCACAGAGTAAGGTGCACCTTTCATCGGTACCGCACCCATACCGGTGTTTACAGCTTCCCCCCCCGTATTTACGCCAGTCTTAGCGTTTGGATCCGCCGGTATCAGCTGCTGCCACAGACCCAGGCGCATGTCATTCACAAAGATATAATGGTTAACCGGGTCGGTAGACAGGCTGCCCCAGTTCATCCCCCCCAGCGATCCCGGGAAGCTCAGCGAAATATCAGTGCCCGGAGCGGTGTATAACCCGTTATAGCGCATTGATTTAAAACTGATACGGCATGCCAGTTGGTCAAACGGTGTCGCACCCCACATGTCAGACTCTTTCAGAGTCTGCGCACCGATCTGTGGCATCCCGACAGAACGTGGCTGGGTGTAGCTGTACTGCTCACCCGGGATTCCACCGCCTTTCACTGCGACATTTTCCACTTTAGTCAATGGCTGACCAGTCAGACGATCCAGGACATAGATCTGCCCGGCTTTGGTTCCTACAACGACTGCGGGTTTCTCAGTGCCATCGCTGGTTTTGAAGTTAATCAGGCTTGGTTGCATCGGGATATCGAAATCCCACAGATCGTTATGAACTGTCTGATAAACCCACTTTTCTTTCCCTGTTGTCGCATCGACAGCAAGGATAGAAGCACCATATTTATGGTCCAGTGCAGTCCGGTTAGCCCCCCAGATATCAACTGAAGAGCTGCCCATCGGCATGAATACAGTATTCATAGACGGGTCATAAGACATAGGCGCCCAGGAATTCGGTGTACTTCTGACATAATGTTCGCCCGGTTTCAGGACCGCATTGGGATCCTTATTTCCGGTATCGAATGACCAGCGTAACTGACCAGTGATCACATCAAAGCCACGGATGACACCTCCTGGCATATCCACACTGACGTTATCAGACACGCGTCCGCCAACCACAACAGTAGTACCCGCCAGCGTTGGTGCAGAGGTTAATACGTATTGTGGATCTGGTGCGCTGCCCATTCCGCTTAACAGGTTAACTGTTCCTTTGTCACCAAAGTCCTGACAAAACTCACCGTTGTCCGCATTAAGAGCAATCAGACGGTCATCGATGGTGTTCATCAGAATACGGCGTTCACAACCGCCGGCATTGACTGCAGCAACCGGTGCCGGAGGCGTACTGCCCGGCACGGTTGGCTGAGGTAACGGTTTGGTTGCATCAAAGTAAGCCAGACCACGGCAACGCATCCACACAGAAGATTTTGCATTGATATCTGCTTTCCAGATTTGCTTACCGGTATCGGCATCTACCGCAATAACGTTATTATGCGGAGTACACAGGAACACTTTATCGCCTACCTGTAGCGGTGTTTCCTGATCTTCTGCGCCATTTCCTGTTGGGCTAACCGGAATGTCGCCAGTGTGGAATGTCCAGGCTGGCTTCAGTTCAGACACATTGTTGCGATTTATCTGGTCCAGTGCGACAAAACGGCTCCCACCTGGGGTATTACCGTAATTTTCCCAGTTTTTCTGCATCTGATCTTTCGCCACTGGTACCAGGGGTTTCTCCTGACCAGAGAACGCTACCGGATCATGAGGAACGAACATATAGCCAAAGGAGACCGCGAAAGCAATAATCGACAGTATGGCTAACACATATGACCCTTTCCATTCTGAGCGACGCTCTTCGTAACGTCGCAGAGATGGCAGTAGCAGGAAGGCCAGAATCGCCAGCCCACCCGGATACATCAGCCGTGAAATTAACGGCCAGAAATTGAGCCCGGCATCGGCCAATGCCCAAATTATCGTACCAATCATGGTCACGATATAAAGTACTGCACCGGCAGAACGACTGCGCAGGAACAGGTAGCCACTGATCAGCATCAGTACACCGGAGATCAGGAAGTACCAGCTCCCTCCTAGCGTCACCAGTTTTACACCGCCATAGATAAATGCCAGTGCGGTGAGGATAAGAATTATGCCTACTAAGAAACTACATACTCTTAGCCATAGAGGCTTTTGTTTTAATGAAGAGACCATAAGCAGAAACCCTGTGTTGAAATGAGCCGGGATTATACACACGAAAAACAAAAAAGAAACATTTAGTAAACAATAGAGTCACTTATCAATACCTCTAAGCTACTAAAGTGATCTAAATGCTTACTTTTCATCCCCGTCAGTCGCTAAATCTACGACCGGTTTAAAGAAATGTGACACTCCTGTGGTACTATTTGACAACATTGTTAGCCGCCGGATACCAAAAAAACTGAATATGTCACTTCCAGTTTCCGTTTTACGCAGCCGAAAATTTTACCTGTTATTGTTTCTCGTTATCGCAATCGTTGCCTGGTGGTGGCCCGGGAAAGTGCCCCCTCAGACACTGGATTATTATCAGTCGCTGTTATGTGCTGTAGTTAGCGGACCAGAGCAATCATCAGAAACAGACTTCACCCGGGTACTGAAAAGAACCGTTGAAGGATCGAATTCCGATTACTCATTAAGAAAATATCATTACGACAGTAATGCCGGAGATACCGTCGTCAGACAATGGAACAGGCTGTCTGAAAATCAACAGCAACAGGCTAAAAATGACAGCCATCAGTGTCTGTTACTATTGCAATCTGCCGCAAATGCCAGCCATTACTTTTAGCCAACCCTCTGTCTGCCAGTAATTTTCTCACTACGGAATAGTTCCGGTGGGGTGTATTCAAGCATTAAACGATAATGATAATCAATAACATTATTTTATTATGAATTTTTATTTAATGCTGGCTGTCGGAATTACCTTGCCGGGGGAGTGGTACAACGTTGACTTACCGTACTATCACTCAGAAAAATTCGCTGATAAACCGGAAGGATGAAGTATCCGGACCTGAATCTGATTATCGCGCTTGATGCATTGTTGTAAGAAGGTTCAGTCACCGGAGCAGTCAGATGGATGAATCTCAGCCTCCCGGCGATGAGCCGCACTCTGACCCGAATCCGTGATCAGCCGGGAGATGCTATTCTGGTAAAAAATGGCTGGGAAATGGCGGCAACGCTCAGGGCTCTGGCTCTTGCTCTTGCTCTGCGCGAGCAGATTCATTTGACTATGGAAAACGCCATTCAGGTATTGCATCCGGAATCAACGCTGGACTTAGCGTTACTGGATCGCAAATTTGCTCTGCATGCTAATGACGTTATTTATCAGTACTATTAGCGGTCATTGACTGGCACGAATACGACATTAAGCGCCAAATACCAGCTACAATTTATGCCGAAAAATGGCAGTAATAAAGAAGGTCTGCGGGACGGTAAAGCATGCTTGTATATCTGGGCAATGTAGGTATCTTCCCCCGGGATTTTCTGCATCACCATCGTTGGTGAATATCGCGAATTCTGGCTCTGTAGAGGACTCTTCTGCCACTACCAGAGCTGACCATCAACGGACTACTGCAGTAAAATGAACGTTTTGTCTCAGCCTGCTTAAGCCACTGTTTGGCCTTTTTCGGCTAACCGGCAAGCTTCTTTGCTGATGTTAACCTGCATGGTCGCTAAAGCAACCTCAGCGATCGCTTCAGGGATCTGATAACTACCCCGTAGTTGCAACCATCTGAGAATATCTGTCAGATGCCATAATGAGGTTTTACCTTCATGGACCGGAGGTGGGAAATTTCCCGGATAAGCCAACATAAGTTTACGCATATTTTGGCGTGAAACGCCCACCAGCTCAGCAACATCCGTTAGCCCCACCAGGTCAGGTGCCGCCTCAATCAACAGGGCTGAAGGTATCACATTTTTTATCTTAGAAATGGCCTGGAGAATTGTCTGCACCGCGCTATCAGCCTCTCTGGTAAATTCAAGGGCCAGGCGGCCGGGCAGACCAATCCCGATGACAGCGTCATCACATCCCGCAGCAAGCAACCTCCCGACAATATTATGATGGTTAGCATCTTGTTCAGACAGCTGGTATTTCAGTGTGAAGATAAATTCCATTTTGACTCCTTAATGTTCTGTGCAGCAGTCTCTGCTGGTAAATGCACATCTGTCTACAATCCGGCAGAGAGCTCTGGCATGATTATACGGGTTCTTCGGAGTTGACCACACACAGGTAATACAGAATTCCCCGCAACGACATCGCGCATTATTTTCAGGGCAATACATTTTTCCCCAGGCATGACTGCCTCCCACCACTATTTTCCATCCATGACTTTCAGCATACTGAAGTGCTTGTTCAATCTGTTTGTGTGGATGCTTCGCCCTGGCCATAAATCTTCCTCCATAGTAATGAACGCATACCATGTTGTCAACTGACAACCTGGCATTTACTAACTGTGATGAACTCTCATACGGCACTGTTGTGGTGCCGGGAGCTTTCAGGATCTAATCCGTGTAGGTAATCAACAAATGTTGTAGTGAAGAGTTGTATAATAGCTCGTGGATCATCGTTGCCACTGGCATGGTTTCGACAGCACACAGCGAGGTGTTTCGCTAAAATAAAATGATATGCTGGTAAGCCCAGTGGCCGGTATGTTGTGCCCCTGACAGGCTCTCGCCGTTGGTTTAAACGACAGTTGCCTTCTGTTCATGACACCACCTGTAGATAACATGGTGACAAGATTCTTCCGCAGAGCGCTGTTATACAAATGAATGAAAATAACGTGACAAATGACTGGGTGAATATTCGCAGGGATCACCAGACAGGCATAGAAAGTATTCACGCCCACTTTTGCGGCCATGCCTACGACGCTCATGACCACGATGAAGTGTTAGTCGGAGTGACCCAACAAGGCCTGCAGCGTTTTCACTGTCGCCGGACACTGCATACCAGTCACCCGGGCCGGGCAATTTTAATTGAGCCAGGTGCGGTTCATGACGGACATGCCATCGAAAGAGACGGGTTTACTTATCTGATGCTCTACTTACCCCAATCCTGGATCAGCGCGAATATGCAACGCAGAGGACTGGGGGACATCTCCGATCTGGGAACAGCGTTTAGCCACACCTTAACGGATGACCCATTGTTGATTACGGCTATCCGCCAGGCTTTTTTCGCAATTCATCACCAGGAAGGACGGCTCGCGCGGGATCAAACACTCGATGAGCTACTCTTTTTACTTTCCCGTCACTTAAGCCCGGTATCGCCTGTCGGGCATACCGATGATTCTTTGAAGAAAATCTACGAAGTCAGGGATTTTCTGCAGGACAACATGCCGCTGGATATCAGCCTGGAAGAATTGTCTGAGCAAACTGGCATTGACCGGTTTCGCTTAAGCCGGCAGTTTAAAAAAGTGTTTGCCCAGTCTCCGCATGCCTGGAGGGTACGGCTGCGTCTGAGAACCGCCCGTAGTATGCTGGCGAACGGGAACGAGCCCGCCGTTGTTGCTTCAGCGGTCGGTTTTGCGGATCAAAGCCATATGGGCCGCTGGTTTCAGCGCGCTTACCGTATAAGTCCCGCACAATATCAGAGAAGTGCACAAATCTTCCAGACCGGGTATCGGACAATTTCATAAGATGACGCTTCATAAATTTTTGGAGTGCAGAGACCCATGTTCGATACCAAAATTGTTTTTGTAATTCGTGAAGATTTAGCTGTCTGGCAAAAGCTCAACGTGACTGCGTTTCTTGCGACTGGCATTGCCACAGAGTCTCCGGAGATTATGGGGCAACCTTACAGGGATGCCAGCGGGCGTCAGTACGGTAAACTTGCTGGTCAACCGATACTGGTCTTCTCAGCAGATACAGAAGGATTGAGAAAAGTCCAGGTCCGGGGATTTGAAAGGGGTCTGCTCATGATGCCCTATATTTATCCGATGTTTTCAACCGGCAATGATGATGCCAACAGAGAGATATTCCAGGCGGAACCCGTGGAGAATATGGACCTGGTAGGTCTGGCCATGCGAGGGCCCAAAAAAGTGATCGATAAAGTGATTAAAGGACTCTCTCTGCACAAATAACCGCTGAGCTTATCAGCCACGGTAATAAGGTTGCTTACTTCTGGCCACAGTCCCGTCATTCATGGTGGTTCTGTGGCTAAAGGCCGGCTTTATTCAGTGCTGGCTGTTCCTGTTCTTTCAGGCAACAACCATTCCTTTAACCTGCAGTTATGTAAAATTTTTATGCGATTTATGAAATCTTTAATGACAATATTCTGCCAGGTAAATTCTCGACCTTCCCCCCTTTCTCGTTCAATCTGACTACTATTAACTGATGTAGTTAATTATTCAGGGAGAGGAATATAACGTCCCTGACCGCAGTTCATTCGTTCAGAAATACGGAGAGTATTATGATGAAATCTTCTCGTCTTGCCGGCCTGCTGCTGTCTACATTGTTATTAAGCAGTGGTGCATTTGCGGCCGACGCCGGGCATATCATTAAGCCAACGCGTGGAACCATTAATTCCGTGACGGCCACTGATCTTAACCTGACAACCCGTCAGGGGGAAAAACTGGATGTCAAACTGACTCCGGACACGAAAGTCACCGAAGTGACCACCGGTAAAATGTCCGATATTAAACCTGACAGCTTTATCGGTACTGCAGCAGTTCCTCAGGCTAACGGCACTCTGAAGGCACTGGAAGTGCATGTATTCGCGCCTAGTCTGCGTGGTAGTGGTGAGGGTTTTAACCCGTTTGAATCTCCGGACGGAAAAGTCAATACGATGACTAACGGTACCGTTGGCAAACTGGTCAACGCTAATGGCCGGACGCTGACGGTGAAATACCAGAATGGCCAGAAAACCGTGGTTGTCCCGGATGATGTGCCTGTCGTGCTGCTGGCTCCGGGTGATCGTAGTCTGCTGAAACCTGGTGCACATATTATTCTATTCCCGGCAAAAGACGCCTCAGGAGCCCTGGTTGCCAACCGTATCTCTGCAGGTAAAGATGGCGTCACGCCGCCGATGTAATCTAATCGCTTCGGACTGTCATCCATCTACCCTCCATAGCAACGGTGGTCCGGAGCATTTTCGGCAAGGGAGTTTTGATGCGTAAATCCACTGTCCACCCCTGGCCGGCTCGGTTATGCCACTGGCTGAATGTCCCGGTGATGATAGGTATGGTAATGAGTGGCTGGGGTATCTATAACGCTGATCCTTTATTCGGCTTTAGTTTTCCACAACAGGCTACACTGGGCGGCTGGCTGGGTGGAAATATTGCCTGGCATCTGGCTGTCATGTGGTTACTGGCCGCCAACGGATTAATTTATCTGAGTTGGGGGTTGCTGAGTGGCCACTTCAGACAGCGTTTTTTTCCGTTAACTGCTGTCGCTGTCGGGCGGGATATTTCTCTGGCGCTGCGCTTTCGCCTGCCTCATCACTCCCGCGGCTATAATTCGGTACAAAAACTGTTGTATCTGCTGGTATTACTGGCAGGCATCTTATTAGTACTCTCCGGGCTCTCCATCTGGAAACCTGTGCAGTTCAGTTCGCTGGTAGCTTTGATGGGTGGATTTGCGGCCGCCCGCTATGTCCACTTTTTTGCCATGAGTATGATTGTGGTATTTGTATGCATCCATGTACTGATGGTGATACTGGTGCCCAAAACCCTGCCTGCAATGATTACCGGCGGGCAGGAATCTCCAGAAAATGCTCCGGGGCAGCCTCATGACTGATAAGAAAAAACCCGCAAAATTAATCGCTGAACCAGATCAACGGCGTTTGTTGGTCAATCTTGAACGTCGTCTGATGATTAAATCCGGACTGACGCTTGGGGCTGTTTCTATGTTGACTGGCTGTAACATGCAGGACGGCGATGACGTTGATAAAGTCTTGTGGGCAATGTCGCGCTGGAATGACAGAGTACAGAGCTGGTTATTCAGTGGTCAAAAGATGGCTCAAACCTATCGTCCTGATCAGTTGACCAAACCTTTTCGTTTCAATGCTTATTACCCAGAATACAATGTTCCGGAGATTGATATTCCTAACTACAGGCTGGAAGTCTCAGGGAAAGTCCGGCATACCTCACCCTGGACTCTGGAACAACTGCGATGTCTCCCGCAAAGCAGTCAGATAACCCGGTTAATCTGTATCGAAGGATGGAGTTGTATCGGACAATGGGCTGGTATTCCGTTGAAAACGTTTTTAGAACATGTTGGTGCTGATTTGACCTGCAAATATGTCGGATTTAAATGTGACGACCGCTATTACACCAGTATCGACATGGCCACAGCCCTGCATCCACAAACGATTCTGGCTCTCGATTTTGATGGTCAGGCACTGCCTCCGGATTTTGGCTACCCGCTTCGACTCAGGATGCCCACTAAGCTTGGTTTTAAAAATGCCAAACATATTGCGGCTATCTTCGTTACCGATAATTTTCCCGGAGGATACTGGGAAGATCAAGGCTATAACTGGTTTAGCGGTGTCTGATTCTTTCACCCGTTCCATAAATTCAGGAGCTTAAAAATGGTTTCCCGGCAACAAAAAACCGCCCTCATCGGGCCTGGTGCAATAGGTACCACGATTGCTGCTGCATTGTTTGAAAAAGGTCACCAGTTGCAGATATTTGGTCGAACCGCCCACCCTCAGCTTGAATTAAGCCATGATGATGGAAGTATCATTGTGCCTGGTCCGGTAAAGACGGATCCATCGGAAGCCGAAGGTTCGTTTGATATTATCTTTGTCGCCGTCAAGCAGACGCAAACAGAAGCTATCGCTCCCTGGCTTAAAAAAATGTGCGGACCAGAGACTGTTGTCTGTGTACTGCAAAATGGAGTTGAACAAAAAGAGCAATTCTCCCCCCTTACCGGGCAGGCGACAGTATTGCCTTCCGTCGTCTGGTTTCCGGCCCAACGGGAATCCGATACGCTGGTCTGGTTACGGGATAATGCACGGCTGACTCTTCCGGACACGCCTCAGGCCCGTCAGGTACAAGCTTTATTGCAGGATACCCGTTGTACCGTCGATCTTTCCGCTGATTTTGTCACTGTAGCATGGCGAAAACTGCTGCAAAATGCCGTTGCCGGGTTGATGGTATTAAGTCTGCGCCGGGCCGGAATGTTCAGACGCGACGATATTATTGCTCTGGCTGAACGCTATATAGAAGAAGGGCTGAAGGTTGCCCGGGCAGAAGGTGCCACTCTCCCTGACTCTGTGTCACAGGATATTATCAATAGATTTCGTCTGGCACCGACCGATCTCGGGACATCGATTCTTGCCGATCGCCAGGCCGGTCATCCCCTGGAATGGGACTGCCGTAACGGGGTTATTCAGCGTCGTGGCAAACAACACAGAATCCCTACCCCGGTCAGCGATGTTGTAGTACCCCTGCTGGCGGCGGCGAGTGAGGGACCGGGCTGAGTTGAGGCAATAATTAAAGCGACAACCGCACAGTCCCTCATCAATGTCATTGTGCAATGCGGGACTGTCTCAGCAGTGGCTGGTTAATACTTGCGGAAATCGCTTAATAGCCCCGAACCGGATCTAACTGTCCTGATACCGGCAGTCCTGCCTGTAACGCCGTAATTTTATCTGCAATTTGCCCGACTGAATGCTCAATCAGAGTCGCTGCGGCGATGTGTGGAGTCACCACGACTTTCGGATGCTGCCAGAACGGATGGTCAGCCGGCAATGGCTCCTGCTGAAAAACATCCAGCGTTGCCCCCGCAATCTTTCCGGTATCCAGTGCGGCAAGCAGATCATCTTCCTGCAGATGCCCTCCTCTGCCAACATTGATAATGTAAGAACCATGCGGCATGTGACCAAAATTTTTGGCACACAAAATCCCCCGGGTGGCCGGGGTTAACGGCAATAAACAAACGACTATGCGGCTGGCTGCCAGAAAATCCTCTAGCTGTCCATCTCCGGCATAACAGGTAACACCTTGTTGTGTCTGCCCGATTCTGGCCCACGCATTGACCCGAAATCCCAGATTGCACAGGCTATGCGCAACTGCCTTGCCCATAATGCCAAACCCCAGGATTCCCACCGGAAAATCATCTTTACTGCGTGGTGCCCGGCTTTTCCAGACCTGAGTTGCTGCCTGACAGGCATAGCTGTCCATCTCACGGAAATGATGTAATACCGCCTGGCAGACATAATCACTCATCTGGTCAGCCATACCGGCATCTTCCAGACGGTAAACAGGAATATTGCCGGATAGTTTAATATGACGAAAAGCATCAACCCCGGCGCCGGCATTAAATACCGCTTTCAGTTCAGGTTGTTGTTCAAAAAGTTCCGCTGAAGGCTGCCAGACAATTGCAAAATCTGCCGCCGGCAACCCTCGTTTCCAGACACTGACCGTTGCGCCGGGCAACGCCTGTTGCAGGTAATCCACCCAAAGGCGGGCTAATTCAGTATCATCACCAAACTGGCAAATTATCTTCATCGCAGAAAATTCCCTAAACAGCCCAAAGAGGCACTACATATGTTCAGTACAACCGGTGCTGTCAGCTAAATTCAGCGCTACACCTTAGGACAATTGCCTGACAAAAGCACCTGATTTATGGGAAAACAGCTCTCACTCATGCCTCAGTGATGATGAACGATTTTAGCTGCCAGAAGTTGCGTGATCGCTGATATTACTCAACTATCGTAGCTTAGCTGATAATTTTTACCCTGTTTTAGGATCACCCCAAATCCCGCGTCGGCGAAATGCATACCTGCTATCAGCAACTGATCCGCACTCACCTGTTCCAGTAACCGTAACCGGGTGTCAGCAGCCAACAGTGGATTTTGATCAAATGCAATACTGACTTCGGGGTGGATAATCTGAATTTCCGGAAAGTGAACAATATCGCCCCAAATCAGCAATCCCTGATCACCAGAATTCAGTGAATAGCCACAATGGCCCGCCGTATGCCCTGGCAGATGTAATGCTGTAATACCGGGTAACACTTCACCGTTGTTAAACGTACGTATATTTGGTCGGTATAACTCAAAAATATTACGGGCAAACAGGAAATTACCACGTGCACGTTCGGCTGCACGACTCAGGCAGGAATCATCCAGCCAGAAGTCAATCTCCTGCTGATGAACTACCAACTCTGCCTGTGGAAACAACACTTGTCCTGCTTCATCAGTCAGACCGCCGATGTGGTCAGGATGCGCATGAGTCAGAAGGATACAGTCAATGTCAGAAGGTGACACACCGACAGCCGCCAGACTGGCTTTCATCTTCCCTCCCCATTGTTTAAAACCACCAGCTCCGGCATCTATTAGTACCGTACGCCCACGACCTCGCACCAGATAACTGTTAATGTGCACGGATGAAGGGTCGGCAATTCCCGCCCTGAACTGTAAATCAGCCACCCGTTCCGGCGTGATACCAGAGAGCAGCTCCGGACTGATGGAGAGGAATCCATCACTGAGAGCGATTATCCTGAATTCACCTATCTGCTTTCCTGCTGATTCCATAATTAATGACCTCCGATAACGATGTTGGGTTTTGTGCAATCACCTGGATAGCAGTAAACGGAACAGGCAATTCAGGCTGGCATCTCCGTCACCGGTGATTCACCACCCACTCCACATTAACATCAGGTAATGGTATTAAAGAAAAAGAGCAGAATATAACGATATTTTGGCATTCATCATTGATAAAAAGTCAACCTCAGAGAGGTAATCTGAGCTCTGACGTTAGTCTTCACCATGCCGATGTTGTGCCGATAATTTCGCCGGCGGTTCCACCGTTACCGCGGGTAGTATTATCAGTCCCCGGAGCGGAAATAACACACCAATGTCCCGCATCCTGGAGAGGAAAAGTGAAGGGAAAAAAAATAAAGAGGGGAAGCGTTCCGGCAGATTCAGCAACCAGCAGATAACCAGAACGCCCCACTTCGTATAATGAGACTGTTAACGGGATGTTCGACTGGCTATTTATTTGTATAATAAGCAATAAATTTAATCATTCTTTTCAGGCAACAGTCCTTAACATGATTACCGCGCTCTGCAGATGCCCTGAAACAAAACGAAACAGCATCCTGTAAGGATTATCCATGCCTGTCGCATTAAAAATTGCCATCCCTTTGTTATGTGTGAGTCTGGCATTCTGGCATCTTTCCGTTAAAAAAAATGATAAATCTTATCGCCGGATTGGGGCTGTCATGGCTGTTATATCACTGGCTCTGATTATCCAGGCTGCATGGCATTAAACCACCGGCTTTGCAGAGAAGTGATGTGCTACAAAAGCGCGCCGGGAGATTCTCCTTCCCCCGAACCATAAGCGGCTAACCATTCTTCATGAAGAATCACCGGCACCTTACTTCTTTCTGCCTGGATTATTAAAATAAGACAGCAGCCTCTGACAGAACATTAGCTACTATCTGGATTCTTAAGGATAAGATTTCGCTGAGCGAAAAAGAAAATCTTTCCCGATTGTTTATACTGTGGCTGAAATTCAGCAAAGGAGTCATCATGCGATCGCTTAACCGGCTTAAGTGGCTGCATGCCTTTGAGGCCTCCGCACGACACGGAAGTTTCACTGGCGCTGCACGAGAACTGGGGGTAACGCCTGCGGCGGTGGGCCAGTTGGTGCGTGCCCTTGAAGACTGGGTCGGTCATCCATTGTTGCATCGTAGCAAATCCGGAAAAGCACGGCTCACACTGATGGCTGACGTGGAAGAAGCCTTAAAAGACATAGCTCTGGGGCTGGATAACCTGGAAAGCGGACTGAATAAATTACGCGGCCAGCGCGCCCGCCCGGTTGTGGTGGTAACGGCTTCTCAGGTGTTGGTAATGAACTGGTTGATGGATAAACTTAATCGCTTCTCCGAATCCCACGAAAATATCGATTTGCGCCTGAATGTGACTGAGAGACTGATGGATCTGACTCATGGTGAGGCTGATATCGGTATTCGTTGCGGGAAAGGAGAGTGGCCAGGTCTGGATAAAACCTGGTTAATGGATGAAGAAGCGATACTGGTGTGTAGCCCACGACTATTACAGACAGGCCAACAGCCCGGCAAGGACTGGCTGGGAACACAAAAACTGATCTTTGATGACAGTCCTCACCCCGGCGCCTCATTTCCGTCATGGGAAGGAGTCCTTAAAACGGTAGGTACTTCTCGCACAGATGAAAGCGGGCTGCATATCAACTCTACTGCAGCCGTTATTCTGTCGGCCTTAAGTGGTCGTGGAGTCGCTATTGTGCGCCGTGCTCTGGTGAATCAGTTGACTGAAACCGGACAGTTAATCCACTTATATCCTCAGCACCGTTGGCCACTGACGTGGTCTTATTACCTGGTGACCTGCCATGAGACTACTTTGCGTCCAGCCGCTAAATTATTTCATGACTGGCTACGTGACGATGTGATGGCCGAATCTCCGAAGCAATAAGATCAGTCGTGGTACATCTCAGTTTGCGGTTGCACTTCTCTTTCAGGGTTTAAGTCCCCTCAATATCGAAGTGCTTCTGTTTAATCAGACGTTTTCTGCGAACACAGCCACAGGTTAAAACATGCATTGTTCCCCAAAACGAGCTATTACTATTAGCCAGCTCATCTCAGATGATACAGGACAACATGACAATTGTGATACGCAGTGCAGAAAACAGTGACGCTGAAGCTTTCCAGAGAATATCTTCGCTACCGCATATTCAGGAAAATACCCTCGGTATGCCCTATCCTTCGCTTGAGCACTGGCAAAAACATCTGGCAGGTAACGGTATAGATGGTTGCTGGCATTTTACTGCGGTAGTGGAGGGTCAGGTTGCAGGCATTTTGACCATAGAAAATCCACAACATCCACGGCTTAGACATAAAACAACGTTGGGTCTTTTTATAGATCCCGCTCTTTCCCGCAGGGGTATTGGTTCCGCACTGATGGAGTTTTGTCTCAGCTATTCATTTGACTGGCTGGCCGCACGAAAAATTGAACTGGAAGTATTTCCTGACAATGAGCCAGCAGTTGCACTGTATAAAAAGTTTGGTTTTGAAACTGAAGGATTACGTAAAGGCTCTGCGCTGCGTAAAGGCCAGTTTGTCGATGTCTTACTCATGGGGTTAAGTGCCCCGGCGGCCAGCCTTAGCGAGCCGCCGCCAGGGTAAGCTAACTAACCATCAGTGGACTGGCTAAGTGATTCCATATCGTCCATGCTTGACTGCATCCGGCTGATTTTGTCTCTGACCAGTTTGACGGCGTCGCTGCCCAATAGTAAGAACTCCGGAGGCTCCGGCATATTCACCAGTGTTAATAAAGCACGGGCCGCCTTTCGAGGATCCCCTGGCTGATGACCACTACGCTTTTCCCGGGTCTCACGGATTGGTCCAAAACTCTGGTCATAATCACTGATTGAACGGGGTGAACGAACCATCGAACGTCCGGCCCAGTCAGTCCGGAACGAACCCGGTTGCACTGCAGTCACGGCAATGTTAAATGGCTTCAGCTCTGCCGATAATGTTTCAGAAATACCCTGCAAAGCAAATTTACTACCACAGTAATAACTGATACCGGGCATAGTAATAAATCCGCCCATCGAGGTGATATTCAGGATATGCCCGGCACGGCGCTGCCTGAAATAAGGCAGGAAAGCTTTAATCACCGCTACAGCACCAAACACGTTGACGTTAAACTGGCGGAAAATATCTTCCATCGGAGACTCTTCCATAATCCCTTCATGACCATAACCGGCATTATTCACCAGCACATCGACAGCACCAATCTGTTGTTCAACTTCTTCAGCAATTGCCGGAAGCGCAGAAAAGTCAGTAACATCCAGTACCCGGCCATAAAATTGGCCCGGATACTGTTGCTCGAGTTCTGTTTTTAGTGCTTCATCACGCAAAGTTCCAATCACCCGATGTCCGGCGCTAATAGCTTCTTCTGTGAGTGCCCGGCCAAAGCCACTACTGACACCGGTAATAAAAAATAATTTTGACGTACTCATAAATTACCCTCTCTGTGATTAGTCACTACAGGCTACGCCTGATAAGAGAATGTCGATATCTCTGTTTCTCTCTAATGTTTGCCTGTTCCTATCAGACCGATGGACGTAACTCCTCCCTGGTGCCACACTAGGACAGGTTTACTGAGGATAAGCGAATGGAAGAACAGACCGTCAGACAGATGGTGTCATTATTAGGCCGGCTCACTCCGGATGAAGGCTACAATCTCACTGTATTGCCGGACATTCGTTTTTTAAGAGTCAGTCACCTTATGACACAGGTCCCCGTGTTGTATGAACCGGGTATAGTGATTGTTGTTCAGGGCGAGAAACGAGGATTCCTGGGTAATGACAGTTATGTGTATGATGCCCGTCACTATCTGATGGTTTCAGTGCCGGTACCTTTTACTATGGAAACTAATGCCACAGCAAATGAACCGTTACTGGCTATATATCTTAGGCTGGACTTTAACCTGGCAGCCAAAGTCATCCTCGAACTGGATGAGAAAAACCCACTACTCACACCGCCCTCGCCCCGCAGTATGATGTCTACCCCTATGGAACCAGCGTTACGCTCCTCGGTATTACGTTTCCTACAGATTATGTCATCACCTGCCGATGCCGTTATGTTGGGACCCGCCATGGTCCGGGAAATTTACTATCGGGTACTGACCGGCCCGCAGGGTGCCATTATGCGCAGCACCCTGACCATGCAGGGACAGTTTGGTAAAGTTGCCAGGGCATTACGGAAGATGCACACAGAATATGACTCCAGCCTGGACGTTAATCGCCTGGCCCAGGAAGCAGGGATGAGCATTCCCGCCTTCCACTCACATTTCAAAACCGTGACCAATACTTCGCCGATACAATATCTGAAATCTACCAGACTTCATCAGGCGAGACTGCTGATGCTAAGAAACCACCTTACGGCATCGGCAGCCAGTGCCAGTGTAGGCTACGAAAGCGTGTCACAATTCAGCAGGGAATTTAAACGTATGTTTGGGCTCAGCCCGGTGAAAGAGGTTGAGCGGATGAAAAAGACCTTTTCGATGCCGGCGCCGCTGACCGCTTCAGAATATATTTCATCACATTAAAGCTGTTGACTCACTGAGAAAATATGATGTGATAACAAGGTTTCATCAATACCAGGCAATGAGTTGTATATACTCAATTTCAGAGCAAGGCTGCCGGTGGTAACTCAACTTATTTTTGAATTGCACAATAGAAACAGTCCATGCAGTAGCAAGGTTTATTCCGTCTGTAGGGTTCTTAGCCGATGCAGCCAAAGCAGTTTGTCGTTAAGCAATTCCCGGCTGAGATTTTCAATCGTCATATGTTGCGCCATAGCTGCTCGCCGCAATAAATTATAAGCATCATCTTCGTCCAGCTTTAGCTCATTCATAACCTGCAACTGAGCAGAGAAAAGATATTTTCTGGCACGTAATCGTTCATCCTGCCGCTTAATCTGTTGTTCCAACTGGCTAACCCGTGTCGCATTGTGCAGAGCTAATGTAAAAGCAGTCATGACCCCGTCATAACGAATTGGTTTACGTATATAGCTGTAAACATTTTGTTCAGCAATCCACTGCAAACGAGAAGGTGTTTCAATAGCCGTCAGTGCAATTTTAGGTAATTCAGGCCAGGGCAGTATATTTGTGGGATGAAACAATGTTGAATTATCTCCATCAAATAATAACAAATCCTGTTCAGCCAGACTGACTGCATCCGGGAATTCAGAACTGAAACTACCTGAGATTCCAATGCGGGTGAACTGCTGAGAAAGATGTTGATTATCTCTTTCCGGGCAGCCAATTACGCAGACTTTCAGCCCACGCATTTGAGGGAATTTTCTGCTCATGCACAGTCTCCGCCATTACTGAAGCTGCTGAGATCTGTCCATGCCAGCCAGGGATCAGGTTTAACTGGTGCCGCAGCCTGCCAAAAACTCTCCAGTTTTCCCTGATGGCATTGCGCCAAATGGGGCGTTAACCAGCAATGATTATTATCAGTATCAAGTCGTATTTGCCCAGCAGGAGAATTAAGTTCATCCCGCAATACGGCATTCCTTACTCCGTCAACGTCAGCATTTCCGTGCCGGTTAATAGCTCTTGCCAGCAAATGCCCGGCCAACCACGCAGTCTGGCTGTCAACCGAAGGTGAAACTTCGTCGCCGAAACGCTGCCGGTAGCGACTCAGAAAATTACGGTTAGCATCGGAGTCAATTGACTGGAACCAACTTGCTGAAACAAGGTAGCCTTCGACTACCTCAGCACCCAACAACTGCACCTCTGGTTCACATAATGTCAGACTGAGTTTTAGTATTTCTTTTAGAGATGGTTGAATCTGACAGGCTTTGTACCAGGCTCTGTAAAAACTATAAGCACTTTTGCCTACCATAGTATTAAGAATAACTTTAGGTCGGCGGCAAATAATATCAGATATCAGCTCATCAACATTTTCTTCACCAAGCGTAAGCATTTTGCTTTGAAGGACACTACCACCTGTTGGGATTAGCGCTTCACGAGCGATACGGTCCATCTCCCAGGACCATACATAATTAGAGCCGGCATGATATATTTCCGTTTTACTCTGCTGTACTAACCAACCGAGCATCGGCAACACGTGCTGATTCGGGGCCGCCCCCAAATAGATAACACTGTTACTACTTTCAAACCCTTCATAACGTGCAGGATGCCACAACAGAGCATCCGCCCCTTCAATTAAAGGCAAAATGGTTTTACGTGCCGCAGAGGTATAACATCCGATGATATGGCGGACGCCATGTCGGTATAACAGGTCATGACAGTATTCGTAATAATGATCGAGTGAACCTCTAGGATCCCGTATGACTGGCGCCAGAGTGAACATATGTGAAGGATCTGCATTTATTTCTTCGATGGCCAGCAGTATGCCGTTGAGCATTTCACGGCCTATCACGGCATAATCCCCGGAAACGGAATACAATATTCCTATTGGAATGACAATTTTTGCTGACTGCTGTGGCGTTAAGGACATAATAACTCCGAATCACGCGGCCTTTCGGCCGCGTCTTTAATCAACCTGGCTGACGGATTATCAGAGGGGTGTAATAATGTGGCTGACGCATTAGAACCAAATCTTTACGTCTGACTACATGGTCAGGGTAGCGACTATCTGCACTGCCCGTTGAGATATCCAGAAAAACTTGCCCCTCGGAGTCAATCACCATACGCTCCTGTCTTGGGAACACAAAAGTTTCCGGTCCATATATTCCACTCATACCTATACTGAATTGCTTATTTTCAGACCAGTTTGAAAAAGCCAGCCAGACATTATTTTCACCTGCTCTGACCCGAGGAAGTAACCAGTGAAAAAGATCTGCACCCCGGGGAATCGGCCAGTTATGCTGAATAGCTGTACCATTATGTGGTAATGGACTCGGTATATTTAGCCTGGCCGGGCATGCAACAATGTCACAGCCTTCCAGCGCAAGAATACGTGCCGACTCCGGCATGAGTAAATCTTCACCAATTAAAATACCTACCCGACCACAAGGCAAATCACAGGTAACCCAATGTTGACCTGCGGTTGCCCATTTCTCATCCTCAGTAGCAAGATGTATCTGGCGATAATGTGCATCTATACCTGCGCTGCTGACCAGTAATGCACTATTGTAATAATTGCTACCATCATACTCAGCAAAACCTGCCAGCAATGCGATATCGAAATTTATTGCCAGACTGATAAGTGACTTAATTGCCGGATGATCTTTTGATAGTGCATTGTGACTACCTTCGCCACCAGTGAGAGCTCGCTCTGGCAATACGAGTAGCTCAACACCATTTACTTTGGCCTGCTCAATCTGTTTACGTATCAGATGTAAATTCTTATCAATGCTATCTTGCGGATAAAACTGGGCGGCCGCTATTCGTGAATTTTTCCCTTCAGGAAGTGGTTCACAACCGTACAATCCAAAATACTCTTTTGGATTCCATAGATAAGTATTCGTCATTAAACGTTGGTATAATTCAGGGCGACGTTTTTTGAGCCATGGATTAGTTTCAGGTAATACAAGTTCCGCTGTTAATATCTGATCACCACTGTCACAGCAAGCCAGTAATTTCCCCTGACTATCAATTATGCAACTGCCACCACTAAACTGAACGCCTCTCTCCCACCCCCAACGATTGCTTTCTATTAATGCGCAACCATTTTCCCAACCACGGGTTAACCAGTAAGGCGCAGGAGTCCGTTCAGCAAGCCAGTTACTGATATGGCAGATAACCTGAGCACCACCGACAGCAACAAGACGTGCTGTTTCAATAAAGTGAATGTCCATGCATATCAGTAGGGCAATTTTCCCAATTCTTGTTTCAAATACCTGATGCCCGGCATCACCGTTTGCAGCCCATTTGGGTTCCGATATGTATGGATGAGTTTTACGGTGAACACCCACAACACCCTCTGGACCAACCAGTACAGCACTGTTATAAAACAGATCTGTCAATGGGTCACATTCCGGCATGCCATAAACCAGATAGCAGTTAAACTCACGGGCTAATTCAGTAAAAGCCCGGGTGGATGCTCCGTCTATTGTCTCAACATAAGGCCGGACCTCTTTCCGATTTTTCCAACAATACCCGGTGGTTGCCATCTCTGGCATAACAATAAGTTGAGCTCCGCCTCTTGCCGCTTCTTCGGCTAACTCCAGTAATCGGGCAACATTTTTTTCTTTCTGAAATTGTGTAGGTTCAAACTGAAGAGTAGCAACCTTTATGCTCATTTTTCAGTCTCCTTTTCGAGTAGAGGCATCAGTGCTGGTGTAGGACTATGGCAGGAAGCAGAAGGCACCCAACTGGTAGGCATATCTGCAGGAAAAGTCCTGAAATAATAACGACCTCGAGTCAGTACGCTGATGGCAACATGTAATACTGGTCCGATAAGCATCGCAATGAATGACGCATAGACCATTGGGTAAGCCCCCAACACTCCTGCAGCTCCAACGGCAACAGCGACACAAAGTGCTATGACACCCGATGGATTCCACATTCTCAGATATTCTTTTCTGAACTCAACAAAATCTGAAGGAGCAAGATTTAACATCTTACGGCAGATGAAATAATCAGCGAGGATGATAAATACCCAGGTATTAGTCAGAATGCCGGTTATAGATAAAAACGTCCCGGTGTACTGCAGAATATTGAAGATATAAAACACTACCCCCATAAGCCAGACCAGTAACATCCACCATTGCCGCCCGGGACGGAAATTAAATGCCATATCCATAGTATTCGACAAGGCAATTGAACCCGAGTAAAGATTGAGAACGTTAATACGGACTTGTGTAATCACCGCAAAAAAAACGCCGACAACTCCGATTATTAGCGGAAAAACAAAACCAGGATCCATTGCCTGCGACCAGACGTCTGTTCCCCCTATATGAGGTAACAATGTATAGGCCATGAAAGCACCAAACAACATGACCACGACAATAGGTATCAGCATACCTAACATAATCGTTGCCGTACCTTTATGGCTAATGCCGGGGCGAGCAAAACGCCCATAATCGGTTGCCATTAACCCCTGAAATACAATCTGTCCATTAGCCATATTCATCACCAACCATAAGGAATTGCTGTCAACATGACTTCCCGGCGCCCAGCCACTAAAGCCCACTGACGGATAGTGATGAGTAAGCTGCCAGATACAAAATCCGAACAATAAGATAAAAATAGGGACTCCCCAGGTTTGCAGAAACTGCATAGACGACATGCCCTTCCAGACAAACCAAATAGCGGCTAATCCCATTAATGCAAATATTGCAATCCCTGTAAAAGAATTGACAGGAACACCGGCATAATTAGCGATTGCGTGTGAAACGATGGTCCCTTCAAACAGAAAGTAGAAAATGAAATTTACTGCGTAAATCAGCGAGGTAAATGCCGACCCCATATAGCCAAAACCGAGCCCACGGGTCATCAGATTGAGTGAAAGCCCCTCCTTACTGGCCATTTTCATAATGCAGGAGCCGATTAGTGTTGCAAACACCACCATGTATGCAATTGGTAACAGCAGCATTGGCCAACCTACCTGGTTGCTCATATCTGCACCAAGACTGAACCAAAACATTGCTGTTGAATTTCCAAGTAACACAAGAATGATTGCCGGAATTGGCCAACGATAATGTGAAGGAACACGACCAACCGCATAATCCTCTACAGCTTCGGCCTCAGTAATATCCTGTGGTCCCTGAAACCATTGTTTGAACTTGCTCATAGATTTACTCCAAAAAAAGCCCCGCCGACATCATTGCCGGCAGGGCTTCTTCGCCTGAAATCAATATATTTAGGTGGCCTTTGCCACAGACCGCTTACCAGACTTCGCTGCCTGTTCCTGAATTTCAGGACGCGGTTAGCAAAAGGAAGCAATTAATATGCCATTTTAAACATGGCTTTCCCGTGCCGCTGTCCGTCTGGTCTGTCTTTGAATGAGCACCATTCTGGTGCGGACTGCACTACCTGACACAGCTCATTTTAGAGAATGATTGTATTGCAAACGCCAGCCTGTACATTTTTCCTGCCACACTTTCGGGTAATTTAATTCAGCCAGCCTATTGAACCGCGAAAGCAGTATGACGTAGCATAAAAACCGTCCGGTAAGTTTCTCCGGAGCTTTTTAGTGATTAAATATCCGGTCATCTGCTGTCTGCCTCACTTTCCTTCTGTACTTGCCGTTTCTCGTCCTGCACCAACATGAAAAAAATTCATCTGTGTGTGAAATTAAATCACTTTCACTCACTCCGCGAGTCAGGCATAAAATACGTATGATTATTCACTTTCGATAATATGAAAACTGTGTATTTCGATCACCGAAATTTCTGGATAATCAGCCACTAAACTCAGTTTTCATCTCAGGACCAGGATTCAGGCTCATAATGAATAAAGATTTTACCTACTCGATTAAGAGCAGCAGCTTCGACGAGAACTATAACCCTTCTGAAAATACGCGTATTACCACCAATTTTGCGAACCTGGCCCGCGGTGAAAACCGTCAGCAGAACCTACGCAATACCATAGTGATGATGAATAATCGTTTCAACTCACTGGCGACCTGGGACAACCCTACCGCCGACCGTTATGCGATCGAAATTGATATCATTTCGGTTGAAATGAAAATTGACGCAGAGAGTGAAAGTTTTCCGGCTATCGAGATTCTGAAAACTAATATTATCGATAAAAAAACCGGCCTGCGTACCGATGGCATTACCGGCAATAACTTCTCTTCATATGTACGGGATTACGATTTCAGTGTATGGCTGCTGGATCACAATAAGGATCAACCTGATTTCACCATCCCGGAAAAATTTGGCGAGCTGCACGGCAATATTTTCAAAAGCTTCGTAAACTCAGAAGCTTATAAAAGTAACTTTAAAAAATCACCGGTAATCTGCCTGAGTGTTTCCAGCAAAAACATTTACCACCGTACAGGTAATGAACATCCGGTGCTGGGTATTGAATATCGTCAGGATGAGCGTTCGCTGACAGATAACTACTTCAGCAAAATGGGCTTGCAGGTCCGTTATTTTATGCCGAAACACAGTGTTGCACCGTTAGCCTTTTATTTCTTTGGCGATTTACTGAGTGATTACACCGACCTCGAACTGATTGCTACCATCAGTACCATGGAAACATTCCAGAAAATTTATCGCCCTGAAATCTACAACGCTAACTCCGTTGCTGGTTTACAGTACCAGCCGAGCCTGAACTATCAGGACTACTCATTAACAAAAATTGTTTATGATCGCGAAGAGCGTAGCCGGTTAGCGATTGAACAGGGTAAATATACTGAAGAACATTTTATCAAGCCATACAAGACAGTTCTTGAACAATGGTCTGAAACTTACGGTCTTTGAGTCATAAAAAATACAAGGTCACCTGCTATGAAAATTTTATTACCTACGTCAACTGCCGGAAGTCTGCCAAAGCCTTCATGGCTGGCACAGCCTGAGAAACTATGGTCGCCGTGGAAGCTGCAGGACGAAGAGTTAGTTAACGGGAAAAAAGATGCCCTGCGTCTGTCCCTGGATGATCAACTGCGTGCAGGTATCGATATTGTCAGTGACGGCGAACAGACCCGTCAGCATTTCGTTACCACTTTTATCGAACATCTGAGCGGTGTGGATTTTGAGAAACGCGAAATCGTTAAAATCCGTAATCGCTATGATGCCAGCGTACCGACAGTCGTGAGCGCTGTTGAGCGTATTAAACCTGTATTTGTAGATGACGCTAAATATCTGCGTTCGCTGACTAAGCAGCCAATTAAATGGGCACTCCCTGGCCCGATGACTATGATTGATACGCTGTATGATAATCATTACAAAAGTCGTGAAAAACTGGCCTGGGAATTCGCTAAAATCCTGAACCAGGAAGCAAAAGAACTGGAAGCTGCGGGTGTAGATATTATCCAGTTCGATGAGCCTGCATTTAACGTATTCTTCGACGAAGTTAACGACTGGGGTGTTGCGGCTCTGGAGCGCGCTATCGAAGGCCTGAAGTGTGAGACTGCGGTCCATATCTGCTATGGCTATGGCATTAAAGCAAACACCGACTGGAAGAAAACGCTGGGTAACGAATGGCGTCAGTATGAAGAAGCCTTCCCTAAACTGCAGAAATCGAACATCGATATCGTGTCACTGGAATGCCAGAATTCACACGTTCCAATGGATCTGATTGAGCTGATTCGCGGTAAAAAAGTAATGGTGGGTGCCATTGATGTCGCGACCAACACTATAGAAACTCCGGAAGAAGTGGCTAATACCTTGCGTAAAGCGCTGCAGTTTGTTGATGCTGATAAACTCTATCCTTCCACTAACTGTGGTATGGCTCCACTTTCACGTGAAGTCGCTACCGGTAAACTGCATGCTTTAAGCGCTGGTGCAGAAATTATCCGTAAAGAACTGGCTTAATAGTAAAGTTCGACGGAACTCTACTCTGGTCAGCCAGGAGATACCGACTGACCGGCAACTTCCTTCTGGTAAATGTCATCTGAACGCGGGCTCCGGTCCGCGTTTTTTTCCCGGTTTCCATTAAACGGGGATGATTACAACTCCTTACATTTCAGCAGGATTATTACTCTCCCCTTTCGCTGTCCCGCCAAAATTTTAGTCATTCTGCACTATAGTTAGTTTTTACCGCCCCGCAGCCAGGAGTTATTCAATTGCTTAAAATATCAGGTCTGGTATTTCTTTGTGTAGTGCTGCTCTCACTGGTAGCAAGTATGATGCGTGACACCCATCCGGGAGTCTCTGCCGGTCAGGGATGGTGGACCGCCCGACGTGATTCATCGGGGCTTGCCCCGAACCCCCACAAAATGGTCAATACCGCAATTGTACAGGTCTATGATGCTGCAACCTATGGCTGGCGCGGCAAAGCGGCGGTTCATCCGTGGATTATCTTTAAACGTGCTGGCGATACACAATATACCCGATATGAAGTGACCGGCTGGGGAAGCGGCGACAGGATCCGCAAAAACAGCCATGGCCCCGACGACTATTGGTTTGGCGCTAAACCCAATCTTCTGGTCGATTATCGGGGTCCGGAAGCGGCTGCCCTAATTCCTCAGATAGAAGCTGCTATTGCTTCCTATCCGTGGAAAGAAACTTACCGTGCCTGGCCCGGGCCAAACAGCAATACCTTTATGGCACATATAGGTCGTAATGTCCCCGCTCTGCATCTGAATATGCCAGCCAATGCTATCGGGAAAGATTATCGTGCCCTCGCAAGGCCCATTGGCCTGCCCCCCTCAGGACAGGGCGTCCAGCTTTCTTTGCTGGGTTTAATTGGGTTTACTGCCGGCCCGGTGGAAGGTGTTGAAATTAACCTGCTGGGTATTGATATGGGCATACAATTCTCACCCTTTAAACTTCGGCTGCCATTTATTGGCTCGGTTAACTCCGAAGGTTCCCAAAACATAACCAGGCAGCCTGGCTAAACGGTTCCGAAACGATGATAGCCGGCCCATACATCGTTCCGGACACTGCTGTAACTTCGGATATTTCAGGTTGTATTTAACCGGCTCACTATATTTGTCAGCAATAAGTCTTTCGGCTTATTGCTGACTGGCAAATGGCTTCAGGGGATAGTAAGCCAGGACCTCACAACCTTCCGGGACCGGAACATGCTCTGTTGCCTTCCCATCTTCAAGACTGATCACAGAAACCGTTCCACTGTCTTCATTCGCCACCAGGAAGTAGCGGCCGTCCGGAGTAAATGTTCCATCCAGCGGTTTTTCCTGCAGTTCAGCGCTAAACAGATAGTGCATATCTGCATCAAAGAAGCTGACCACCGGATCAAAATCGCCAATCACGGCGACGATCTCACCATCACTTCTGAAACGGACTATCTGAGCTGGCTTGTTATGCCGTTTTAGCGGAATAGTATCCAGTAGTTCCAACTGCTCGCGGTCAATGACGAAAATTTCAGGAGCGCTCCCATTGGTCGCTATAACCCACGGCCGTATGGGTGACACATCAATACCATTCAGGCTACCAGGGACACTCATTTTTTTTATTATCCGGCCACCGTTTTCATCAAAAATTACCTGCGATAACGTCCCTTCTTCTTCACTTTCGGTGATTAATCGATTTTTTCCGGGTATAACTGCCAGCCGGTGTACGTTATATGATTCTGAATTAATGGTGCCGGTGACGGTATCGGTTTGCGGATCGATAATAACAATGACAGCACTTTCCTCACAGCAACAATAAATCAGCCCGTTATAACCCAGACGGGCAGTATGCGGGCTTTGATAAGGAGAAATATCAATCAGAGTGATAACCTGTTCACTCGCCAGGTCTACTACCGCAATATGATGTTCCGGGTGAGGATTATCACCATGAATCCCATCACCGAATATTGGCACATAGGCTTTACCTTTCTGAGGTAACACTAATAACTCATGAGGTTTTCTTGGCAGATCATCGATAACCTTACGAATTTTCAATGTTTCAGGGTCAAGAAATAAAATACGGCCTGCGGATTTATCTACCGCAATCAGCCCGAAACCGGCGGTATTTTCTATCTTCATATCTCTGCTACCTCCATGATGATATCGGTTTTCTGATAAATGGAATGCAGTGCGCCAATCGGCTGCATTCATTCATGATGGCATTCAGCGGTGAGTTTTGTGCCGCTATAAAAATTTTTAGGACGATTCCAACTCCTGAGCAGATACCCACAGCTCAGATAAATTCAGGAGAAAACGAAGATAAACGCGGATTAAATGAATCTGACGAATGAATCGCATTGCAATCCGGCAATAACTCAAAACAGTCATTCAGGTAAATCAACACCTCGTGGCCAGGAAAACGAAAGACAGTAATAATGCCAACATCAGCAACACAGCCCGGCTCCCGGTGGCCGCGTCTGATATGAATATCAGTCCGCGTTAACCTCCAAACGGTCATAACCTTTGGCCCGGTAGATAGCTGCAGAAATGATCCAGGCAGCGATAAAAATACCGATAATCAGATAACCGATAGTGCCGAAGTTATCGTTAAGCGACCCAATACCGTCCCAGAAAAGGCCGGAAAGATTGAGTTTATCCTGAATCAAGCCAAGAGCCTCAATTCCCCCTACGACAACAGCAACAACCACTGAAACCAGAGTAATTGTCATGTTGTAATAGAGTTTTCGGATAGGTTTCACAAATGCCCACCCGTAAGCACCCAGCATCAGAATACTGTCAGTGGTATCAATCAGTGACATACCCGCCGTAAACAGTGCCGGAAACACCAGAATTGACCATACTGACATCCCCTGCGACGCCTGGGCTGCAGAGATACCCAACAATCCCACCTCTGTCGCGGTATCAAAACCCAGCCCAAACAATAAGCCCAGCGGATACATATGCCAGCTGCGATGAATAAAGGCGAACATCGGACGAAAAATTCTGGCTAGCAACCCACGATTTGCCAGGAAAATATCCAGATCTTCATCGACATATCGCCCACCGGATTTTACTGTACGAAAAGTCCGCCAGATCCCCGCCAGTATGACGATATTCATAGCGGCAATCAGCAGCAGGAACAGTGCCGATACCAGCGTACCGATAACACCACCGACAGTGTGAAAGGCTTCTATCTGACTTTTAAATGCGGTTGCGGTGGCAGCAATAATAATTGTTGCCAGAATGACAATGGTAGAATGACCCAGAGAGAAGAAAAAACCTACTGATACCGGCCGTTTTTTCTCCTGCATCAGCTTACGCGTCACATTATCGATGGCCGCAATATGATCGGCATCGACTGCGTGACGAAGGCCGAAGCTATAGGCCAGCAGGGCCGTCCCCAACAGGACCGGGTGATCGTGAAAGGCAATAAACGCCCAGGCCCATGCTCCGATGTTGGCCGCAATAAGGATTAGATAAAGCCCAATGATCTTCAGTGATAACTGACCACCATGGTCGTTAAAAATGCGTGCGAATGTGTTCCGCATCCTGACTCCCTGCAATAACAGACATCATACTGTTCACAAAAATAGTAGGACGCGAAGTATCCATGAGCAAGCAGGTGAGACTCAGGTTTATGCACTATGTCACATTATCAATGTGTCAGAGACTTGAATTCACAGGAAAGAGATTCTGTAGGGAAAAACAGAAAGATTTTATGACGAGGAGTGCTAAACCAACACATGAGGCGGTCAGGCCATAATCAACCGCTTAAACAGCAGTTGTCGGATGTCCTGACGCTGCGATAAAATTGCATGTGCCGTTACCACGTTTCCGTCGACAGAATATAAAACTCTGTATCCTTCCGGATGATTAAATTCGCGGTACTTCGCACAACCAATTTTCAACAGTTCAGGACAAATCTGGCTGCCAGCAGGAAACTGCCCGACGGCAGATTCAAAGCGGGTCAGAATATCGGTGATCACAGGTCGCGGCGCCACATTAGCCTGTCTCAGGAACGCTACAATGGTTTCGATGCAGTATTTTGCAGTAAGAGTGTACTCAAAGGTCACCTGCTGTTCCATCTAAGCCCCTTCGAATTGAGTCCATGGCAATTAATCTGTGAGTCCGTCCAGCAACTGATCTTTTGAGAACACCCGTTGTTCAGATTTATCCTTCTCTGAGAGAGTCAGGAGTTTCAACAAGGCGATGGCCTTTTCTCTCTCCTGTTGTTGCTCATAAGATTCAATAACATAAGCAGGTACACCATTTTGGGTGACCAGAATGGGCTCTGACAGATCAAGCGTAGCCGCGTTTTTTTTGACGTAGCTAATAGTCTCTACTTTCATGATATGTCCGCCGAAGGGTTACTGTTCATATACGAGACTTAATATAGACCATTTGTAGTCCTCATTCAATTAGCGATGTTGCTACTGCTCACAGGAAAAATGCCAGTAACAACTTTGTTCAGTTTTCAGGCTCCGCTATACTCTTCTTATCTTAATCATAAATCTGCCTGTCGTACGGTAGTGCTGAAAAGGACATGCACCGATGGAAGAAGAAACCCTCCGTGACAACCCCGCCAGTGGGCTACGTGAACTACTGGATATTATGGTATGGGACATAAGCCATGGTGGATTCGAAGTGGTAAAAGAATGGCGGGAAGAATTACTTTCCCGGCATGATGCAGGCACTGAAGACGTACAACGCGCCATCGCGGTATGTGATGATTTTCTTGCTCCTGCTGGCTCTCCGGAGTCTGAAGCCGCCCGTGCCCGTGCCTGGCCGGAAGACTACGCGGAAAAAGAATAGCGGTGTAAATCTGTAAAGCTCAGCAGTCGCCTGTCATCTTAAGCCTGAAGTGCGGTAAGGATAGTGCCTTCTATTTTTTCCGGGGTGGAGACCGGTGCATATCTTTTTAGCGGTTTACCGTCACGCCCAATCAGGAATTTTGTGAAGTTCCATAGGATCCTGCCACCCAATACGCCGGGTAACTCGTGTTTCAGATAGCGAAATACCGGATGTGCAGCAGAACCATTAACGTCCACTTTTTCAAACATTGGAAAGCTTACACCGTAATTGATATAACAGGTCTGTGAGATTTCCTCAGCACCGCCGGGTTCCTGTTTACCAAACTGATTGCAGGGAAAGCCCAATACCACCAGGCCCTGGTTGGCATATTTCCGGTAGAGCGCTTCAAGCCCTGCATACTGCGGCGTAAAACCACAATGACTGGCTGTATTCACCACCAGAACTAGTTTACCCGTAAAATCAGCCATTGAAACCAACTGACCATCAAGCCGGCTGGCCGAAAACTGGTAAAAAGTTGTCATAACGAATCCTTAAATACGAACAGTTCGTTATTCAGATTAGCATGTAGCTTGTTGAGACAGAGGAGAATCATCGGAGACTTATTGGTTTGACACAACAACCCGTAATCCGGTTTTCCAAAAACACAATTAATTAAACCACTGATAAAAAGGATATTTACTTAAATTTGTTAAACATAATGGTACCTTCCTGGAATTCACAGGTCTTTTTTCAGAAAGACCCTGCTGGTTCCCTCAGGGAGGCAGGCTATTTCACCAAATCTCTGCCAGCCGTTTTTTTCATAGAACACCGGTGCCTGAAAAGTGATGGTATACAACACAGCAGTTTTACATCCCCGGTTCCTGCCTTCATCTTCGACACGTTTAAGAATCTGACTCCCCAACCCCTTACCTCTCACTTCCGGTGGCAGATATACCAGGTCTATAAATAACATTCCGAGGTAGCTACGCCCCATCATTCCGCCCAATACCACCCCATGTTCATCTCTGACCATAACGGCGAGAGATTTATTGTCGTTATATCCCACCGCCTCCTCATTATAACAATTAAGCCCTGATTCAATCGCTAAGGAGAACTCAGGTGTAATAGTGTCAGAAACTTCAATAGTCAACCGGTCCACAATGGCACTCCGCATATTATTAAACCAGACCCTCGATTAAGGGAATCAAAGACTATCAGTGATTTATTTTATCGGGAATCACTTAGTATTAAACGGGCAGAAAAAATTATATGGCTGGCAGTAACTGATCCAAATACAGTATTTCTGAAATCTGAGACCGTAATAAACACGTGATTAATCTGAGTCTGTATTGATGAGAACCGGTAAGACAGGAAAAAGAAAGCCCCGACATTGCGGGGCTTCCGGTGAGATTATAATAAGAACTGATTAGACCGGACTAGCCGGAGAATCATTCCCACTCAATGGTCGCTGGTGGTTTTCCGCTGATGTCATAAACGACGCGGGAGATACCATCCACTTCATTGATAATGCGGTTGGATACACGGCCGAGGAAGTCATACGGCAGGTGTGCCCAGTGCGCGGTCATAAAGTCGATAGTTTCAACAGCACGCAGCGAGACCACCCAGTCGTATTTACGGCCATCGCCCATTACACCGACTGAACGAACCGGCAGGAACACGGTAAAGGCCTGGCTGACTTTGTTGTACAGGTCAGCTTTATGCAGCTCTTCGATAAAGATGGCGTCGGCACGGCGCAGCAGGTCGCAGTACTCTTTCTTCACTTCACCCAGTACACGAACTCCCAGACCTGGCCCCGGGAACGGATGGCGATACAGCATGTCGTAAGGCAGGCCAAGTTCCAGACCAATCTTGCGAACCTCGTCTTTGAACAGCTCTTTCAGCGGTTCGACCAGTCCCATTTTCATCTCTTTTGGCAGGCCACCCACATTGTGGTGTGATTTTATCACGTGCGCTTTGCCGGTGGCAGAAGCTGCAGACTCGATAACGTCAGGATAGATGGTACCCTGGGCCAGCCATTTAACATTGTCCAGTTTCAGTGCTTCTTCGTCGAACACTTCAACAAATACGCGGCCGATAGTTTTACGCTTAGCTTCAGGTTCATCAATACCTGCCAGCGCATCCAGAAAGCGGTTTTCCGCATTCACGTGAACGATGTTCAAACCAAACTGGTCACCGAACATTTCCATCACCTGGTCGGCTTCGTTCAGACGTAACAGGCCATTATCCACAAACACACAGGTCAGACGTGAACCGATAGCACGGTGCAGTAATAACGCAGTGACCGAGGAATCGACACCACCTGACAAACCGAGGATCACATGGTCATCACCGACCTGCTCGCTCAGACGCGCTACCGCATCATCGATGATTTTTGCCGGTGTCCACAGCGCTTCACACTGACAAATATCCAGCACAAAACGTTGCAGTAACTGCATGCCCTGACGGGTGTGGGTTACTTCCGGATGGAACTGTACCCCGTAAAAACGCTTCTCTTCGTTAGCCATAATGGCAAACGGGCAGGTTTCGGTGCTGGCCACAGTGACAAAATCATCAGGAATCGCAGTCACTTTATCGCCATGGCTCATCCAGACATCCAGCACAGGTACGCCGGCAGCATTCAGGCTGTCCTGAATATCTTTAACCAGGGCACTTTCCGCTTTAATTTCTACCTGCGCGAAACCGAATTCTCGCTCAGAAGATCCCTGAACTTTTCCACCCAGTTGCATTGCCATGGTCTGCATTCCGTAACAGACACCCAGCACCGGAACTCCGGCAGTAAACACGTATTCCGGAGCCCGTGGACTGTTAAGTTCGGTAGTACTTTCCGGTCCGCCGGAAAGGATGATGCCGTTAGGATTAAACTGGCGGATTTGTTCTTCGGTGACATCCCATGCCCACAGCTCACAGTACACACCCAGTTCACGAACACGGCGTGCAACCAGCTGAGTATATTGAGAACCAAAATCAAGGATCAGGATTCGGTGTTTATGAATATTTTCCGTCGTCATTACAGTTTTCCAGGCAAAAAAATTAAAGCGCCCGACGGTGAGCCGGGCGCATGATACAGGAAGAGATTAAGATCCGGTGCGGTAGTTTGGAGCTTCTTTAGTGATAGTCACATCATGCACATGGCTTTCTGAAATACCGGCACCACTAATGCGAACAAATTCAGCTTTAGTGCGCAGATCATTAATCGTCTGGCAACCGGTCAGACCCATACATGAACGCAGGCCCCCCATCTGCTGATGAATGATCTCTTTCATACGGCCTTTATAAGCCACACGCCCTTCAATACCTTCCGGCACCAGTTTATCTGCTGCGTTATCAGACTGGAAGTAACGATCTGAAGATCCTTTAGACATCGCTCCCAGCGAGCCCATACCACGGTAAGATTTGAATGAACGCCCCTGATACAGTTCAATCTCGCCCGGAGACTCCTCGGTACCCGCAAGCATTGACCCTACCATGACACAGGAAGCACCGGCAGCAATAGCTTTCGCGATATCGCCAGAGAAACGGATGCCGCCGTCTGCAATCACCGGAATCCCAGTGCCTTCCAGCGCTTCAACGGCGTCAGAGACTGCACTAATCTGCGGTACACCTACACCGGTCACAATACGGGTGGTACAGATAGAACCAGGGCCAATCCCGACTTTCACAGCGCTGACACCCGCCTCAGCCAGGGCTTTAGCGCCGGCCGCGGTAGCCACGTTACCACCAATAATTTCCAGGTTTGGATATTTAGCACGGGTATCACGGATACGTTGCAATACACCTTCAGAATGACCGTGAGAAGAGTCAATCAGCAGCACATCAACGCCCGCAGCCACCAGAGCATCTACACGTTCTTCATTGCCGGCACCCGCTCCGACAGCAGCACCAACCCGCAGACGACCATGTGCATCTTTACAGGCGTTAGGTTTACGTTCTGCTTTCTGGAAATCTTTTACGGTGATCATCCCCAGCAGGTGGAAAGCGTCATCGACGACCAGCGCTTTTTCGATACGTTTTTCGTGCATTTTTTGCAGCACGACTTCGCGTGAATCACTTTCTTTAACCGTAACCAGGCGTTCTTTCGGGGTCATTACCGCAGATACAGGTTGGTTCATGTCGGTAACAAAACGCACGTCACGGCCGGTAATAATCCCCACCAGCTCGTTGTCACTGTTTACTACCGGATAGCCGGCAAAACCATTGGCTTCAGTCAGACGTTTAACTTCCTGCAGTGAAGTTGTTGGCAGAACGGTCTGTGGATCGACGACCACACCACTTTCATATTTCTTCACCTTGCGGACTTCTTCAGCCTGGCGCTCAATCGTCATGTTTTTATGAATAAAGCCCATACCGCCTTCCTGTGCCAGCGCAATAGCCAGACGAGCTTCGGTCACGGTATCCATTGCAGCGGAAACCATTGGGATATTCAGACGGATATTTTTGGTGAGTTGCGTACCGAGCTCTGCAGTATTCGGCAGTACGGTAGAGTGAGCAGGAACGAGTAAAACATCGTCAAACGTGAGGGCTTCTTTAATGATTCTTAGCATAGCAATATCTCGGCCTGGGAGTGATAAAATATTGCAGCGGAATTATACAGGGGCTAAGCGGTTGCCTCCAGCTTTTTTTATAAAAAACTCTTGATACTTACACTGGTCACTGTAGTATCGGTTAATTAACCCGCTGATTTACTATTTGATCTTCATCACATGTTGCATGACGAAAACGCCACAATTTTCTCTGTCAGCCGTCTGAATGCCACTGTCAGAAAGTTGCTGGAACATGAAATGGGCCGTATCTGGCTGACTGCAGAAATTTCCAATTTTACCCGGCCTTCGTCAGGGCACTGGTACTTTACCCTGAAAGATGACAATGCTCAGGTTCGCAGTGCTATGTTTCGCAGCAGTAATCAGCGGGTCAGTTTTCGGCCACAGAACGGTCAACAGGTGCTGGTCCGGGCTTCAGTCACCCTCTACGATCCGCGCGGCGATTATCAGCTGATTGTTGAAAGCATGCAGCCTGCCGGCGAAGGTCTGTTGCAACAGCAGTTTACCGAACTCAAAAATCGCCTGGATGCTGAAGGACTGTTTGCCGCAGAGCATAAGCAACCGCTGCCCTCTCCGGCTCGCCAGGTCGGGGTGATTACCTCCGCCAGTGGCGCTGCGCTGCATGATATTTTACAGGTGCTGCGTCGTCGTGACCCTTCCCTGCCGGTCGTTATTTATCCGACAGCGGTCCAGGGTAATGATGCAGTCCCTGCAATTGTTCGTGCGATCGAACTGGCTAATCAGCGCCAGGAGTGCGATGTACTGATTGTGGGCCGTGGCGGCGGGTCACTTGAAGATTTATGGTGTTTCAATGATGAACGGGTTGCAAGAGCCATCTTTGCCAGCCGGTTGCCGGTGGTCAGTGCTGTCGGTCATGAAACGGATGTCACTATTGCTGATTTCGTTGCTGACCTCCGGGCGCCGACGCCTTCTGCCGCTGCAGAACTGATTAGCCGTAACCAGACTGAATTACTCCGGCAATTGATCTCTGCGCAACAACAGATGGAAATGGCGATGGATTTTTATCTTGCCCGCCGTCAGCGTAGCTTTGCACAACTGCAGCACCGCCTGAATCAGCAGCATCCAGAGTTGCGTCTTACCAGACAACATAACCTGTTGTCAGAACAGCATCGCCGACTTCAGACAGCATTGCAACAGCAGTTACAAAAACAGAGCCTTCGTTTTGAGCAACTCTCCCGGCGTCTACAACGACGTCAGCCACAATCGCAGATTTACCAGGCAAATCAGGAGTTAGGTCAGCTACGTTACCGCCTGCAACAGGCTATCAGCCAGCAACTGAATGATAACCGGCAGCGCTTTGGCTCATTGGCTGTACAACTGGAAACTGCCAGTCCGCTGGCCACGCTGGCCCGTGGATTCAGTGTCACCACAAAAGCCAACGGTGACGTCATTAAAAACACCCGTCAGTTACAACGCGGTGACACTTTGCGTACCCGACTGAATGATGGCTGGGTCGAGAGTGAAGTCACGGCAACTCAGCCTGTCAGCGCCACTAAAAAGCGCCCTAAAGCTTCACCGGACCCAGCCGCTCAGTAACGCTCCTTTACCGAACAGGCTGCAATCCAGCAAGATCGGTCAGGACAGCCTCATGACAGGGCGGCATACTTTCTCTACAGGAGAATGCTATGCTGACCGACAAACAACATTATACCGCTAACTATCAAAAACGAATCACACTGGTGCTGGACTACATCGACAGTCATCTGTGTGAACCTCTGTTGCTTGATAACCTCAGTAAAGTGGCTCATTTTTCCGTATTCCACTTTCACCGGCAATTTACGGCCTGTATTGGTATTCCGCCAGGCCGTTATATTCAGCTAATGCGGTTGCGGCATGCTTCATACCGGCTGGCATTTAATCCTGAACAAAAAATTACCGATATCGCCCTGGAGACGGGTTTTACTCATGCAGAGTCATTCAGCCGTGCCTTTAAACAGGTATTTGGTGTCTCCCCGGGCGAGTTTCGCCGCCAGCCAGAGTGGCAGTCATGGCATAGCCAGATGCCCGCCGCTCCACAAATCAGAAGAGAACCCACGATGCAAATTGCTATTGTTACTGTGCCTGATATCCCTGTCGCTATGCTGCTTCATCAGGGATCTTCCGAAACCATTCATCAGACCGCTGGTCGGTTTGTCGCCTGGCGAAAATCCAGTGGCTATTCACCAGTGCGCCGCTGCCGGACCTTTGGTATTGCACCGGACGACCCACACAACTGTGACCCACAGCAGTTCCGTTTTATGATTGCCGGTGAAGTTTCTGCATCAATACCTGAGGATAATGGTTTTGGTGTCGTGAACAGCGTTATTCCAGGCGGGCGCTGTGCTACTGTGCGACATCAGGGTTCTCATGAGCGACTAACCGCACTGGCACAGTCTCTGTACCGTGACTGGCTGCCAGGGAGTGGTGAAACTCTGCGTGATTTTCCGCTGTGGTTTCACTACCACAACTTTATCCACGAAGTCGCTGAACATCAGTTGGTGACCGATATCTTTCTGCCGCTTGAAGACTGACTTTATCGCCGGAGCTATTCACTCCCGATGGCTTCCGGACGCCATATGACACGCGAAGACGAGATCATTCCGTGCTGCTGGCAGAAAAATTCTACCGCACCACAAGCCTTGAGTACCTGAAGTGTTGCCTGGCATTCCGGACAGTAAGCAGTATTCCGGTAACGGACATGGCATTGCGGGCAATATAAGTCATCCGGCTCACCAGTGAGCGCGGACTGGCAATGGCTGCAAATAAAATTCATCAGCTGTCTCCCTTATGAAAAAAGAGGGCCTCATAGCCCTCTTTTGCGGATTATCGCTTATTTTTCTTCAGATGCGACATCAGACGTTTACGCTTACGCTGCTGAGTAGGTGTCAGCAGGTTACGTTTGCCTGCATACGGGTTATCCCCTTCCTTAAACTGAATTCGGATAGGCGTTCCCATCACATTCAGTGAACGACGGAAATAGTTCATCAGATAACGTTTATACGAATCCGGCAGGTCTTTAACCTGGTTACCATGAATAACCACAATCGGTGGGTTATATCCGCCGGCGTGAGCATATTTCAGTTTCACACGGCGACCACGGACCAGAGGCGGCTGATGATCTTCTGCCGCCATATTCATTATGCGGGTCAGCATGGAGGTGTTTACCCGGCGGGTTGCGCTGTCATACGCCTCGGTAATCGATTCAAACAGATTACCTACACCACTGCCATGCAGTGCAGAAATAAAGTGCACACGGGCAAAATCAATAAAGCCAAGACGGTAGTCGAGAGCTTCTTTAACTTCTTCTTTAATTTCCTGGGACAAGCCATCCCATTTATTCACCACAATAACCAGCGAACGACCACTGTTGAGGATAAAGCCCAGCAGCGACAGATCCTGATCAGAGATACCTTCATGGGCATCAATCACCAGCAACACCACGTTGGCATCTTCAATCGCCTGCAGTGTTTTGATTACCGAGAATTTTTCGACGGTATCGGTCACTTTACCGCGTTTACGAACTCCGGCAGTGTCAATCAGCACATACTCCTGCTCATCACGTTCCATCGGGATATAGATGCTGTCACGGGTGGTACCCGGCATATCGTAAACCACGACCCGGTCTTCCCCCAGGAATCGGTTAGTCAGGGTGGACTTACCGACGTTTGGCCGTCCGACGATCGCCAGTTTGATGGGCAGAGTCGTCGGGTCAAAATCGTCTTCTTCGTCTTCAGGGATGCTGTCATTTTCTTCAGCTTCAAGGGCCGCCCAGTAAGCAGCATTTTCCTGCTCTTCGGTTAACTCTTCAGGCTCTTCCGTTTCCATCCACGGTTCAAGCACTGCTTCCAGCAGGTTATGGACACCGCGGCCATGTGTTGCTGCAATGGGATGGATCTCACCCATACCCAGTGAGTAAAAATCCAGCACCGCATTGGTGGGGTCCATACCGTCGGTTTTGTTGGCGACCAGAAAGGTAGGCTTCTGACGGGTTCGCAGGTGCTGTGCTATCTGTTCATCCGCAGGCATCACCCCGGCACGCGCATCCACCAGAAATAGCACAATATCCGCTTCTTCGATGGCCATCAGCGACTGAGCTGCCATCCGGGTTTCAACACCGTCCTCCATGCCGTCGATACCCCCGGTATCAATGACAATATATTCCTGACCTTCAACCTCGGCGCGTCCGTACTTACGATCACGAGTCAGACCAGGGAAATCCGCCACAAGCGCATCACGGGTGCGCGTTAAACGGTTAAAAAGAGTGGATTTTCCTACATTGGGGCGTCCAACAAGCGCGACCACAGGTACCATAATAAAGCCTCATTACAAAAAATATTTCGACCGAATCGGATGATTATAACGATTAGTTGTGCAGAGTTCAGGCTATTCCCCGGAAAATCTACAGGCCGAAGAAAAACGAAACGGCCCCTGTATCACAGGAGCCGTCATTACCAGGTCATTTTAACCCGTACTTTTGCAGGTTACTCAGCGTTTAAAGGCGTAAACCTCACCTTTCTTCGCCTGGATAATCAGTTTATCACCGGCGACGATAGGCTGAGTCTGGAAGCCGGATTTATCTACTTTCTGCTGAGCAACAAAGCGGCCATCCTGAGTATTCATCCAGTGCAGGTAACCTTCACCATCGCCAACCACCAGATATCCGTCAAACAGTACCGGTGAGGTCAGATTACGGTGCAGCAGACCACTCTGACGCCAGATTTCAACGCCACCATCAGTATTAAGCGCATCAACCCGGTCATCCTGGTCGACCAGGTAGATCCGGCCATTATCCACCAGCAGGTTTTTAACACCGCCGATGTCACGTTTCCACTGAATCTGGCCTGAACGCAGATCCAGCGCGGACAAATCACCATTATAAGCCAGCACATAAACCACACCGTTAACAATCACCGGAGTAGTGTCAACATCACTCAGACGATCGATCTCTGTGGCACCGCTTGGCTGGGAGATACGTTGCTGCCAAATCATCTGGCCCTGGTTCATAATTACCGCGCTGACACGGCCGTTATCCCCCCCGACAATGGCTCCACCGTAAGCGACTGCCGGAGCTGATTCACCGCGCAGGGACAGAGCCGGTATATCAAGGTTAACCACCCACTTGCTGGCACCGGTGGTCTGGTCCAGAGCCTGCAGAATACCATTGCTGGTATGAATCAACACCAGACCATCGCTGACTACCGGATGTGATACCGCTTCACCAGACACCTGAGTGCGCCATGCGACTGAACCGTCTTTAGTATTCAGCGCAAACACTTCACCGTGCTCACTACCGATATACAGTAAGTCACCTTGTACGGTGATACCACCAGACAGCATTGCTGACAGGTTTGAAGAGAAGAACCCGGTTTTGGTGGAAAGGTCGACCTTCCATTTTTGCTTACCGGTATTCGCATCCAGCGCTTCTACAATACCGAAACGATCTGCCGCATAGACAACATTGTCCTGCCATGCCGGATGCAGGTTAGAGTAGAAATCACCCACACCGTCACCGACCGACTTATCCCAGACCTGCGTCGGGTTAAACTGGTTTACCACTGTAGGCAGTGGAGACATTTTAACTGCATCTTCTTCGCCACTGAATAGCGAACAACCGCTGAGCAAAGTGACTGAAAACAGTCCCGGCAGCAGGTATTTACGTAATTCCATGCGCTCTCTCTTAACAGTCTTAGCTTAAATTATTCAATTTCATCTGCATCATCTGTTTCAGCGCAGGTGAAGCATCAGAATCAATACCTTTACTCCAGGCTGCACGGGCACCCTGGGTATCGCCTTTACTCAGCAATGCATCACCGCGAATATCCGCCGCCATCGCTGTCCAGCTGTCGCCTTTCACGCTGTCCAGGGTTTTCAGAGCGTCATCAGCCTGCTTCTGCTGTAACTGCAAACGTGCCAGGCGAAGACTCATCACCGCCCGGAGGTTAGCATCCTCTGTATCTTTAATTCCCTGTTGAAGCTGTTGGGTGGCTTTATCAGTCTGGCCTGCATCAACATAAACCTTCGCCAGATCCATCGCCGCTAATGCACCATAAGAGCCATGAGTCTGACTCACGAAAGCTGAAACAGCCTCCAGAGTTTCAGGTTTATCAGCCTTCATTGCCTCTGTCAGTTGCTGGTAGCGGGCAGAATTCTCCAGAGCAGTATTTTCCTGGTGGCTGACCCAATAGCGCCAGCCCCCCAGAGCAGCGATACCAATCACTATTCCTGCGGCCAGAGCTTTACCATTGTTGGCAAAAAAGTGTTTGAGAGCATCAGTCTGCTCATGTTCATTGCTGTAAACTTCCACGCAATCCTACTCCTGTAAAAGCTTAAAAATATCCGTCAGTTACTGCAACGCAGACAGTAAAACACCGGATATGTCATTCCGGGGTACCGTTTGCTGGTCTCCGGAACGCAAATCCTTGATAACCACCTGGTTATTTTTAACTTCATCTTCACCCAGCACCAGGGCCAGTCTGGCACCCCACTTGTCCGCACGGGCAAACTGTTTTTTGAAGTTGCCGCCACCAAAATTGGTCATCAGTTTTAATTCCGGGATGGCATCACGCAGACTTTCAGCCAGTTGCATGGCGGCTGACTGTACACCGGCGCCGGAAGCGATAACATAGACATCGACTTTACGGGTCGGTTCAAATTCCGGGTTAACTGCCTGAACTAAAAGTACCAGCCGCTCCAGACCCATCGCGAAACCAACTGCGGGAGTGGCCCGGCCACCCAGTTGTTCCACCAGGCCGTCATACCGTCCTCCGGCACAAACCGTGCCCTGAGAACCCAGGCTGTTGGTGACCCATTCAAACACTGTACGGTTATAATAATCCAGTCCACGCACCAGACGCTGATTCACGGTATAGCTGATCCCCATATCGTCCAGCAGACTGCACAGGCCGGAAAAATGTTCGCGTGATTCAGGGTCCAGGTAATCCCCCAGCTGTGGTGCATCATTCAGCAGTTGCTGGATATCCTGGTTTTTACTGTCCAGTACCCGTAACGGGTTGGTATACATCCGGCGCTTACAGTCTTCATCGAGTGCATCTTTATGCTGTTCGAGGAATGCCACCAGGGCGTCACGATAATTTGCGCGGGCCTCTAATGAACCGATAGAGTTCAGTTCCAGCCGAACATGTTCAGCAATCCCCAGAGCTTTCCACCAACGGGCGGTCATCAAGATCAATTCAGCATCAATGTCCGGTCCGTTAAGACCAAATACCTCAGCACCAATCTGGTGAAACTGACGGTAACGCCCTTTCTGTGGACGCTCATAACGGAACATCGGTCCGATATACCATAACCGCTGTTCCTGATTGTACAACAGACCATGTTCAATACCGGCACGGACACAACCGGCAGTCCCTTCCGGACGCAGCGTCAGGCTGTCACCATTTCGGTCATCGAAGGTATACATCTCTTTTTCAACCACATCGGTCACTTCCCCGATGGCGCGCTTAAAAAGAGGAGTTTGTTCGACTATAGGCAGTCGTATTTCGCTGAAGCCATAGCCTGCCAGAACCTGTTTCAGGACCTGTTCAATACGTTGCCAAAGTGCGGTATCTGCTGGCAGATAATCGTTCATTCCGCGGATAGCCTGGATATTCTTCGCCACGTCAAAATCTCTTAAAACAAAAAACCTGTCCGGCATCATACCTTATGAGGCTGATACCGCACAGGAACAATCGTTAACAACGCACTCCTTCACGGAATGCATCTCCCTTATTTCTCAACCTGACGGACATCGATGCGGTGGTTTTCATCCAGCATCGAGGCTTTCGCGCGAATCCGTGCTTCAAGCTGTTCAATCATATCGGTATTATCCAGCCTTTCTCGCTGACGGACACCATCTTCGTAGAAGCCGCTTTTTTTACTACCGCCGGTCACTCCCAGGGTAGAAACCGTAGCTTCACCCGGGCCGTTAACCACGCAACCGATAATCGAAACATCCATTGGGGTAATGATATCTTCAAGACGCTGTTCCAGTGCATTCACTGTACCAATGACATCAAACTCCTGGCGCGAGCAGGTCGGACAGGCAATAAAGTTGATACCACGCGCACGAATACGCAGTGATTTAAGAATATCAAAGCCAACTTTTATTTCTTCCACCGGGTCGGCTGCCAGTGAAATACGCAGCGTATCGCCAATCCCTTCTGACAACAGCAGTCCCAATCCGATAGCTGATTTTACCGAACCGGCACGGGCTCCCCCGGCTTCGGTGATCCCCAGGTGAAGTGGTTGATCAATCTGTTTGGCCAACAGACGGTAAGATTCAACGGCGAGGAACACATCAGAAGCTTTAACACTGACCTTAAACTGGTCGAAATTCAGGCGGTCCAGGTGATCCACATGACGCATCGCTGATTCCAGCAGTGCCTGTGGAGTAGGTTCACCGTATTTTTCCTGGAGATCTTTTTCCAGGGAACCCGCATTCACTCCGATACGAATAGGAATATTGTGGTCGCGGGCACAATCTACGACCTGGCGGATACGCTCATTATTACCAATATTACCGGGGTTAATTCGTAAACAGTCTACCCCGTATTCTGCGACTTTCAGGGCTATCCGGTAGTCAAAATGTATGTCAGCCACCAGGGGCACACTGACACGCTGTTTAATCAACCGGAAAGCTTCGGCCGCATCCATGGTAGGTACAGAAACGCGAACAATATCTGCCCCTACCCGCTCCAGCGATTTAATCTGTGCAACGGTTGCATCAACATCTGTAGTTCGGGTATTCGTCATTGACTGAACGGCAATGGGCGCTCCGTCGCCGACTGGCACCTTACCAACATAAATCCGGGTAGATTTACGACGGTTTATTGGAGCCTGGTTATGCATATTTTTTCTCCACAAGTCCCCTGAGACGGCACGTTACTGTGCACCAATCGTCAGGCGGGCGACCTGGTTTGTACGAATAAAACGACTTAAATCTACTGGCTGGCCACGGAACTGAACAGAAACAGCCGCCGGAGCACCAATTTTTAACCGGTATGGGGTTTTACCACTCAAATTAAGCGTCCCCCCTTTGTGCTGTAAGCCACTGAACAGCTTTTTACCTGTTGCATCAGTAACTTCCAGCCAGCAATCTGCGTTAAAATTCATGACAACAGCATCCGGACCGGCGGGTGCGGGAGCCGCGGTTTCAGGCGCTGGTTGGCTATCCGCAGTCGCTGTCGCCGGGGTACCGGCTGCGGCTGCAGTCTGGTCCGCAGTACTACCAGTCGCAGGCAATGGAGTCTGGGACGGGGAAACGGTCGCAGGCTGTGCTGTTGGCTGCGTGGTCGCAGCATCGGCTGAAGCTGACGGAGCAGCACTGGTCGCAGCCGGCGTGGTATCGGTACTGACCGGGGCCGGCTGGCTTTCTGTCGGCGAACTGTCAGCATCTCCTGTAGATAGCGGAATAGACTGCTCATTACCCCCGACAGGGTTATCGGCAGCTGAACTGGTCATCGCAGCCATATCCGCCTGGGAAGCTTTGTGGTTCTGCCACCACCATGCCACGGTCAGGCCGATAACTACCAGGATGACCAGTACAGTAAAGGTTGTCAGCATTCCGTCACGCTTTTTACGCCGGCTACTGCTCCCCAGTGAGATGTTATGCATCGGGGTGATTTTGGCTGAGCGAACCGGGGCCTGCTTGGAAAGCATAGGCAAAATATCATCTTCCGGTACGTTGACCAGCCGTGCATAAGAGCGGATATATCCGCGCAGGAAGGTCGCCGCCAAATCAGTCGGTGACTTATCCTCCTCGATATCGCGTACCGTGGACACTTTCAGGCAAAGACGTTCTGCAACATTCTGCTGCGTCAGTCCTTTTGCTTCACGGGCGATACGCAGGCGTTCACCTGTGGACTGGACTGCAGATTTTTCTTGGGTGGCTTCAGTATTCATTAGCTAAATAACGCTGGTACTGTATCGAAAGTGGATAATTCCGCGCTAACTGGTCACCGTAACGTTTCACATCAGCGGTAGCCTGTTGTCGCGCGGCGTAAAGAATCTCTAACCATAAACTTTCTGCAGTAGCAGAACGTTGCTGGTGATAAATATCGGCCAAAAATCTTGTATCCGCGTACTTCTGTTGCTCCAACCGCTGTCCTGCTTCTGCCAGCACTGTTGCTGCAGCGGAACTGTCATCCATGATAGCGGTAATCAGCCTTTCAGCCGCCGGCGCAGTTTTTCCTGCATCCATCAAACAGAACCCTGAGGATAGCAGAGCCTGAGTCCTGCTGCCGGATTCTGTCGCCCGCATCGCCCGTGCAAATCGGGGGCGGGCTTTATCATACTGCCCTAAAGCACAGAGAAACGCACCGTAATTATTAAGCACATAGCCATTTTCCGGCGCCATTTTCTCTGCCTGAGTGTAACAGACTCTGGCCATCTCATCATGCCCCCGGGTCTGATAAAGTCTGGCCAATGCTAAAACCGGCCGGTAATCGGCGGGAGCATTCTTACGGGCGTGCTGCAAATGACGTTCGGCAGCGGCGTAATCCTTCGCCAGCAGATAGTGTAGCCCCAGTTGCAAACGTGCTTCTGAAGCGCGTGGTGGCGGGAAACTTCGGCAACCACTCACGGTTAGTAATACTACCAGCGCGTATATCATCCATGATTGTTGTGACATTCCCTGTCTCCTGCTCGTCCGTTGAGCAGGAAGACTCACACAGTCTTAAGACAGAGGGAATGTGCTGATGGTTTAAGCTTAGACAGCCTTCACAGAGATTTCTTCACCGGCAGCTTTTTTGCGCAGGGTACGCTTAGTCCGGTCGATAACATCACCGGCTAACTGTCCACAGGCTGCATCAATATCATCACCACGTGTTTTGCGTACGATGGTGGTAAACCCATAATCCATCAGTACTTTAGAAAAACGATCAACCCGGCTGTTAGAACTACGGCCATAAGGTGCTCCCGGGAAGGGGTTCCATGGAATCAGGTTGATTTTACACGGCGTGTTTTTCAGTACTTCCGCCAGTTGATGCGCATGATCTGTACTGTCATTCACATGATCCAACATCACGTATTCAACGGTGACACGGCCCTGATTGGCATTCGACTTTTCCATATAGCGCTTAACTGACTGCAGAAAAGTTTCGATATTGTACTTTTTGTTGATCGGTACAATATCATCTCGTAATGCGTCATTTGGGGCATGCAGCGAAATAGCCAGTGCGACATCTATCATATCGCCCAGTTTATCCAGCGCCGGAACCACACCAGAGGTAGAAAGCGTTACACGGCGTTTTGACAGGCCAAATCCAAAGTCATCCAGCATAATCTCCATCGCCGGAACCACATTGTTCAGGTTCAGTAATGGTTCACCCATTCCCATCATCACCACATTGGTGATAGGACGCTGGCCCGTCACTTTGGCAGCACCGATGATTTTGGCGGCACGCCAGACCTGGCCGATAATTTCAGAAACCCGCAGGTTACGGTTAAAGCCCTGCTGCGCGGTGGAGCAGAATTTACACTCCAGCGCACAACCTACCTGAGATGAAACACACAGGGTTGCGCGATCATTTTCAGGGATATACACCGTTTCAACTAACTGATCACCGACACGGATGGCCCACTTAATAGTGCCATCAGAAGAACGCATCTCTTCAGCGACTTCCGGCGCACGAATTTCGGCCACCTGGCTCAGTTTCTGACGCAGGACTTTATTAATGTCGGTCATTTGCTCAAAGTCATCACTGCAATAGTGATAAATCCACTTCATGACCTGATCGGCACGAAACGGTTTTTCCCCGAGCTGAAGGAAAAATTCACGCATTTGCTGACGGTTTAAATCCAGCAGATTGATTTTGGCTTTAGGTGACGCGGCGACAGGCGTGACGGATACAGGAGTTGCTGCAGGTTCGGACATAATAATCTCTGGCCTCGTTGTTACACGTTATGGCACGGTTATAGGTAGACTGTGAAAAAGGAGCACCCCTGCAGAACGATCTGCAGGGGTGCTTATTGTACATTATCTGTTGCGGGATGCCATTCAGGGTCGCCCCGTTTACTGACTATTTTGTCACTGTTTATTTACAGTAACTGCCCGCAGGGACAGATTAACGGGTACGCGGGCAAACTTCACCTTCAGCGAAGAAGTAAGCAATTTCGCGGGCCGCAGATTCCTGAGAATCAGAACCGTGAGTTGCGTTTTCGGTGAAGCTGTCAGCGTAGTCGGCGCGTAAAGTACCCGCCAGTGCGTTATCCGGGTTAGTTGCACCCATCAGGTCACGGTGACGCTGAACGGCATTTTCGCCTTCCAGAACAGAAACAACAACCGGACCTGAAGTCATGAATTCTACCAGACCATCAAAGAAAGGACGGCCTTTGTGTTCTGCATAGAAACCTTCAGCCTGCTCTTTGGTCAGGTGCAGCATTTTTGCAGCAACAATTTTGAAGCCAGCGCTTTCAAAACGGTTATAGATAGCACCAATCACGTTTTTAGCAACAGCGTTTGGCTTGATAATAGAAAACGTACGTTCGATTGTCATTTTGACCTCAGTCTGAACTTCCACAATAAATCGCCCGAATGGTTAATGCCGACTGAAAGACAGTGTACGAAATAACCATTCCGGCGAAGAAACGGCGCAAATTATAGGGGTCTGCGCCGCCATTGCCTACGGTAAATCGCATTTTTTTTGAAAAAATCCTGAGACCAGCCGCAGAATCGTAAAACGGTGAGCAATTCATAACCATTTTTTGCCCCACCGGTCGTCAGGCACAGTCTGATCTGACGTACGACACATCACCTACCCTCTTTTTCACCAGGAGATCTTGAGCTGTACAGTAAAATCACCGACACTCAAAAAAACGCAATTGCACAGGAGAGGCTATGAATCCGGCACTTTTTGTCACTACCGACTGGCTGTCCGCCCATCAGCACGATGAACAACTGCAAATTCTCGATGCCAGAATGCTGCCTCCCGGCCAGGAGCTGACCCGAAATATCACCAGTGAGTATCTGGCCGGGCATCTTCCTGGCGCACCCTTCTTTGATATTGAGGCGTTATCAGACCACAGCAGTCCTTTCCCACATATGCTGCCACGTCCCGAGGCCTTTGCGGTCGCTATGCGTGAACTGGGGGTCGACAGTGATAAGCATCTGGTAGTTTACGACGAGGGGAACCTGTTTTCTGCACCGCGTGCCTGGTGGATGCTGCGCCATTTCGGTGTAGCACAGGTATCTATTCTGGCTGGCGGGTTGCAGGCCTGGAAAGCGGCCGGATTACCCACAGAAACGGGAAGTCCGTCACTGGAGGACGGGAATTTCGAAGCCCATCCTCAGCCGGGGCAGGTTAAACGGTTAAATGATGTCCTGCTGACCAGCCATGAAGGAGGAGCTCAGATTATTGATGCCCGCTCCGCGGCCCGCTTTAATGCCGAGGTGGATGAACCCCGTCCGGGTCTGAGACGTGGGCATATTCCTGGCAGCCTGAATGTTCCCTGGACTGACCTGGTGGCTGACGGGCGGTTACTCGATGATGAGAAGTTACGTGAGGTATTCCGTGCAGCCGGGGTGGACATCAGCCAACCGGTGATAGCCAGTTGTGGTTCCGGAGTTACCGCCGTAGTCATTTTAGCAGCACTGGCTCAGTTGGGAAATAACGATGCCACGCTATATGACGGTTCCTGGGGAGAATGGGGAAGTCGCGACGATTTGCCGGGTGTGCTGTAACACAAATATTCCGGGGGGAGACTCCCCCGGAGACATTAAAGAATACGCTGTCCTCCTTTCAACTCCAGCCCGCGCAGAAAACTGCCGTGCGGACGCTGGTAAAAGGGTTCAATATGGGCGCTGAAGAAATGACTGACACCTGACGCCTGCTCATTCACTTCACAAAAATCAATCAGTGCATCATCCGGCAGAGTATCTATCGCAACATGCCCGGCCGCCTGAATGATTTCCTGCAGATCTGCACTTGCTTCAATACCAATCAGCAGATTACCTTCCTGCTCAGCACTTTCACGACACCAGGCAAGAAATGCTCTGCGTACCGGTTTGTATTTTCCAAACAACTGTTTTAACGACGAAACAAGCTGGGCCGGAGGCTGTTCTACTGCCGACAGCAACAAGGTCTGCCCGTGGTCCGGAACGCTGAACTCACTGAGTGCATTCCCCGCTCCACTGAGCAGAGCACGGATTTCTGCCGCAGTAAACTCTTTACCACTGCTGAGTTTCGGATTCAGGAACAATGTTTCACCGCGGGTCATTTCGAACAATGCCCTGGCGCTCAGTTTCAACCGTGGCTTGTTTTCACCTGCCGCTTCGATAAATGCCGCTTCCGAAGTAAAGAACGGGATAACCGACTGCCCGTCATCTTTTTCCCAGTGTTCCAGGTCATAACTGGCACTGTTTTCTGTTTCACCGGCAGACTGGCTGCCGGCAGTCCAGACTTCAGATTCCAATAGTCGCTGAAAAAACTCAGGACGATGAGCCGGCTCAGTCGCCGCTTTACTCAGTAGATCTTCAAGTGATATCTGCATTGGTGACCTGCCCGAAAAATAAGGGCAGACCAAAGTCTGCCCAAAAATAACTGACCGCGAATTTATTTAAGTAACAGATTAGCCAGAGTACGCACACCCAGCCCCGTCGCACCGGCTGACCACTGGTCAACGGCACTTTTACGGTAAGTGGCAGAACAGTCAATATGCAGCCAGCCTTGCTGATAATCTTCGACAAACCAGGAGAGGAAAGCCGCCGCACTACTAGCTCCGGCAGAATGTGCCGGGCTCGCAATATTGTTCAGATCAGCAAAGTTGGATGGCAGGTGCTGACGGTGGAATTCAGCCAGCGGTAAACGCCAGAACTGTTCTCCTTCGGCTTCTGCGCTACTCATCAGTTTAGCGGCCAATTGGTCATCGAAGCTGAACAGGGCATGATAATCATTACCCAGTGCCGTTTTGGCCGCACCGGTCAGCGTCGCAGCGTCAATCAGTAAACGCGGTTTTTGAGCGCTGGCGTCAATCAGTCCGTCAGCCAGAACCAGTCGACCTTCCGCATCGGTATTCATGACTTCAACTGATTTACCGTTACGGTAACGGATAATATCACCCAGCCGTAACGCACCGCCGCTGACCATATTGTCTGCACAGCAAAGGATTAGCTTTACGCGTTTCTTCAGACCACGGCTAATAGCCAGTGCCAGTGCCCCGGTCAGCGTAGCCGCCCCCCCCATATCAGATTTCATCGAATCCATAAAGCTACTGCCTTTCAGGCTGTAACCTCCGGTATCGAAAGTGATCCCTTTACCGACCAGGCAGATATCTACCGGTTCGGCGTCATCACCTGACGGATTGAAATCCAGGGTCAGCAATACCGGTGGACGGGTTGAACCGCG
>Ga0157363_1000069_pt1 | contig 76517 bp, 75 predicted proteins | sample AttsexASBM1_FD_111477 | JGI IMG/M metagenome (GOLD analysis project Ga0157363, IMG submission 111477) | Fungus gardens microbial communities from leaf cutter ant in Ribeirão Preto, State of São Paulo, Brazil - Atta sexdens ASBM1 | ecosystem: Host-associated > Fungi > Mycelium > Unclassified ... | reverse complement strand
CGGAAAGGCTTGTAGACCGGGTTGGCGGTCATCAGGTCGAAATGCTGTTCGTCCGGCGTGCCGGAGATCGGGGTGGTGTCGCTCATAATCGCGTCCTTTCACCTCCCGCCATTACTGGCAGGACAGGCACTCTTCGTAATCGCCGCTGCTCATTTCGCCGCGCGGGGCGGCCTGAGCCGTGGCTTCGTATTTTTCGTCTTCCAGAATGTCGCTCTTGACCGCCAGCGTGGACACCGCATCGGCGCGCTGCACGGACAGGGAGCGGCAGTAATAGAGAGATTTCAGGCCCTTTTTCCAGGCTTGGAAATGGATCTGATGCAGGTCACGCTTGTGTACATCGGCTGGCAAGAACAGATTGACCGACTGCGCCTGACAGATGAACGGTGCACGATCTGCGGCATGTTCCACGACCCAGCGCTGGTCGAGTTCAAACGCCGTTTTGAACACGTCTTTCTCGTCCTGCGTCAGGAAGTCGAGGTTCTGCACCGAGCCCTTGTTCAGTGTGATCGCCGACCAGATTTCATCCGTATCCTGCCCACGCTCTTCCAGAATTTTCTTGAGGTGGCGGTTGCGCACCGAGAACGAGCCCGACAGCGTTTTCTGCAGGAACACATTGGCGCTGATCGGCTCAATGCCCGGACTGGCATTGCCCGTGATGATCGAAATCGAGGCCGTCGGCGCGATGGCGAGCTTGTGCGAGAAGCGCTCCATAAAGCCGTATTCCTCGGCATCCGGGCACGGGCCACGCACTTCCGCCAGGTGCTTGGACGCAGCATCGGCCTGCTTGCGAATATATTCGAAAATCTTCCGGTTCCAGACCTTCGCCATCACGGACTCGAACGGGATCATCCGGGCCTGCAAGAAGGAATGGAACCCCATCACCCCCAGACCGACCGAACGCTCACGGGCAGCCGCATATTTGGCGCGCGCCATGTCATCCGGTGCACGGTCGATGAAGTCCTGCAGCACGTTATCGAGGAACAGCATGACGTCCTCGATGAACTGCAGATCATCCTTCCATTCGTCCCAGGTCTCAAGATTGAGCGAGGACAGGCAGCAGACAGCCGTGCGGTTCTTGCCGTGATGGTCGATGCCGGTCGGCAGGGTGATTTCGGCGCAGAGATTAGAGGTCTTCACTTCCAGACCGGCCAGCTTGTGATGCTCGGGCCGCGCACGGTTCACATGATCGGAATAGATGATGTAGGGCTCGCCCTGCTCCATCCGGGCCGTCAGGATCCTGATCCACAAACCGCGCGCCGAAACTTTGCGGATCGTGCTGTGATCCTTCGGCGACAGCAGCGCCCATTCTTCGTCGGCTTCGACCGCACGCATGAACGCATCGGTCACGAGCACGCCGTGATGAAGGTTCAGCGCCTTTCGGTTCGGATCACCACCCGTCGGGCGGCGCATCTCGACAAATTCTTCCACTTCCGGATGCCAGACCGGCAGATACACCGCTGCCGAACCACGACGAAGCGAACCCTGCGAGATGGCCAGCGTCAGGCTGTCCATGACGCGAATGAAGGGTATGACGCCGGACGTCTTGCCGTTGCGGCCGATATTCTCGCCGATGGAGCGCAGATTGCCCCAGTAAGACCCGATGCCGCCGCCCTTGGAGGCCAGCCAGACATTCTCGTTCCACAGCCCCACGATTCCCTCGAGGCTGTCCTCGGCTTCGTTCAGGAAGCAGGAAATCGGCAGTCCACGCTCGGTTCCGCCATTGGACAGAACAGGCGTAGCCGGCATGAACCAGTGACGGGAAATATAATCATAAATCCGCTGCGCATGACCCGCATCCGCGCCGTAATAGGAGGCGACGCGGGCGAAAAGCGACTGATAGTCCTCGCCCGGCAGCAGATAGCGATTGTTGAGTGTCGCCTTGCCGAAATCTGTCAGCAGGGAATCGCGCGAGCGATCGACGCGCACGGCGTGATGGCCCGGAAGCTGCACCACATCGTCGAACATGTCCGCCGAATTGGCATCTCCGGGAATCGGCGTCTCGCCCACAGGATGGTCGGAAAGCGGGCGCACATCATGCGGTCGGTCGGACTGATCGGACACGGCCATCGTCACGTCATGAAGGGTCATTCGCTCTCTCCACAGGGCATCTATTTTCGAAATCTTGAGCACTCATTTCCATCACTCCGAACCCGATCGCAAGCACGAAGTTCGCTTGCAAAATCGAAAGAGCTGTGAATTTGAACCATCCCATATCTAGGGAAGGAATTCGTTAATGCCCCTAGATATAGTGTTGATCGCAGAAAACCGCCCCTAAGCGTTGTTATCCCAAGAGTTTTCCCCCGCAGCGTTTTCCCGGTGTGTAATAGCGGTCACAGAGTTGGGAAATTTTAGGACATCATGTCGGGCAACGATCCGAACGGCATCGCGTTTGGAGTACGAAACCCACATTGCGAAAGAGCCCATCATGACGATCAAAAAGACAGCCTCAGCCCACTGGACCGGCGGTCTCAAGGACGGCAAAGGCACGATTTCCACCCAGAGCGGCGCTTTGCATGACCAGCCTTACGGCTTCAACACCCGCTTTGAAGACAAGCCCGGCACGAACCCCGAGGAACTGCTCGGTGCGGCCCATGCGGGATGTTTCACCATGGCGCTGTCCATGATGCTCGAACAGGCTGGATTCAAAGCCGAGTCACTGGAAACGAAAGCGACCATCTCACTGGACAAGTCCGGCGAAGGCTTTGCCATCACCCAGTCTCATCTCACGTTGCGCGGCAAGGTTCCGGGCGCGTCCGAGACCCAGTTTCTCGACATTGCGAACAAAGCCAAAGCGGGTTGCCCGCTGTCGCAGGTCATCAAGGCGAACATCACGCTGGATGCCACTCTCGAACACTGAAACGTCGTGTGCTGGCGGGGGTCTAACGGCCCCAGCCACATTGCGCATGATCGCGCAGCAGATGGTCGGCCAGCACGCAGGCCATCATCGCTTCCGCCACAGGAACGGCACGGATTCCGATACAGGGATCATGCCGCCCCTTGGTCATCACTTCGACAGGCTCGCCATCGCGCGTGATGCTGGGAACGGGTGTGAGGATCGAACTGGTCGGCTTGATCGCAAAACGCGCCACGATGGGCTGCCCTGTGGAAATGCCGCCCAGAATGCCACCTGCATGGTTGGATGCGAACTGCGGCCCGGGCGAAATCGGATCGGCGTTCTGCTCGCCGCGAAGGGCGGCCACGGCAAAACCATCCCCGATCTCGACACCCTTCACACCATTAATCCCTATCATGGCACCCGCAAGATCGGCATCCAGCTTGCCATAAACCGGCGCACCGAGTCCGGCGGGGAGACCTTCCGCCACGACTTCGACAGTCGCCCCAATCGACGATCCATCCTTGCGGACGGAGTCGAGCAAAGCCTCCCACGAGCCCACGGAACCCGCATCGGGACACCAGAGCGGATTGTGCTCCACCTCATCCCAGTCCCAGCGGGATGGATCGATGGTCTGACCACCAATGCCGGTCAGGGCCGCGCGGATTTTTACGCCCTCACCCACCAGCGTTTTCAGCAAAACGCGCGCCACAGCCCCTGCGGCAACCCGCATGGCCGTCTCACGCGCCGAGGAGCGGCCGCCCCCGCGATAGTCACGGATCCCGTATTTCATGTCATAGGCAATGTCGGCATGACCGGGGCGATATCGGGTTGCGATATCGCCGTAATCCTTGGACCGCTGATCGGTATTCTCGATCATCAGAGAAATGGGCGTGCCGGTCGTCTGGCCTTCGAACACACCCGACAGGATACGGACCTGATCCGCCTCCCGGCGCTGCGTGGTAAAACGGGACTGCCCCGGCCGACGACGGTCGAGCCAGGGCTGGATGTCCTCTTCGGACAGCTTCAGGCGGGGCGGGCAGCCATCAATGACGCAGCCAATGGCTGGTCCGTGACTCTCCCCCCAAGTGGTGACGCGAAAGAGCTTCCCGAAGCTGTTGTCCGACATGTCAGGTCCCGGAGCCAACCGCTGCAATATCCGGAGCGTCCGGGTTTTTCATGCCGACCGTGTGGTAGCCGCAATCCACATGATGGATTTCGCCCGTCACGCCGCTGGACAGGTCAGAGAGCAGATACATGCCCGAACCGCCGACATCCTTGAGCGTCACGTTGCGCTCCATCGGAGCGTTGAGCTGGTTCCAGCGCAGGATGTAGCGGAAATCGCTGATCCCGTTGGCGGCCAGCGTCATGATCGGACCGGCGGAGATACCGTTGACGCGGATATCGTCACGGCCCAGATCAGCGGCCATGTAACGCACGGAGGCTTCCAGAGCCGCCTTGGCTACGCCCATCACATTATAGTGCGGCATGACGCGCTCGGCACCGAGATAGGTCATGCTCAGGAACGATCCGCCCGGATTCATCATCGCGGACGCACGACGTGCAACGGCGACGAAGGAATAACAGGAGATGTCCATGGCCTGCAGGAAGGCATCGCGCGGCGTGTCGATATAGCGGCCGCGGAGATACTGCTTGTCCGCAAAAGCAATGGCGTGGAGCACGAAGTCGATCTTGCCCCAGACCTTCTCGATCTCGTCGAACGTGGTGTTGATGGCGTCGTCATCGCTGACGTCACAGGAGATGACGAGTTCGGACCCGACACTCTCGGCCAGCGGACGGACGCGCTTGCCCAGCGCCTCGCCCTGATAGGTGAAAGCAAGTTCCGCACCCTGTGCCGCGCAGGCACTGGCAATGGCCCAGGCAATCGAGTTCTTGTTGGCGACACCCATGATCACACCGCGCTTGCCCTTCATGAGGGTTCCGGTCACGGGTGCCGGGATATTGTCTTCCGTTTCAGACATGGTGATTTCCTGAATCGCGTTGGCGTATTGAGGGTGGTGGTTGCACAAGCGCCCGTTACAGACAAGACTTTGCGACGATTGCCCGGTTTTTTGCCTTCTGACAGGACATTAAGGCATCACTCCGGCGCGACGACGGTTCCTGAGCGTTTTCAGGAAACGAGCATCCTTTCAGTCATTCAGATGTCGCCGTCGGATATTGGAGCCATGGGTTTTCCCGACAACAGGAATGCGCCTGACGCAACCCTGCTGCGTTATCATCCGCAAAAGCTACTCCAATAAGCCGCGCGATAGCTGCAAGGCGTCAGTCGCGTTATGATTACAGATCAAGCGGTCCGGCCCTGCACCGGTCCGTCATGCCGATCCCAAGGAGCCTACGATGTCCGACCTCCCCCTGATTGATCTGAAGGCCGATCCCTTCGCCCTGTTCGCAGCCTGGATGTCGGATGCGGAGGCCGCCGAGCCAAACGATCCCAACGCCATGGCCGTCGCCACCTCTACACCTGACGGGCATCCGTCCGTGCGGATGCTGCTGCTCAAGGGCGTGGATGAGCGGGGCTTTGTTTTCTACACCAATCTGGACAGCCGCAAGGGCGGCGAACTGCGCGCCAATCCGCACGCTGCCCTGCTGTTTCACTGGAAATCCGTCCGCCGTCAGGTTCGGATCGAGGGGCCAGTCGAAGCCGTTACCGCAGCCGAAGCGGATGCTTATTTCGCCAGCCGCTCCCGTATGTCGCGCCTCGGGGCCATCGCTTCCGACCAGTCGCGTCCACTTGATGAACGCAGCACATTCGAGGAGCGCCTGAAGGCTGCGGACGAAAAATATGGAGACGGCCCGATCCCCCGTCCCGCCAACTGGTCTGGTTTTCGTGTTCTGCCCGAGGCTATCGAATTCTGGCAGGACCGTCCCTATCGCCTGCATGATCGCGCTGTGTGGACGCGTGATGGAAACCAATGGAACGTCACACGACTTTATCCGTAAATACATCATAACGACGTCACAAAATTACGGCCGGGGAGCCTTCACCCATGCTTATCGACATCAAGAACATCCTTCTCCCCCTGAACGGCACCTATGAACTGGACGCCGTCATGTCGGTCGCGCTGGATTTCGCGCGCCGTTTCGACGCTCATCTGTCTGCGGTCGTGGTCGGATCGGACCCGTCCGAAGTCGCGACACTGGCCGGTGAAGGTATCTCGGCGGGGATGGTCAATGAAATGATCGACACCGCCATCACCGAAGCGCAGCACCGGGCCATCAAGATCCGCAGGGCCTTCGACGCTTTCGTCCACGAACATGGAATCCGTCGTATCGAGCCTTCGAAATTCGGCTCCTCGGCCGGAGAAGGCGTCAGCGCAAGCCTCGACGTCCTCAACGGAACCGAGCACGACTCCCTGACATGGCGCTCCCGTCTGGCCGACATGACGCTGGTCCCGAATCTTGCCAAGGACGGCGACCCCCGCGCCTCCGAAACGCTGCATGCCATCCTGTTCGATAGCGGACGCCCTCTGCTGATCGCACCGCCGTCTCCGCCAAAATCGGTCGGCAGACGGATTGCCATTGCCTGGAACGGAACGCCCGAAGCCTCGCTGGCCCTGCGCTGCATCCTGCCTTGGGCCCACAAGGCCGAAGCGGTGCAGGTTCTGACCTGCCAGGATTATCAGCGCCGCGGTCCGGGGGCAGACGAGGTCGTGACCTATCTGCGGATGCACGGCATTTCCGCCACATCCCGCGAGTTTGAGGCCGTCAACAGGGACATCGGTATGGGCCTGCTGAACGCTGCCACGGAGTTCAATGCCGACATGCTCGGTATGGGCGCTTATTCCCATTCACGCCTGCGGCAAATGATTCTGGGCGGCGTCACCCGTCATATTCTGGAGCACGCCCAAATCACGGTTCTCATGAGCCGCTGAACACACCTGTTGCCGCTTTTTGCCTGCTGACCTGAAGGAACCGTCCCATGTCCCTGCCCCGCCTCTTCTGCGCCACCTGCCTGACCCTCACGCTGGCAGGCACCGCGCTGGCTCCCGCATCGGCCATGGACACGCACGCCCCACCTCAGGCTGTTGGCTTTACCCTTCAGGAACCGCAGGCACGCCTCAAACTGCGCCTCGTTCCCGGCACCACGCTCGCTGCGGGCTATCACAGCCCGTTCTATGAACAGAATGCTGCGACCGGCGCTATTACCCTGCGGACGGATGCGCTTCAGCCGTCCATCCGCGGCCAAACGGCCCCCGCGACCGTGCTGCGCGAAGGGACGGCATGGTATTCCCAGCAGACTCCGGCGAACATGACCGCCACCCTGCACATCGACACATGGCCCAGCAATCAGCGCGTCATCATCGGCCAGATCCAGAGCGCGCAGGGGCCGATCGTACAACTGATCGCGGACGGCAAGCGTTCGCAGGTCATTGCCGTCATTCATAATGGCACTGAAACGCGCCGCGTCGTTGCCGGGACGATCTATCCCGACCGCAGCATCAGCTATGGTCTCTCTTCCCGACCCAACGGAACGTTGCTCATCGTCGTAAATGGAACCCGCAATATATTCGCCATGCCCGCCGCCGCAACGGCTCCCGCTATGTGGTTCGAGGCTGTTGCCGGGCAGACCGGGTGGCACATGCCCTGTCACAGCGACTCAGCGCGCGTAACGTTCACATCCCTTGAGATGAATCATCCGGCAGCGTGATGGTTCTGCCTGTCGAAATGCCCGGTCTTTGCCCCCTGTAACGTCGCGTGCTACCCGACGCGACATGACCCTGTCTCCACGCCTGCTCCGCCTGTGGCTGGGACTCTGCCTACGCTCCACGCGCTGGCAGGTCAGCGGCTCTCCCCGTGCGATCGAAACACTACTCACGCCCCAAAACGGGGCGGTGGTTGCTTTCTGGCACCGGTCCCTGACGCTCAGTCCCGCACTCTGGTTCTGGGCCAGATCGCAGGAGCCACGGCTGCAATTACGGGTGCTGATTTCCCGCAATCCGGATGGCATGCTGATTGCCGATGTTGTCCGGCCATGGGGTATTATTGGTATCCACGGCTCCTCCAGTAAGAACGGCAGGAACAAAGGCGGCGCTGCAGTTTTACGGACCGCTCTGAAAGAACTTCACAGTGGTGCGATCGTGGGCATCACTCCCGACGGCCCACGCGGACCAGCCGAACACGTCCAGCCCGGTGCCGTCGCCTTATCGCGCCTTGCCGGATGCGCCGTGATACCGGTCGGCATGGCGTGCACGAGTCTGCGTCTGCCCTCATGGGACGGTCTCGCCTTCCCGCTCCCTTTCGGACGCGGCGCGCTCATTCTGGGCGAGCCCCTTTTCCAACCGGGCGCCCCTGACCTCCAGACCGCACTGAATACTCTTTCAGGGCGAGCAGAGAGCATTCAGCAGCATCACCAATCTGGTGCGAGCGATCGTTTATGGCGCATGGCCGGAACCCTGCTCGCTCCGGCCCTGACCGTCATGCTTCGGGTCCGGTTGCAGAAGAGTCGTGAACTCCCCGACCGTCTGCGTGAACGCATGGGGCTGGGCAATACCCGCCGCCCCGCAGGCCGGATTCTCTGGCTTCATGCCGCCAGTGTTGGCGAAACCCTCTGCGCCCTGCCTCTGGCCGAGGCCCTGCTCGACGCCCGACCGGAGCTGACACTTCTTTTTACGACAGCAACCGTTACAGGGAGCGAAATCGTCGCGCGCCACCCGCTTTTCGGAAAGCGGATCATCCATCGCTTCATTCCACATGACGTACCCCGCTGGCTGAGGCGCTTCCTCAACCACTGGCAACCCGAAGGCGCGGTTTTCGTTGAAAGCGAGCTTTGGCCGGGCATCATTGCGGCCTGTTCAGACCGGGACATTCCCGTCATGCTCGTCAACGGACGCCTGTCGGACCGCTCTTCCCAACGTTGGGGCCGTCTACGTGGCCCTGCACGGCGCATGATGGGACGTCTCTCTTGGGTAGCAGCCCGCGGCCCTGAAGATGCAGCGCGATTTCGCGCACTTGGAGCCGCTCCAGTCTACGAAGACGGCGATCTTAAACAGGATGCGCCGCCCCTTCCTTATGACGAAGCGGAATATAACCGTTTGAAGGCCTTGTTTGGGGAACGTCCGATATTCGTTGCCGCATCCACCCATCCGGGTGAGGAGGACCTCGTCCTTCAAGCCGCCGAAAGCGCCCGCACCTTTCAACCCGATCTTCTAACCATCCTTGTCCCGCGCCATCCCGCCCGTGGGGCGGAACTGGCAGAGCGTTTCAGCCTTCCCCGCCGTTCCTCAGGACAGGACCCAACGCCACAAACCCCAGTCTGGCTGGCCGACACACTCGGCGAGCTAGGCCTGTTCTACAGACTGGCGGACCGCTGTTTTCTGGGCAATTCCCTAACCGGAAAAGGCGGCGGCCATAATCCGTTCGAACCGCTGCGTCTGGGAACTCCAACGGCAACCGGCCCGAAAATGGAGAACTGGCGGGAGGCAATGGTCACCATTTCTGATACCATCCAGATCGTGAACGATGTGGAGTGTCTGACACGATGGCTCAAATCCCCTCTCCCGCCCGTCAGGACCACGGGATTGCAGCGCTCGGTCGTGAGCGTCTTGCGAGACCGTATCCTCAGAACGGTTGAACGATGAGAGGTCGCCCACCCCGTTTCTGGCTGCATCCGAGACGCAGTCTCACTGCCCGCCTCCTCAGGCCGCTTTCTCTCGTCGCCACGACCCTTACCCGCCGCCGCCTCAGACGGCCCACATTTCATGCTCCCATTCCGGTTCTGTGCTGCGGCAACATCACCACAGGCGGGACGGGCAAGACTCCTCTCGCTCTCGACCTCGTGCAGCGCCTCAAAGACCGGGGCCACCATCCTCATATCCTCAGCCGGGGCCACGGTGGACGTGAGCGTGGCCCCATCGACGTCAATCCCGGACGCAGCACCGCCCGCGACGTGGGTGACGAACCCCTCCTCCTCGCACAGGCCGCGCCCACATGGATCGGCGCAAACCGGGCTGAAACCGCGCGCCTCGCCATTGGTCAGGGGGCAGACTGCCTTGTCATGGATGATGGCTTCCAGAACCCGACGCTACACAAGACCGTCTCCATTCTGGTGGTGGATGGCATGACGGGTTTCGGCAACGGATGCGTCCTCCCTGCAGGTCCGCTCCGCGAACCCCTCCCGGACGCGCTCTCCCGCGCACAGGCCGTCGTCGTCATCGGAGACGACAGGCACAATCTGCTCCCGACATTTCCACGTCATCTCCTTACCGCACAGGCCAGACTGGTTCCCGGCCCCGAAATCCGAACCCTTCAGGGACGGCGGATCGTGGCGTTCGCGGGAATCGGACGCCCAGAAAAATTTTTCGACATGCTACGGGACGCTGGCGTCACACCCATCCGCGCACTCCCGTTCCCCGACCATCATGTCTACACGCCCCGCGATATTCAGCGCCTTGAAGTCCTCAATCGGGAATTTGGCACCACACTGGTCACGACAGCGAAGGATGCCGTGAAACTGCCCTTTCCATTCCGCACACAGGTGAAGATTATCAGCGTCGAATTACTCTGGGCTGATCCGAAAGCGCCCGAACGCCTTCTCGATCTGCTGTTCAGCACTCCATGACGTCCTTTCTGTACCGCGCGGAAACCTGGCTGATCCGTGGACTTCTGACCGTGATCCGCGCCCTTCCCGCAGCCGCAGCCTCGGATCTTGGAGGGGGAGTGGCTCGAACGATCGGACCAGCACTGCCGGTCTCGAAAATCGCGGACCGGAACCTGCAACTCGCCATGCCTGAACTCGACGCCCTCGCTCGACGGCGTATCGTGCGCGACTGTTGGGACAATCTGGGCCGGACGGTCGGCGAGTTCCCTCATATCGGCCACCTGAAGCACAACACGCCCTCCGGCGCGGGATGGAGCGTCGAGGGCGCAGAACATCTTGAAGCCGCAAAATCTTCAGGCCGGCCGGTCATTTTCTTTTCCGGCCATATCGGGAACTGGGAACTCATGCCGCCGGTCGTTGCGCGTTATGGTATGCCATTCGCCTCTTTCTATCGGGCGGCCAGCAACCCGGGCGTCGACGGTCTGATCCACAGCCTTCGTCAGGAGGCCATGGGGCAAGACGTCCCAATGTTCCCCAAAGGGGCCAAAGGCGCACGCTCAGCCCTGAAACACCTGTCCAAAGGCGGTCATCTGGGGGTTCTGGGCGATCAGAAAATGAACGACGGAATCGAAGCCCGCCTTTTCGGACGCCCCGCCATGACAGCGTCCGCCGCAGCAGTCTTCGCGCTGCGGCATGACGCTCTGATTGTCACCGGTCATGTGCGCCGTGACGGCCCAGCGAGACTCGTGCTTGTGGTTGATCCACCCTTTTCGCCTGAAAAAACGGATGACCGCGCAAAAGACGTCCTCGCCCTGACGCAGCTGTTTAACGACCGTCTTGAATTCTGGATCCGTGAAATCCCGGGCTCCTGGCTCTGGCTGCATCGTCGCTGGGACAAATCCCTGTACCGGAATATGGCAACACCCTGTTGAGCTATGCGTTTATAGCATGGCGGATTTGCCACAGTAGGGATGGTTTGTGTCGCAAAACCTTCTTCAGACGTTATTAAAGATTGTGAAACGTGCCCTCTAAACCCTAGCCTGAATTCATCACCACAGCCCGGGTGCCCTGCCCGGCTTTTTGATGAGGACTTCCTGATGGCGCAGGTGGCTCACCTTCACGACCTTTCTCACAGCCGCAGCACGAGCAATATCGTGCCTCTGCGACAGGGCCTGCTGCCGCGTCACCGCGAATATCTGCTGCGCTGGCTTGAAGCGGGACAGCGTATGGGCGTTTTCGATGCGGAAATCGCAGACGCCTCCCACGACATCATCAATGTAGACGGAAGCGCACCTGTCGATCATGTTCTGGTCTGGGTCCGTGAAAATCCCGATCCCGCTTACATGCTGCGGCCACACGGGATGCGCTGGGTGCTGATCGACCAGATCCGAAACCATGAACTGGGCAGCTATGCCAGCTTCGAGCTCGCCCTGCATGTCATCCGCCCGGTCCTTCCGCTCGCCGAGACCTGCGCCGCCTGAATCTGCGTCAGGGATTTCTATCAGACATAAAAAAAAGCGCGCCGTTCAGAGAACGGACGCGCTTTTCTTTTGAAAAAATACAGCCTTAGCTTGGGCGTATCGCCACATCCCGGGAAGCCGGAACCACGATGCGCGCACCACCGCCACGCTGGATCTGATAAATCGCCAGCGCTCGTGTCACATGCCCGTCTGGACGCAGGCGGAAGAGGCCATCCACACCCATATAACCATCCGGCCGCGTCAGGGCATCGACCGTAACACCACCCTGACGGATCAGACTGCCAGCCAGAGCTGCGGCGTCATACGCAAAATCACTGACGGGCGACGGAGCCTGTTTATAAAGAGCCCGATACTGCGCGACGTAGCCTAACCGGTCATGCGCGTCCGGGGCTGCATACCAGGCGCCATGCAGCGCACCGAGCTTGCCATCAAACGCTTTCCAGAGCGCGGGGCCCATGATCTGGACCTGCGACGAATCGATATGATCGGCCTGAAGCGCCGTGATGACCCGCCCAAGCTCCAGCCCCGTATCAGCCAGCACCAGAGCATCGAATGGCGGCGGCGGAATCGGCGCGGGTTGCGCCGCAGGCGTGGTAGCGGGAGACGGAGTTCCCGCTGGAGCAGCAGCGTCCGGAGTGGCCTCACCTGTCGGATCAATTGCAGATGGGCCAGACGGCGTCTCCGCAACCACTGGCGCAGCGGGCTGACGCGTTTCGATGGCAGACAGCGCTTTCAAGCCGTCATCGATGTTCTGGGCATCCATCGTATGGAAGACGATCTGCGGATCCTTCAGACCCGCATCCCGGCAGGCCCGGGCCAACCCGTCTCCCATGGCGTGTCCGAAAGCATTGTCCGGCAGGAAAGCCGCGAAAGTCTTGCGACCCGTCGCCCGCGCGGCATCGACCATCCGGCGCACCTGCTGCTCCGGCGTCAGTCCCATCACCCAGACGCCCGGACGGGCCTGCGTGGAGTCGCTGGTGAAGGCAAGCTCTGATTTACCCGCATTGATCGCGAGCGGTGCAGCGGCGGCAGTTTCGGTAGCGGTCAGAGGGCCCAGCAGAATGGCGTCACCCCGCGTAAGCGCATCGCGCACGGCCTGTTCCGTCCCGCCCGGACCATTGGTGTCATGTACGTCAAGCGCAGGAGAACCCTTGGCGGAAAGGGCCAGCTTCGCTGCATCGCGCATCCGCGTGCCATAAGATGCATTGCGTCCCGTCAGCGGCAGAATCAGCCCGACATCATGGGCGCCCGGCCCTTCGGAAACACCCGGAATACCGCCCACGCCCGGCACGGAAGACGACCCGCCACCCGAGCAGGCGGCAAGGGTCAGGAAAGTTCCTGCGGCAAGGCCGGTGCTTACACCCTTGCGCAGACGGCTCAAGGGGCGACAATACGTCCCTGAGTTTGTCACTGAGGATGCAGATGTCCGAAAAGTCATGTTCCGCTGAAACTCCCTTGAGCGATGCGGCTGAAACGTTACCGGCCGCCCCCCTGCCAGCGCAGAGCCAGGCCGAAGGTGGATGTCTGATATTGGTTGCAACGCCAATCGGCAACCTGGCCGATATCAGCGAACGCGCAATCGAGGTCCTTGGCACCGTGGATGCGATCCTCTGCGAGGACACGCGCGTTACGGCAAAACTCCTTCTTTCGCGCAATATTGCCACACCGACCCGAACACTGCACGACCATAACGAACAGGACCGCACTCCGTTCCTGATCGAAAAACTGCAAGAAGGTGCCCGCTATGCCGTCGTCTCTGACGCGGGTACGCCGCTGGTGTCCGATCCCGGCTACCGACTGGTCCGCGCCGCCATCGCGGCCGGTATCCACGTCACGGGCATTCCCGGCCCGAACGCCGTCATCACCGCCCTGACGCTTTCGGGCCTGCCGCCCCTGCCTTTCATGTTTCTGGGGTTTCCGGCTCCACGCAGCGAAGCTCGCAAAACCGGATTTTCCACCCTGCGCGCCGCAGAACAGGCGGGTCTGCACTCAACGCTGATCTGGTATGAAGCGCCGCACCGGCTGGTCGAGAGCCTCAAAGACCTGATCGACGTGTTCGGCCCCGAGCGCGAAGCGGCAGTCGGACGCGAGCTCACCAAGCGGTTCGAGGAAATGGTGCGCGGCACTCTTGCGAAGGTTTTGGAACATTTTCGCATGACGGCCCCGCGCGGCGAAATTACGCTCCTGATCGGCCCGTCCGCCGAAGACGACAGTGGCGCGGCCGATCTGGACACGCATTTGCGGGAGGCTCTTGCCACCCATTCCGTCAAGGACGCGGCGGCTCTGGTCGCGGGCATCGTCAAGCTGCCCAAACGCACGGTCTATGCCCGCGCGCTGGAGCTTTCACGCGAACTGAAACACTGAAAGTTCAGTCCGCTTTCGGCAGCACGAACAGCGATTGCGGCACATCTCCGCCGAGATGCACATCGGACAAGGCAATCGTGGTCGTGCGCCCCTGCGCGTCCACGACGCTCCAGCCTTCCAGTGCCAGAAGCGCATCGGAGAATACGAGCGTCAGACTACCTTCACCGGCACTCTGCGTGCGGACAAGCTGAATCCTGATCTGCCCGTCCCGATGCTCGAATCCTGTTACAGTCACATCGCCTGAAAGCTTGAACTCAGGCCGCAGCAGCAGTCCGAGCGGGGTACGGTCGAGCGGAAGGGTCGTAACCTGATCGACGCTGCGGTCCTGAAACACCACACGACCGTCATTGGCGACCAGCAGCAGCGGGCTTGGCTTGTCATAATCGAAACGCATCCGACCCGGTCGGTCGAGCGTCGCCGTCCCAGTTGTCACGCTGCCATCCGCAGCCGTCTGACGAAAATGCGCCTGAAGCGTCGTCACCTTTCCGAGCGTGTCTTCAATGCGGGACACCCATCCCTGATCCGCGGGACGAAGCTGCACGGGAGCCGTCTGTGCAAAAGCACTGCAAGACAGGGAGACAGGAAACAGCGCCGTCAGAGCGGCCGCGCGGAAAAAGGAACGATTCATCATGTCTCAGGAACTGCCAATTAGCACGCCGGTTGCAAAAACAAGAGCCCCGCCAAGGAAAACCTGCACCATGGCCGAGCCGAACGGTGTGTCCTGATAGCGCCAGCGTACCCAGGAAATGAGCAGAAGCTCAATCGCCACCGCAACGAGCGCCACGCCGAAAGCAAGACGGAAATCCGGCACCAGAAACGGCAGCGTATGGCCGATGCCACCGCCGAACGTCATGGCTCCGCAGATCAGCCCACGCAGAAGCGGCGCTCCTCGCCCGGACAGCTTGCCGTCATCGGCGAGCCCTTCCGCCAACCCCATGGAAATTCCGGCCCCCAGCGATGCCGCAAGCCCGACCAGAAAAGCCGCATGGGGGCTGTGCGTTGCAAACGCCGCTGCAAACACAGGCGCCAGCGTCGAGACGGAGCCGTCCATAAGCCCGACCAGACCCGGCTGGACAATCCGCAGCACGAAATCGCGGCGACTGTGCTCGTCCTCGCGGTCACGACTGTTATCGTTCAGATGCTCGTCTTCCAGACGACGCGCTTCACGCTGGTGACGGTCCTCTTCGGTTGCCAGATCACCCAGCAGTTTGCGGATTTCTGCATCCTGCGTCTGCCCGGCGGCCTGACGGTAAAACCGTGCCGCTTGTCGCTCCATCTCGGCAGCCTGCGCCCGGATGGCCTCGATCTCGCGATTCTGCATCTGCCAGGCAGATTTACGGGACGGAAACCCCTGCACGTCCTGCCGACGAACCAGAGGAATGTGATTGCCGAAACGCCGGACGAACAGGTCGATCAGCGCCCGGCGGTGATGGTTTTCCTCTTCCGCCATATCCTGAAAGATGGCGGCGCTGTCGGGATAATCTTCCGCCAGCATCTGGCCGAAATCCGCGTAAATATGACCATCCTCCTCCTCGCTGGCGATGGCCAGCGCAAGGATTTCGCGTTCGGTCAGCTCGGAAAGTTTCGTCACGTAGGCAGCAGGTCCCGTCTCATAAAATCAGATGGCGGCTTCGGTAAAGAGCGGCTTCACGCTCTGCCCCCACGCACCATTATACAGATCCAGCCAGTGCTGTGCCTGATTCGGACCACCATCGGCAATCAGATGCAGCGGATCGAGATAGCTGGCCTCGTTGCGTACGCGGGCCCGCAGGCCCTGCTCCGCAAGCTGGACCACACGCTTGGCCAATGACTTCAGTCCACCCGGAAATGCAGCATCCAGTCCCAGACGTGGCACCTCGGTACGAAGCTGCTGATAGGCACTCCAGGGCTGCTCCCGCACCAGCTTTTCAGCGGCTTCCAGCGTTGCAGGATCGTAGAGCAGACCAACCCACAGAGCCGACTGCGCCACCATCATGCCCAGCGTTCCGGCATCCGCACCACGCATTTCAAGAAACTGCTTGAGGCGCACATCCGGGAAAACCGTCGTCAGATGGTCTTCAAAATCGCCAACCGTCGGTGTCAGGCCTTTCAGTGGCTCCTGAATGTCTCCGGCGAGCCAGCGACGGAACGAACAGCCTGCCACGTCGATGTTCTTTCCGTCGCGCGAGACGAAATACATCGGCACGTCCAGCGCCCAGTCCACATATTGCTCGAAGCCGAACCCGTCCTCGAAGAACACCGAAGGCTGACCCGAACGCTGGTTGTCGGTATCGGTCCAGATCCGTGCGCGATTGGACAGAAGCCCGTTGGCCTTGCCCTCGACGAACGGAGAATTCGCAAACAGCGCCGTTGCCAGCGGTTGAAGGGCCAGAGACACGCGCATCTTGCGCGCCATGTCGGCTTCATCGCTGAAATCGAGATTGACCTGAACCGTGCAGGTCCGCGTCATCATATCGAGGCCGAGTGTTCCGACCTTCGGCATGTAGTTGCCCATGATCGCATAGCGGCTCTTGGGCATCCACGGCATCGCATCTCGCGACCAGAGCGGCTGAAAACCGAACGGCAGAAAGCCGAGACCCAGTTCCGCAGCAGGACCGCGGACCTGATCGTAATGCTCCTGCATCTCCGCTTCCGTTTCCTGAAGCGACACGACCGGGGCGCCCGAAAGTTCGAACTGTCCGGCCGGTTCCAGCGAAATCGCCCGTCCGGCCTGTGCGTTCTGCCCTTTCAGCCCGATCAGGTTCTCGCCGTCCATAATGGGTGCCCAGTCCGGCCCCTGAAGCTTTTCCAGCAGAGCCCCGATTCCGCGCGGCGCGTAAGGCGGCGGTGAGAGCGGCTCGCGTCCATCAGCATCCTGAGGGAGGACGAAACCGAATTTTTCATGTTCGGTCCCGATCTTCCATTCCGATTTCGGTTTGCAACCACGCGCGATCGCCTCGACGAGCTGCGCCCGGCTTTCGATCGACGCAGCATTGGACGTTCCGGGATTGGACATGGCGTTTGGCCTCGGTCTGAATTCGTTGTTCGATAATGATTGAACTGTAGCAGGTCCGACGGTTCTGTCACCCTCAGGCAGCGCTCTCGGCTCCCGCCGCCAGACGGGCCAGCCCCGCACAGACTGCGGTCTCTGCCCGCAGCACAAGCGGCCCCAGACTGAGCGCATGAACGGCACCATGCCGCCTGAGCATCTCCACTTCGGTTTCCGAAAAACCGCCCTCCGGCCCGATCAGCAGAGCGGCGGCCCTCACGTTCGCACGCTCGCCGGGGCGACGCTCCAACGCGGCAAAGAGCGGACGATCCTCTGGCCACTCCGCCAACACCACACGCAGCGACTCAGGGGGCAGGATGTCTGGAACATCCAGCCGTTCGCACTGCTCCGCCGCTTCCGTCGCAATCACCGCCAGCCGCTCCAGATTGAGGCGATGTGTATTGGTGCGCTCCGTCACGACAGGGCGGAAGCGTGTCACACCAAGCTCCGTGCCCATGCGGATGACAAGTTCGGTCGCATCCCGCTTGAGCGGCGCAAACAGCAGCTCCACGCCCTGCGTCGGCATGGGGGCCCGTTCACGATGTTGCAGCAGAACGTTTCCACGATCCTTCTTCAGAGCCGCAATCTCTGCGCTCCACTCCCCATCACGCTCGTTGAACACCCGCACAAGGCTTCCTACGCCCTGACGCATGACGTTGCCCAGATAATGCGCCTGTCCGGGAGGAAGCGGCACTGTCTGGCCTTCCACGAAAGCTGTTTCAGACGCGGGAACATAAAGACGGGGATCGGATCGGCTCATCCTTTTCCGATAGCGCGCCTGAGCCATTGACGGAAGCACGTCCACACAGCATCACATCTTCCCATGAGCCAGACCCGCGCCCATACCGACATTGATCTGAGCGGCCGTATTGCCCGCCTCCCCGAGCCGTGGCGCTCCTATGCGCTGCTCGCCCGTCTCGACCGCCCGGTTGGGACGTGGCTCCTGCTCCTACCCGGCGTGTGGGGACTGTTCCTCGCCCCCGGTGCTTCTCTCCAGACGCGGCTGATTGATACGGCGCTGTTTGCGTTCGGTTCGCTCGTCATGCGCTCCGCCGGATGCGTCGTGAACGATATCTGGGACCGCGACATCGACGCAAAAGTCGCCCGGACCGCTGGGCGCCCCCTCGCCAGCGGAGCGTTGTCACTGAAACAGGGGCTGCTGCTTCTGGCCGTACTGCTGCTGATGGGGCTTGGCGTTCTGGTCTGCCTGCCGCCTGTCTGCTGGGCCCTCGCCCCGCTCGCGCTTCTGCTCGTTGCGCTTTATCCGGCCGCCAAGCGAGTCACATGGTGGCCGCAGCTCGTCATGGGGTTCACCTTCGGATTCGGCGCCCCCATGGGATACGCCGCAGCAGCCGGGACTCTCGATGGCAACGGGCTGCTGCTCTATGGCGCCGTCATTTTGTGGCAGCTCGGATTCGATACGATCTACGGCTTTCAGGACATGGACGATGATGCCCGCATCGGTGTGCGCTCCACCTCGCGCCTGATGGAGAAAAACGCGCGCTCCTTCATCGGCACCTGTTACAGCCTCATGATTCTGGCTCTGGCGCTCGTCGGTATCCACGCCCATCTGCACTGGATTTTCTGGCCGTTCCTCGCCATCGCAACAGCCATGCTGCTCCAGCAGGTCCGGGTGCTGAACCCGTATGACGCTCCGGCGTGTCTGAAGGAATTTCGCCGCAACGTGCCCATCGGGTTCGTGCTAGCCGCAGGCTTCGTCGCGGCAAGAGTATTGGGATGATCACCACCTTAGGCGATCCCGTCAGCTTTATCCGCGACAATACGCTCGTTGAACAGGCCCCGCTGGTTCCCGAGATTTCCCTGCATCTGGCGACGGAGATCACCCCGATCTGGCAAGCTAGCGAGACCTATCTCGAACAGATCGGCATAGAGCCGCCTTTCTGGGCTTTCGCATGGCCGGGAAGCCAGCTCATCGCCCGCTTCATCCTCGACAATCCCGAGCATGTGCGCGGACGTCGCGTTCTGGATGTGGCCTGCGGATGCGGACTGGCCGCCATCGCCGCGTCCCTATCCGGCGCGGCGGCTGTTCAGGCCAACGATATCGATTTCATGGCACTGGAAGCTACGGTCCTCAATGCGGGGCTGAACCACGCGACCGTCACTCCGCTTCCCGGCGATCTGATCGGCACGGTCCCGGAATGTGACCTGCTGGTCATCGAGGACGTCTGCTACAACGAAGCTATGGCCTCACGGATTATTCCGTGGCTTCTGGAATGTTCGAAAACCTGTGAGGTCTGGCTCTGCGATCCGGGTCGGCATTATGCCCCGTCAATGCCGCTTGAAGTTCTGGTCCGGCAGTCCGTCTCCGTCACGCAGGAACTGGAAAGCGTGGAGCAACGCGCGACCACACTCTTCAGGCTGCGAGATATTTCCGCCCCAGACTGAGGATTGATCCCGTCAGCGCCACGGTCATGGCCGCCCCGAGGCAAATAAAGGCCGGATGGGGAAAGATCGTGAACAGTGCCGCCACGAGGAGCGCCCCCGTCGTCTGTCCTGCCAGTCGTGCAACAGACAACATACCGCTTGCCCCGCCCTCCCGTCCGGGAGGGGCCGTCACCATGATGGCGCGGTTGTTGGGCGGCTGAAACAGTCCAAAGCCACATCCGGCAAAAAGCGTCCGCCAGGCGATATCCCAGTTGCCTGCATCCGTCGGCAGGAACCAGAGGAGACAAAAACCGCTCGCCGTAATGAACAGTCCGATTGACGATAAAACCGACGCCGGGAAACGGTCGGCCAGACGGCTGACTACAAAAGACATCGTCGCTACACCCACCGCCCATGGCGCGATCAGAAGGCCGATCGTTCCCGCCCCGCGATGGAATGCCGTAGCCAACGTGAAAGGCATCGCCACAATGTAGAGATTGGACGCCACGAACCCCAGAAATCCAACCAGACAGGCCAGCAGAAACGGGCGACGCGCCAGAAGATCGACCGGCACGATCGGTTCAAGTCGCTCACGCTGATAATGCAGCAGCATCGCCCAGCACAGCACACCCGCAGCCGTGACTGCGGCACCGGACACGAAATCGGCGTGCATCAGCCCATCCAACCCGACACCGGTCAGGGCAAACGACGCCACCGTCAGGAGCGAGCCGACCACGTCGGTTGGAATATCGCTGCGTGGAGTCTGGGGAAGCGCCGCATGTGCCAGCGCCAGAGCGGCCAGAGCCAGTGGCAGATTAATCCAGAAAATCCAGGGCCACGTCGCAACAGACAGGATCAGAGACCCCAGAGTGGGTCCGAGCGCCACGCCGATACCGACGAACAATCCGTTCAGTGCAATCCCGCGCCCCAGTTCATTATGCGGATAGATGAAGCGAACGAGCGCAATGTTCACGCTCATGATGCAGGCACCGCCCACGCCCTGTAAGGCGCGCGCCAGCGTCAATTCCAGCAGATTTTGCGAAAGCGCGCAGGCCACGGACGCGATCAGGAAAAGGAAAATCCCGAACTGGCTCAGCCGTCCGAACCCCACGCGGGCCCCCAGAGAGGCCAGCGGCAACAGACAGGACAGATTCGCAAGCTGATAGGCATTCACGACCCAGATGGCTCGCGACGATGACGCATGCAGATCCACCGCGATCAGCGGCAGAGCGACATTGGCGATCGCATAATCCAGAACCGACAGAAGAAGCGCCAGAAGAACAGCCGACATCGCCTTTACCCGCTGCGCCCCGTAGAGCCCGGCATGGCGTTTGGAGTCGTATTCTTCGTGTTGTTGCTCGTCTTCCGTCGTGGTCGTCATGGTATCAGCGCCCCAGATCACGCAGGCGCATGCCTGCAAAAAGGTTGGCCTCCAGCTTTTCGAGCGAGACGCCTTTCGTTTCGGGAACGAACAATACGGTCACAACGATGAAAAGACCATTGAAGAGGGCAAACATCAGGAACGTCACCGACGCCCCCATCATGGCCATGCCGAGCGGAAACACGTTGGAGATGGCCCAGTTTGCGGCCCAGTTCGTCACGGTCGAGCAGCCAATTCCGAAATCCCGTCCCCGCGTTGGCTGCACTTCAGAACACAGCGTCCAGACCAGTGGCCCTTCACCAATGGCAAACCCGGCCACGAACAGAAGCACAAACCCGCAGAGCAGAAGCTGGGATTCAAAACTATTCGCTCCGACAGCCAGCAGTGTTCCAACACCGGCCAGAGAAAAGGCTGCAATCGCGCAACTGAGGATCAGCAGCGGCCGCCGCCCCCAGCGATCGACACAGGCGATCGCAACACCCGTCAATGCCATGTTCGTCAACCCAACAAGGGTTGTCGCCCAGATGGCTGCGTTCGTTCCAAAATGCGCGGCCTGAAACACGCGCTGCGCATAATACAGGAGCGCGTTGATGCCCGAAAGCTGCTGCATGATCTGAAGCAACATGCCCAGAAAAACCGTCCGCCGGAAATTGGGGTTGCTTTTGAAAAGCCCGATCCCCGCGTCGCTACTTTTCTGGAGCCGCGACTGGATATCGACCAGTTCCGCTTCCGCCACTTCCTCATCGGATCGCAGGCTCTGCAAAACCCGGCGTGCGTGCTCCGTTTCCCCCCGCATCATCAGCCAGCGCGGGCTGTGCGGCAGGATCAGAACAATCACAAGAAAGAAACTGGCCGGGACCGCCATGATCCCCAGCATCCAGCGCCAGTGCCCTCCGGAGGCCAGCAGGCTGTCCGAGACAAATGCCAGAAAAATCCCGAGAGAGACCATGAGCTGATAAAACGAAATCATGGCTCCGCGAACGGATTCAACTGTAATTTCGGAAATATAAAGCGGGGCCGCAAATGCCGCGACACCAACCGCAAGCCCCAGAAAAATTCGGCCTACGATCATGATCGCAGCGCCCGGAGCCAGAGCGCAGAGCAGCGTACCAATCAGAAACAGAATTGCAGCGCCAAGCATCGCACCGGTGCGCCCGAACCGAACCGAAATCCGACCAGCAAACAGTGATCCAACCGCAGCCCCTGCCATCATAGAGGACACGATCCAACCTTGCAGAACGTCGCCCGCATGAAAATCGGTTGCAATGAAAGGAAGGGCGCCCGCGACAACGCCGGTATCAAGACCGAACATCAGTCCCGCTAACGCTGCCAGAATACCAAGGGTTGTCGCCCGTGCGGTGCTGCGGGTCTGTCCTGTCGACAGACCTTCGCTGGAAGACGCAGCAATCCCAACCATACCCTTAGTCACCCCAAACATATCCCCTCATACCGGCGAAGGGAACAGAACCGAATGTTCCGAAATCGGAAACAGACGGTCCTGTATTTAATGATCAATCAGGGGTGTGGTCTATATCGAAACCAACAGAAAATCACTTTTCCGCGTAAGGATTTTTCGTTCCGCGCAATTGTACGCGCACCGGAACGCCCGGCATGTGGAACGTTTCACGCAGGCCATTGACCAGATAACGCTTGTAGGAATCGGGAAGCTGTTCTGCACGCGTGCCAAACAGAAGGAATGTCGGAGGACGTGCCTTCACCTGCGTCATATAACGCAGTTTGAGGCGACGACCGTCCACCAGAGGCGGCTGATGGCGCTCCAGAGCATCTTCAAACCAGCGGTTCAGTTCACCCGTCGAGATGCGCGAGTTCCAGATCTCGTAAACCTCCCGCACCGCAGGAAGGAGACGATGCACACCCGCTCCCGTGAGTGCGGAGAACGTCACAACCGGAATGCCTCTGACCTGCGCAAGAGAAATTTCCAGACGGTCCAGAATCGCTTTTTTCGTCGCGTTCCGATCCTCGACTGCATCCCACTTGTTCAGCGCGATGACACAGGCGCGGCCTTCGCGCTCGATCAGACGGCCAATCTGGAGATCCTGCTCATGCACGCCGAGCGTCGCGTCGATCACCAGCACGACCACTTCGGCCATTTTCAGGGCTTCGATGGAGGCCGAAACGGACATCCGCTCCAGATGCTCCTCGACGCGGGCACGCTTGCGCATTCCGGCCGTATCGACGAGTCGGATCTCGCCCTGATCGTCATGAAGCGTGACTGCAATGGAATCGCGCGTCAGCCCGGCTTCAGGACCGGTAATCATCCGCTCTTCGCCAAGCAGACAATTCAGAAGCGTGGATTTTCCAGCATTGGGCCGTCCGATAATCGCCAGACGTAGCGGACCCGCCGGGCGTTCCTCTTCTTCACCCTCGGCATCAACCTTCGGCGCTTCCCGACGGCGCTGTTTTTCAACCGGAGGCAGACGCTCGGCAATCTCGCCCATCAGATCGGCAATGCCTTCGCCGTGCTCTGCTGACAGTGCCAGCGGGGTGCCAAGACCGAGGGAATAGGCTTCAAGCGCCGCATTCGTCCCGGCCTGCCCTTCCGCCTTGTTGGCGATCAGCAGGACAGGCCGGTTCTGACGACGCAGCCAGCTTGCAAAATGTGCGTCCGCAGGCGTGATGCCAGAGCGTGCATCAATGCAGAACAGTACCAGATCCGCCATCGCAACAGCAGATTCCGACGAAGCGCGCATCCGGCCGTACAGCGTATCGGGGGCTGCTTCTTCTAACCCGGCCGTATCGATCAGTCGCACACGGCGGCCACGCAGAAGGGCTTCGCCTTCCTTACGGTCGCGCGTAACGCCCGGCATGTCGGAAACAATCGCCTGACGGCGGCCGACAAGCCGGTTGAACAGAGTGGATTTCCCGACATTCGGACGCCCGGCAATAACAACAACGGGCAGGTTCTCAGAGGTCATTCGTTCAGCCATAGGCCCGCAGAACGGCATCCTGCGACAGAGCCAGCACATGACCGTCACAGACGATCGGCTGAACCTGACACGGGGCAACGGTCTTGCGGGTCAGTTCAAGTTTCCCGGTCACGGCGTTCACGACCGCCATGCCTTCTTTCGGAAAGGTGGAGAAGCAGACCAGCTTGCCATTCACCAGAAGCGGTCCCACCCAGGCGATGGCGTCCTTTTCCACATCTACCCGGACAAAGCAACGAAGCTGCGTGATCCAGCGGACATGCCCGGATAGACGATCCAGACAGGCGATCTGCTGATCCGTGGACAGCACATACATCCAGTCGCCACAGATCGCCAGAGGACTCTGCCCGCTGACCTCACGTTCCCACAACCGTCGGCCTGAACGCATGTCGATCGCCCCCAGCACGCGGGACATGGACACGGCATAGGCCGTGCCGTCCTTGATGACCGGAGCCCCACGGATGCAGGAGAAATCCAGCATGGCGCCCATGCCGTTCGTGCCGCCCAGACTGTCGCTCCAGACCATTTCGCCCGAAGCCGCACGCAGGGCGACCAGATCGCCGCTGCCAAAGCCCGCGAGAATGACGCCATCCACAAAGGCCGGAGCGGACTGGCCGAAAATGACCGTGTCGGACGCCGTTGCCTGATACGCCCAGACCTGATGGCCCGTATTCGCATTCAGCGCGATCAGACGCTCGTCAATGGTTCCGAAGACCATCAGGCCTTCTGCAATCGTGGGTGCGGAACGACCCGGCGTTCCCGTACTCACGCGCCATTTCACTTTGCCTGTCAGCGCCTCGACCGCAAGAGCCTGCGCTACACCGTCCACGATGTAGAGCGTGTCTCCGTCAAGCGCGAGGCCACCACCGATATTGGTGGAACGACTTGCCGAAGATGCAGGCTGACGTGTCCAGACAAGGCGGCGGCCCGGCCATGTCCAGGCTTTCACAACGCCCTGAGCGTCCGTCGTGTAGAGATGGCCGTTTCCAATCACCGGAGGAGACTGGATCGCGCCACGGTTGGTCGGCATGATAGCGATCATGGACAGGAAACTGGATGGGTCGGTTGGCGCACCGATGGTCTGGCTCCAAGCCAGATCCGGGCCATTCCAGGCCGCATTCACCGCGACGTGGGACGGACGACCGCCCTCCTGAAGCCATTCCCGAACCGGCTGCACCGGACCGAGATTGATCGGCGTATGATCGTCGTGATCAACCGTCAGCCCTGCCCCCGTGGACAGCACATCCACCCGATGCCCAGCCAGAGGCGGCTTCTTGTCGTCTTCAAACAGACTGCATCCGCCGAGGACTGCGAGCGCACTGCCTGAGCAGGCCGTCCGAAGCAGAGCCCTGCGGTTTACGGGGAGAGAAGAGCGGGAAAGAACAGGACGGCGCATCAACCGGCGTCTCCAAATGTCTCAAGCAGGGCCTGCGCACGCGCACGCACCCCTTCGGTCGCGTTTGCACTGCTGATGATCTGCGTCAGGATACGCCGGGCTTCCTTCTGCTGATCGGCCGTCGTGCCGGACCGCAGATCCAGCGCCACAAGACCTTCCTGAGCGAGAGGCGCCCATGCTCCACCACCCTGCGCCAGAGCTTCATAGCCCGAACGGACTGCCTTCGGGTCAGCAGGAGAGGCCGTCTGGGCGTTCAGGCCCATATAGCGCGCCATGTCCCGCAGAGACGGTTCGGCTGAGGAATCATCCGCAACGCTTTTCCATGACTGGAGAGCCGCAGCGTCCTGATGTACCTGAACCTGAAGGTCGGCCAGACGCAACGCAGCATAAGAGCGCGCACCCGCAGGGCCATGCTCCGCCAGATCCTGCAAGGTTGCGGTGGCTTTGCTGATGGCCGCAGCGTCCCGCTTCGGATCAGACAGAGCAGCCATGGCTGTGAAATAGCGTGCCGATGCTGCCTTTTGTGCGACATGGCGCGCATGGCTGTTCCAGCCCCACACACCACCCCCGATGGCACCAACGAGCACAACGACGCCAGCTACGGCACCAATCCGCCGTGCCATGGCCCGCAACCGCTGCGCCTGCATTTCTTCGTCAATCTGCGTGATGAAATCGTCTGCCACCTGGTCCCCTGCTGGATCGGTCTTCAAACTGTTTGCACGACCATACAGGTGCCGAACCGTCGCGGCAAACGCTTCACACGCCCGGACAGATATTCGCGTAGCGCGCAGTACTGAAAAACCGGTTTTCGTCAGAAAATCCGACCGACATTCAGACTTCCTTAACGCGGCCCAACGCATCCTGACGGCCATGAAAAAGCCTGCCCCGCTCCTGTTGTTTCCGTTGGTATTCTGCGCCCTTGACGGCTGCGCGCCGGACCGTATCGCGTCCGCGATTACCGGAAAGGACTGCAACACGGCCTATCTGTATGACAATGAGAGCTTCTGCGCCCGCCCGATCGGGCCACCTCCGCCACAACCTTACTGCACGACGAGCTTTGAAGGCACGACCTGCTGGGCGCGTCCTGACCTCATGCCCAATGTCGCCCGCCAGACCTACGAAGGCCCGACAACACTGACACCGCTCCAGAATCAGGAACGCATGGGGCAGTAAGAGTCGCAAACTGCCCCAACTGTGCTTCAGTGATGGCCGAGCTTACGCCCCGCTGCCGCCAGATTGGCGGAAAGCGTCTGGAATGATGCCGCAATATGAGACTGAACGGCGGCACTTCCCGCATGGACATGCGCGATCCGCGCACTGGCATCCTGGCTGATGACCGTTTCTTCGCGGTTAGCCTGAGCCGCAACGCAGGCATTATAGACGCGGGCGGCCTTTTCATAGGCCGTCACACGGTCAACGCTTTCGTTATATTGCGCGACCGTCCCAGCCTTGACGGCTGGCGCCTGCGGCTCGGCACCACATTTTGGAGCCGTCCATGCTGCCTCACCCGCCTGTGCCGTTCCGACACCAACAATTCCTGCGAAAACCAGTCCAAACAGCACCGCCTTACGGCTGGCGGCAACGCAACGTCTCATACAGCTCCCTTTCCTGATTGAAGCGTTGCGCGCCCTACGCCCAGATCAAGGCGCAAATTTGGCAGGCTGCCCCGTTGGCGCACCCGGAACCTCATTGTCCTGCATCACGACCGTTCCACGAACGATCGTCGCCATCGGCCAACCCGTGACACGCGTGCCATCGAACGGCGTCCAGCCCGCTGGCGTGACGATCCAGTCATTGGTGATTTCGCGCTCGGCCTTCATGTCCACAAGCGTGAAATCGGCATCGAATCCAACGGCCATCCGTCCCTTGGTCTGCAACCCGTAAACCCGCGCGGGCCCAGCGGCCATCAGATCCACCAGACGTGACAGCGACAGACGCCCGGCATTCACGTGATCGAGCATGACTGGCACGATTGTCTGCGTCCCTGTCAGACCAGCCGGGCATTTCGGCCAGGGAAGCTGCTTGGCCTCAAGCGGATGCGGCGCATGGTCGGACGACACAACGTCCACCCGCCCATCCCGCACAGCTTTCCAGCTCGCTTCCCAGTGCGGACGATCCCGCAATGGCGGGTTCATGACCGCCAGACCACCGAGCTTTTCATAACATTCCGGCGCGACCTGCGTGAGATGGTTCACCAGAACCTCGACCGTGGAAATATCGCGATATTCTGCCAGATATTCCAGTTCTTCTGCTGTCGAGACATGTAGGATATGCGCCGGACGATTGGTCTTGCGGGCCAGCGCCATGATGCGACGCGTGCCGAGAAACGCACATTCCACATCCCGCCATACGCTGTGCGTTTCGTAAGGCTGACCTTCATGGAACATCGGCTTACGCGCCTGAAGGCGATATTCGTCTTCGGAATGATAGGCCACGCGGCGATGCCCGGAGCGCATGACCGCTTCAAGCCCCGCATCATCTTCGATCATGAGATTGCCGGTGGACGATCCTGCGAAAACCTTCACGGCACACACGCCCGGCTGCTGCTCCAGCAGCGCCAGATCCGGCGTGTTTTCACGCGTCGCACCGACATACATCCCGACATCCACATGGGCCGTCTTGCGGATATAATCGCGTTTCCAGTCGATCATCGTCACATCGGTGATGCTCGGAGACGTGTTGGGCATGTCGAAAACCGTTGCAATCCCGCCCAGCGCCGCAGCGCGCGTTCCGGTTTCCAGTGTTTCAACTTCCGGCTTGCCCGGATCACGCAGATGAACATGTGCGTCGATCAGACCGGGCAGAACATGCAGGCCACGCGCGTCAATCACCCGATCCGCTTCATCCGTCGAGGCAACGGACAGCGACGCGACCTTGCCGTTGCGAACTCCGATATCTGCTTCCGCTTCGCCCCAGGGAAAAACGCAGCGTCCACCGCGGATAATCAGATCGTAATGCATGTTCCGTCCTTGCAAATCAGTAAGCTATTCATAAAGCGCGCGAGAGAGTTTCAAACGTATCCCCGTCCACGGGAACACCCTCGATATGATGGCGATGCCAGAGCGTATAAAACAGTAATGTCCAGGCCTGCCGCGCGACGCCGCGCTGGCTGGCGCGGGCGAAAAGACGCTCCACATCCTGCTGCGGCATCATGGCGCGGATACAGGGCTGACGCGCGACCAGCGGCCCCAGACGCGGTGCCTGTTTCTCGATCCATGCCCCTACAGGCACCGTAAATCCCTGTTTTGGCGCAAACGGCCGGGCCTGAGGCAGTGCGTCCTGAAGCCAGCGGCGCAAAAGCCATTTTCCGTAACCATCGCGCACTTTGAACGTCTCAGGCAAAGACCAGACCGCTTTGGCCACAACCGGGTCGAGCAGCGGAGTACGCCCTTCCAGGGAATGGGCCATCAGACAGCGATCCAGCTTGAGCAGCAGATCATTGGGCAGCCATTCCGCGATATCCAGCGCCTGCGCGCCTTCGAGCCCGGATGTTCCGAGCGCCACTTCCGTCATGGCGATCCCGTGCCGCCACTGCCGCCCTCGCTGCGGAAAATTTCGGCCGAACGTCCCGGACCGATACGGCGCACGACCACCTTTCCACCAGGGTTTCATGACCCGCCGATAGCGACCATAGCCTGCAAAAAGCTCATCCCCGCCCTCACCACTCAGGATAACGGTCACGTCCTTTTTTGCTTCGCGGGCCAGAAACCATGTCGGGATGATGGCATAATCTGCCGCCGGATCGTCCATACACGCCACAATGGCCGGCAGGTCACGCCAGACCATGTCTTCGGTGACGGTCAGGACATGATGCTCCGCACCAACAGACGCGGCCAGAGCTGCGGCATCGGCGGACTCATCTGCCGATCCGGCATCGAAACGCGCGGTCCATGTTTTGGGATGCGGCAGTCCAAGCCGATGGGCCGCCGCCAGAATGACCGAACTGTCGACCCCGCCCGAGAGGAACAGCCCAAGCGGTACATCCGCCCGCAGATGCGCCGCCACACTGTCAAGAAGCGCCGTGTCTAGCCGGGCCAACGCATCCGTATCCGTCAAACCGGCCGGAACCGTATCCCGTGCCTCGTGTAGAACGTGACGGCGGCGTGACTCCACGATTCGCCCGTCCACGATCCTGAGCGTCTCACCCGGCAAAAGACGCCGGATGCCTTCGAAAATGGTGTCCTGGCCTGTTGTGAACTGAAGCTGCATCAGTTCATCGCACGCGCCTTCGCGAACGGCGCGTCGCCCAAACCCGCCCGCCAGTAACGCCTGTGCTTCGGATGCGAAGGCGATACCCCCTTCGTAAGCCGCAATATAGAGCGGTTTGATCCCGAACGGATCGCGCGAGAGCACCATTTCATGACGCCCATGCTCGTTCTCCACGATTGCAATGGCGTACATGCCCCGCAATGCGTGGGTATAGCCCGCACCGTCCTGCAACCACAGGTGCAACGGCGGCTCGCAGTCACTGTGCGTCTGAAAGCAGGTTGTGGGGAAACGTCTGCGAATGGCCGGATCGTTATAGATTTCACCATTCGCGATCAGGGCTGCCGCGCCAAGTTTAAAAGGTTGCGCACCGCCTGCGATATCGACGATGGACAGCCGCCGGTGACGCAGGGCGGCCCCTGCCAGATCCAGGCGCCCTTCCCCATCCGGCCCACGGTGGAAAATCGCCTGCGACATGCGCTCCAGCGCCGCGTGGTCCGGGCGATGTCCCGGCAGACAGGACAGGCCTGCGATGCCACACATCAGGCCCGCACCCCGTCCAGAAACGCGGACCATCTCGTCATGACCACGTTCTGCGAAAACTCCCGCTCAAACCGCGCCCGCCCGTTCAGGGAAAGCTGCTGCGCCAGAGCAGGGCTGTCCAGAACACTACCGATCTGCGCCGCAAGATCCTTCTCGTCCTCGACTGCGGCCAGAAGCCCGTCTTCCGTGCCTTCAAGAATTTCCTGCGGTCCCTGAATGCGGCTTGCCACGACCGGCACCCCGGCGGAGAGGGCTTCGATCACGACATTGCCCAGCGGTTCAATCCGGGACGGACAGACCAGAACATCACAGGCCCGCAGCCATTGGCCGCTCTGCCCAATCCAGCCGGGAAGATGCACGCGATCCGCAACAGCTTCTGCTTTCGCCAACGCCTCAAGCGCGCCACGCTCCGGCCCTTCGCCCGCAATCACAAGGTGAGCGCCTGGTACATGCTTCATGCTCCGGATCAAGACATCGAAAGCCTTGTTTTCATGCAGACGGCCCAGAGCGAGCACAAACGGCACACCGGGCGGGAGGAAACCGGGACGCTGCGGAGCTACGTCTGAAAAATCCGTCGCGAAATTCGGCAGATGATGCACGCGATCGGCGGCCCAGCCCTGCGTTTTCATCCAGTCCGCCAGACCCCGCGTATTGCCGATCAGATGATCACAGCGCCGGTAGTTCGACAGGTCATAATATCCACCCAGACGCCCGGCCATCTGCCACGGCCCTGACGGCACCAGACGCGCCGCCCGGCTCATCCACGCCACGACGACATCCGGCCGGAACGTATTCAGACTGCGCCGCAGCGCCGGTCGGGTGCGCAGATCCAGCAAACCGCCGAACCGGTATGTCAGGGTGTCGACTCTTGCTTCCTCAAGCCGCCCGAGCCGACCGGTATCGTGTCGGATCAATGCCTGAACGGGACGGCCATCCCGCATCTGGGCCATCGTCAGGCGCTCGAAGAAAAGCTCTGCGCCCCCTCGGGGAGCCCCCGCCATCACATGGGCCACGCGGCCCCGGTATTCGTTGGACGATGCAGACATTATCCTTCCTCTATCGGCCATGACCGACAGGGCATCAAGTCAGTCTGTTCCAAGGTCCGGAACAAACACGCTTTTTTCATTCAGGATTTCCGTCGCAGCTTTCAGAACCTGCGCCACATCCAATCCGGCCATAGGAGTATGACCTTCCGGCCCCGGGGCTTCCACAAAACGCGCAAGACGACCGGCGGGCGCATATTCCGACGCCCGGGACGGCCCAAACAGACCCAGCGTCGGCGTCCCCGCAGCGGCGACGAGATGCATCAAGCCGGAATCATTACCTACAAACAGCGCGCAACGCTGAAGACGTGCCGCCACATCGCCTAGCGCATGGTTCCCGCCCAGATCCAGCGCATCGGGAAGTCCCTTTAGCACAGGCTCCGCCCGCGCACGCTCGTCCTCACCGGGTCCATAAAACACGATGGGACGCAGGTTTTCCGACCGTAGTGCCTGAGCCAATGCCACGAACCGTTCGGGCGGCCAGATTTTGCCATCCCAGTTCGCCGTCGGCCCCAATGCCAGCCAACGCCCTTCAGGCAATGCCGCAACCGCATTCGCCTGTTGCGCCTCGGACGTCCAGACACGCGGCATGGGCGTGCGGCGATACCCCAGCGCCTCCCCGAGTTGCTCGACCCGTCGTCCGGGCCGGCGCCCACCTCGCACGATGACCCGACGCCGCGCCCACAACGTCAGCCCGAGCAACGATCCGCGCAGATCCACGACCATGAACCATCGTGTTCGGAAACAAGTCCGCCACAGATCAATCCAGTGCTGGTCATGGCGGCGCTTTTCCATGGTGATGATCCGCTCACAGCGCGGGTCCGCTTCGAAAAGCCCCGCTGCGACAGGACCACAGACGATTGTAAACATTGCCGCCGGATAGCGTTTCTGCAACGCATCCAACACGCCTGTGGAAATCACCGCATCGCCCAAACGGTTGGACGTGATGAACAAAATCCGCATCATTCGCGATGCCACACCGCGTCCTTGATGGTGCTCACGAATGCCTCATGCACCTGAAGCTCTTCCGCTGTCGGCGGCGCCATTTTCCGTGGCGGACGACTGGCGAGCGCGTTGATCCCGTCCGTCATGCTGCGACTGCGGGACGGACCCGCCAGACCTAAGCCACGCTGCCGTCCGCCCATCAGCTCGACATACACTTCCGCCAGAAGCTTACAGTCCAGCAGCGCGTTATGGGTACCGCGCTGGGACAGGTCGATTCCGAAACGGCGGCACAGCGCATCAAGGCTCGCCGGAAGTCCCGGATATTTCTTCCGCGCCATTTCCACAGTGTCGATGGCCCGACTGGCGTAGTCGAGCGGCTCGCGCCCACAGGCTTTCAGCTCGGCATTGACGAACTTGAAATCGAAGCGGGCATTATGCGCGATCATCGGACTGTCTCCGATGAACTCCAGAAAACCGTCCGCCACCTCGGCGAATTTCGGTTTCCCTTCCAGATCCTCAATCCGGAACCCGTGCACCTTGGTCGCCTCGGACGGAATGTCGCGTTCGGGGTGGATCAGCACATGATAGGCCTCACCCGTCGGTAGGTCGTCGATCAGTTCGAGAGCCGCGATCTCGATGATGCGGTCGCCCATATCCGGGTCAAACCCTGTTGTTTCCGTATCGAACAGGATGGATCGTTTCATGACGCCTCACGAAGCCGGTGCAGCAGGGCGTGGACCTGCCGGGCGGCGTGTCCACGGGACAGGCCGGTTCGTATCACGATGTCGGCCCGGCGTCTGCGTTCATGGTCACTCATCTGACGTTTCAGCAGCCTTTTGGCGTCCGTCATACTCATACGCCCCCCACTGCGTCCGCGCTGTCGGATACGCGAAAGCCGTGTACTCATCGGGGCCTCAGCAACCACGACCAGATCACAGCGTCGGTCTTCGCCAATTTCCATCAGCAGCGGAATATCCAGCACACAGAATGGCTCTTGTCGTATCCGGCACTGCTTCAGGAAACGCTCCCGTTCGGCGCGCACCAACGGATGCATGATGGCTTCCAGACGCTTCAGCGCGTCAGGCTGCGTCCGCACAATTTCTCGCAACGCGCCTCGATCCAGACGCCCTTCAACCACCGTGCCCGGAAACATTTTTTCGATCAAAGGGAGTGCCTTCCCCCCTTCGCCCTGAAACCTCCGAACACACGCATCCGCATCGAAAGCCGGCACTCCGGCTTTATGGAACAGCGTCGCAACCGTACTTTTCCCGGCTGCCATCCCGCCCGTCAGACCAATAATCCGCACGCCCTAGCGCAGGCTCGCCGCCAGAAGATCGAACGTCGTCCGGTCGGCCTCAGGGTCAACGCCGAACCATGCTCGAAACCCGGCCCGCGCCTGATGGACGAGCATTCCCAGACCATCCACCGTCCGCAGTCCGCGCGCCTGAGCTGCCAGCAGCAGAGGCGTCTCGCGCGGTGTGTAGACGATATCGGTTACGCAGAGCCCCGGTGCGGCCTCTCGCAGCGCGGAATCCCAGTCCATGCCGGGTTGGCCACCCATACCCATGGAGGTGGCATTCACCAGAAGCGAACACCCCGACAGCAGGGACGGCCATTCGTACCACGCGACGGCTTCGCCACCGCCAAGAGCCTCGACCAGTGCTTCGGCACGCTCCAGCGTCCGGTTCGCGATCACAACCTCGCAGCCCCGGTCCAGCAGCGCTGCCGCCACGGCCCGTGCCGCACCGCCCGCGCCGAGTATCAGGGCGCGGCCCGCAATCGCGACATCATGCGCGCTCAGATTGTCGCAGAATCCCGTTCCGTCCGTACAGTCACCGATGATCCGTCCCGCCACGAAACAGATCGTGTTTACGGCTCCCGCCCGTTTCGCGGTCGGCGTGAGTTCATCACAGGCGCGCATCGCGGCTTCCTTGTGCGGAATCGTGACATTAACGCCCTGAAAACCGGCCGCTGCCAGCCCGCGCAACGCCTGATCGAACCCTTCAGGCCGTGTTGGTAACGGCACATAGGCGCCATTCACCCCGTTCACCCGGCACCAGTGATTGTGCATCATCGGAGAGCGCGAGTGTTCGACGGGCCAGCCCATGACGCCCGCGAGTTTCGTATGCCCGTCAATCATGCCGCCAGCCTTTCCCAGACTTTCGGCAGCAAGTCGGCCAGACGCTCGGCCCATGCCCGCTGTCCAGCTTTTTCAAGGATCAGATCCTGCCGGATTTCGATTTCAAGATAAGGCAGGCCCGCCGCTTCCGCATGGCGCGGCACCGTGTAGTCGGACGTATCGGTCAGGACGTAAGGCTCGTTATCGCCCACGCACAACACACTGTCTTCGCGCAGCAGGTCCAGCGCGATCGACGCCATGCGGCTGTCCTGATTGTGCAGAATGCCGATCTGCCACGGGCGGTCTTTCCCGTTCATCTGCGGCGTAAAACTGTGCAGCGCAATCAGCGCCGTCGGACGCGAGCCGCGCTCGGCCAGAACCTCCGCGATGGTATCATGATACGGATGCAGGATTTCCCGCTCGCGTTTCGCCCGGCAACTCTCCTGCGCCGCCTGATTAACCGGAACCGGCGTGCCATCACTAACACCCGGCATGGATGTCGGATGGCCGGGGGCGCGGTTGCAGTCGATCACAAGCCTTGAATAGACCTGCTCGATCAACGCCGCGCCCAGCGTTTCATGCAGCACGCGCCCGACACCGACGATGCCGATATCCCAAGCGATGTGACGGTCCCAGTCCTCGGTCTGCACCCCCATGTCTCCCAGCGCATCCGGCACCGCCCGCCCTGCGTGATCGCTCACGAACACGAACGGAGACGGTGTCTTTTCAGGAAAAAGAAGGAAGGGTGCCGGGTCATTGGCGCCAAGAAGGGGAGCAGACATCAGGACTTTACTCTTACTATCCAGCCAGAGCCTGCACAGTATGCCTCACAGCGTCCGCAGACCAGTCCATGTTCCCAATAGATTCCGCCACGACTTCGCCTTTCGCATTCAGGATCAGCGACCGGGGCACGCCATGCAGGGACATGACATTTGGTGTCAGGCTCTTCAGATCATCCGGACGCACCTGCCGGATCGATTGGATCAGCGCCGCCTGATCGGCCGTTTCCATCATCACTGCTGAAAGCGGATCGACCAGGATCGGCAGGGCATCAATGCCGTGGCTGTCATAAAACGCCCTGACCTTGGGAATCGTGCTGCCACGCACAGCGACGGCGACGATCTGCGGTCCCTCGGCGCCCAACGCCTTGGCCGTTGCATTCACCGAAGGAAGTTCGCGGATGCAGGGCGGGCACCATGTTGCCCAGAAATGCAGGATGAACGGTTTGCCATACCAGTGCGACAGCGGCACGTCCTGATCCTGCTCGTTCTTCACGCTCAGCGGCGGCAGAACTTTCGGCACAGCCAGCTTGCCGAAAGAGTTCGGCTCGAAAGCCAGCCCTTTCCCGGCCTCTTCCTTTGCCGCCGTTGCGGCAATGGCCCGTCCCGAAACCAGAAGCGCACCGGCTCCGCCCAAGAGATGACGGCGCGTCAGGGGAAAAGTCATGTTGGAAATCCGTTCTTTCATTCTGCGTTATCGCAACTCAGGCAGTCGTGGCGGCAAGCATCCGATGAAGCGCACCAACGGCATCGGAACTTCTCCAGTCCAGCGGACCGGCCGCCGTCGCGCGAATGCGCCCTGCACCACCAATCAGGAATGTTACAGGGATGGCAAGCGCCGCAGCCCGGTACCAGTCTTTCAGAGCCGTCCCGTCCACTGTCCATGCGGGCAAATCTGCGATGCCGTTTCGGTCCAGAAACGCACGAACATCGTCGGGCGATCCACTTGAAACCGCGACCGGAACAACAGGGCAATCTGTCCCCCATGCCCGCATGAACCCCACCAAAGCAGGCAGTTCATGACGGCAGGGCGGACACCATGTCGCCCAGACATGCAGCAGGAAAGGCGCTCCCCGACGCGAGACAAGTGACGAATGCGCACCTTCAGGGCCGGACAGCGAAAGCGTAACGGATTCCGAGACGGGCCGCCCCGGCATCAGCCGCTCAATCGGCATCCCACGGCGCACAACCGTCCCGGCCAGTTTCGAAGCTCCGACCCCGACCAGAACCGCAAGACCCGTCGTTCCGAAAACAACGTTCCGCCGACTGACCAGCCCTGCCTTCACGCGGGTTTGGACACCTGAAGGCCCGACAGGATCTTTTCAAAAGAGGCCTGACTGTCCGGCGCGCGCCACGCCATTTCTCCTTCGACACTGGCGCGCAACCGCCCCTGCGAATCAATCACGCAGGTCATGGGCAGGCTTGGCTCGCCGGAGGTGAACCATTGGGAGAACTCATGCTGGCCCAACGTCCAGGGCGCGATATGCGGCAGATTGCCCTGCGCCAGAAAGATCATCACTTTCGGCAGCGGACTCGCCACGGCGACTGGAATGACAGGAATGCTGGCCCCGGTTTTATCGATGAACGCATTCAACGCCGGAAGTTCGAGCCTGCAGGGCGGGCACCATGTCGCCCAAAGATGCAGAATAAAGGGCCGCCCCCTCAATGAGGAGAGCGCCAGCGTCGTGCCGTCTGGCCCCTTAAGCTGGAAATTCACAGGCCCCAGCCGAGGCGCACCGGGCGCGAGCGAGGGCAGCACGGGCTGTACTCCATCCGCTGCGCGGGCGGAATTCCCCAGCCCGCAATTGCAGAGGGAGGCTGCCGCAGCTAGGCTGGCAGCTCCTCCAAGAAGGGTTCGCCGGTCGATCTGCTTCCGAATCATCTGTTTACGGTTATCATGAAAAACGCTCCTGTCGACACACAATCAGATGCCGCCACGTCCTTTGAAGGCACTGCCGCCAATCCGCAATGGGGTGGCCGCTTTGCCTCGGGCCCGGCCGCCATCATGGGTGAGATCAACGCTTCCATCGGATTTGACAAGATCCTGTGGCGACAGGACATCCGCGGCTCTCTCGCACACGCTGCCATGCTCCAGAAAGTCGGCCTGCTGACCGAGACAGAACTTGCCGAAATCCGTCAGGGCCTTGGCGATATCGCGCAGGAAATCGGCGAAGGGCGCTTCGAGTTCTCCCCGGCCCTCGAAGACATCCACATGAACATCGAGGCACGTCTGTCCGAGCGGATTGGCGAGGCCGGCAAACGCCTGCACACGGCCCGCTCACGCAACGATCAGGTCGCCACCGATTTTCGCCTCTGGGTCCGCGATGCCATCGACGGCCTTCAGGACCAGACCGCCGCCCTGATGCGTTCCCTCGCCACGCGCGCGCTAGAGCATGCCGCAACGCCGATGCCCGGCTTTACCCATCTTCAGGTCGCCCAACCGGTCACGTTCGGACATCATCTTCTGGCCTATGTCGAGATGCTGTCACGCGATCGCGGCCGTCTGCGTGACGCCCGCGCCCGTCTGAACGAATGCCCGCTCGGCTCGGCCGCTCTTGCTGGAACGTCCTTCCCGATCGACCGTCGCATGACGGCTGCGGCGCTGGATTTCGACCGCCCGACCGCCAATTCACTCGATGCGGTTTCGGACCGCGACTTTGCGCTCGAATTCCTGTCCGCCCTGTCTCTTCAGGCCATGCACCTGTCTCGTCTGGCCGAGGAAATCGTGATGTGGGCTTCCGCGCCCTTCGGGTTCGTCACCCTGTCCGATGCCTTCACGACCGGCTCGTCCATCATGCCGCAAAAGCGCAACCCGGACGCCGCAGAACTCGTGCGCGCCAAGATCGGCCGGATCATGGGCGATTTCGTGGGCCTTCTGACGGTCATGAAGGGTCTGCCGCTCGCCTATGCCAAGGACACGCAGGAAGACAAGGAACCCGTCTTCGACGCCACCGAGGCCATGACGCTTTCTCTCGCCGCCATGGACGGCATGATCCGGGACCTCAAGGCCAACGCTCCCCGGATGCGCGAAGTCGCGGGCATGGGCTTCTCCACGGCCACGGACCTTGCCGACTGGCTGGTCCGCGAACTCCGCGTCCCCTTCCGCACCGCCCATCACGTCACTGGTCGGCTCGTCAGCATGGCGGAACAGAAAGGCTGCGATCTGGCGGATCTGTCGCTTGGCGAAATGCAGTCCGTCGAACCGCAGATCAACGCGGGCGTTTTCGATGTCCTGACCGTTGAGGCCTCTCTTGCGTCCCGCACCAGCGAAGGCGGCACCGCACCGGCCAATGTGACGCATCAGGCCAAAGCATGGCTCGCAAAACTCGGAGAATCCGCATGAAAACCCTGCTGCTCGTCAGCATGGCGGTTATGGCTCTCAGCCTGACCGCCTGCGGCAAGAAAGGCGCCCCACACGCCCCTGGCCCCGCGCAGGACATCACCTATCCGGGGACCTACCCGCCGGAATAAAGCTCTCTTTCAAAGCCTGCCGCACCAGTGGATGGTCCAGAACCTGTCGGACCGTCCACCCTTCCTGCCGCAGAACTCTCACGCCTTCTGCCCCATCCCGTTTGGACAGTTTCTGCCCATCCGCACCCAAGATGAGGGCATGATGGGCATAGACCGGTTCCGGCCAGCCCATCAGGTCCTGCAACACCCGCTGCACTGACGTCGCCTCGTACAGATCCCGCCCGCGCGTGACTGTGGTCACGCCTTGCAGCGCATCGTCATGCGTGACGCACAGATGATACGAGACACCCGTATCCCGCCGCGCCAGCACAATATCGCCGAACGTCCCGGCCTGCCCTGCGATCCGCCCGCGCCCCAGTTCCTGCCAGCCAGGCACTTCCTGTAACACATCAAGCGCCCGCCCCATATCGAGTCGCCAGACCGGCTCCCGACCTGCATGAACTGCGCCATGCCGACAGGTTCCCGGATACACGACGCTCCCGTCCGGCGCGGTCTGCGTCGCGGCGTCGGCGATCTCCCGCCGCGTGCAGAAACACGGATAGAGCAGCCCCCGCTTCCGCAGAGTTTCCAGTACGGCGTGATATTCAGACAAATGTCTGGACTGCTGCCGAACCGGCGCGTCTGACGACAATTCAAGCCAGTCCAGATCCTCCCGCAGCGGCGCCGTCAGTTCCGGCGTACAGCGCATCGTATCAATATCCTCGATACGGATCAGGAACTTTCCGCCCTCACCTGCCATAATCCGCGAATAGAGCCCTGACACCACATGTCCCAGATGCAGAAACCCCGTAGGACTCGGCGCAAATCGTGTTGTGGCGGGAAGCGTCATGAATGTGTCACCAGCGTTTGCTTGCGGTTCGCGCAGTTTACTGGAATAGTTTGCGCAAAGAAGCCGACGACACGTGTTTTCCCGCTGTTTGTCCCGTTTTCATTCGGCGCCTAACCCCGCATGTGTCGTCCTTGCAGAAAGGATGCGTGTGGTGTCCGTCAGCGGTCAGCATTTTCCGGCTCTTGTCCTGAACGCGGATTTCCGTCCGCTGTCCTATTTCCCGCTCTCGCTCTGGTCTTGGCAGGAGGCCGTCAAGGCCGTCTTTCTCGATCGCGTCTCGGTCCTTTCGGAATATGAAGACGCCGTCGTCCACTCTCCGAGCCAGAGCATGCGCCTGCCCAGCGTGATCGCCCTGAAAGACTATATTCCCAGCGCGCGCAAACCGGCCTTTACGCGCTTCAACGTCTTCCTGCGGGACAATTTCTCGTGTCAGTACTGCCACGACCGATTGCCCACGCACGAACTGACCTTCGATCACGTCATCCCCCGCGCCCGCGGCGGGCGCACGACATGGGAAAATGTCGTCACTGCCTGTAGCCCCTGCAACCTGCTCAAGGGCTCAAAACTGCCAAGCGAACTCGGCATGCACCCGCATCGCAAGCCAGTCCAGCCCAGCAGCCGCCTTCTTCAGGAAAACGGCCGGACCTTCCCGCCCCATTACCTTCACGAAAGCTGGCGCGATTATCTATACTGGAATACCGAACTCGAAACCTGAGCAGACGTTCTGTTGATCCCCATTCTGCCCAACTTCTGCAAGGATGATTTTCCATGCGTACCGGACTTCTGCTCACAACACTTGCCCTCGGTCTCTCCGTCACAGCCCTCCCGGCTTCCGCCGAGACCCTGCATCTTTTTGGCCCCTTCAAGGGCGAACATGGCGCCACAACGCCGATCAAGGGCTCGGCGTCCGCCATGCTGGACACCACGAAAAACACCCTGACCTACCGGTTCGAAGATAACGGCCTGTCTGGTCCCGTTACGGCGATCCATCTTCATGGCCCCGCAGATGCAGGTGAAGATGCAGGCGTTCTGGCCCCCATCAACGGTCCCTACACCACCCGTATGACCGGCACACTCCAGCTCACGCCTGACCAGGTCAAGGACGTTCAGGCCGGACGAAGCTACATCAATCTTCACACGGAAAAATTCCCGGACGGAGAAGCCCGCGCCCAGCTCACCACGGAACTGACCGGCCACCATCACCACGCGGAATAAGACTGTCATCACGGCAAATTAAAAAGGCCTGCCCCTCACAGGGCAGGCCTTTTTCATGAGACTGGCAACAGATCCAGTCTGACCGGCAGTTTTATTCGCCTGTCGTGGAATTTTTCGTGGTGGGAGCTTTGGCGGGCTGGCCTGGATCAAGATCGTGCACGGCTTTTTTCGTCCAGACGCCAGTGTCATGCACCGCATCCTTCGTGCCGTTCTTGGTGGCCTTCCACCCCTTCTCGCCTTCCCTGCCAGTCCAGTGAGCCGCATCGGAAACGCCATTTTTCGTAGCGTCCCAACCTTTGACGCTCTCTTTCTTCGTCCATTGCGCCGCATCGGACGTGTCATGACGAACCGCGGCCCAGGACTGACGCACGCTCCGGCACAGATCGGTTTCACAGGGCTTCTCAGTAGAGTCAGTCGCCATAGCCTGCGAAGCCATTCCCAGCGGCAACGCGGCCAGAGCAGCAAGAAGCAGAGGGGCGGAAGAGGAAATGAACCGGATCGACATCGTAAGTCTCCTGTTTTCAGAGACATACACACTGTCATCCTCCACAAGGTCGGGCAAGCCCAACACAGCTTTCCCGTCGCAACACACAGTAGTCATAACAAAAAAACCCCGCATCACTGCGGGGTTTTCAGCACGTCAAACCTGAAGAGCTTCAAGCACTAACGAAGCAGGATCATTCCCACTCGATCGTGCCGGGCGGCTTGGACGTGATGTCGTAGGTCACGCGGTTGATGCCGCGCACTTCGTTGACAATACGGCCTGCAACGCGGTTCAGGAACTCGAAGTCGAACGGATAGACTTCCGCCGTCATGCCATCCGTGCTGGTCACGGCGCGCAGGGCGCAGGCCTGATCGTAGGTACGACCATCGCCCATAACACCCACGGTCCGTACCGGCAGCAGAACCGCAAAAGCCTGCCAGATCGCATCGTAAAGTCCGGCGCGGCGGATCTCTTCAAGATAGATCACGTCCACCTTACGCAGCAGGTCGAGCTTTTCCTTCGTCACATCGCCCGGAATACGGATCGCCAGTCCCGGTCCCGGGAACGGGTGCCGTCCGACGATGCTTTCGGGAATCCCGAGCTCACGGCCCAGCATGCGGACTTCGTCCTTGAACAGCTCACGCAGCGGCTCGACCAGTTCCATGTTCATGCGGTCCGGCAGACCGCCGACATTGTGATGGGACTTGATGGTCACGGACGGACCGCCCGAGAAGCTCACGCTCTCGATCACATCCGGATACAACGTGCCCTGTGCGAGGAACTGCGCACCACCCAGCTTCGCAGCTTCTTCCTCGAAAACCTCGATAAACAGACGGCCGATCGTCTTGCGTTTGGTTTCCGGGTCCGTCACGCCAGCCAGTTCCTTGAGGAACAGCTCTGACGCATCACGATGCACAAGACGAATGTTGAAGCGGCCACGGAACGTCTTGACGACCTCGTCCGCCTCGCCCGTGCGCATAATGCCCGGATCCACGAAAATGCAGGTGAGCTGATCGCCAATCGCATCATGGATCAGCTTTGCAGCCACAGAACTGTCCACACCACCGGACAGACCACAGATCACCCGACCCGAGCCGACCTGCTTGCGGATACGCGCGATTTCCAGATCGCGGAAACCCGCCATCGTCCAGCTACCGCTGCAACCCGCGACATTATGGGTGAAGTTGCGGATCAGCGCTGCACCATGCGGCGTATGCACAACTTCGGGATGGAATTGCACGCCATACAGACGACGTCCCTCATCCGCGATGATCGCGAACGGCGCGCCTTCGGAATGGGCGACGGCACGGAAGCCCGGCGGAAGCTGCGTCACGCGGTCGCCGTGGCTCATCCAGACCTGTTCACGCTTTCCGCGCGCCCAGACGCCACGGAACAGCGAGCAGTCTTCGGCAATATCGATATAGGCCCGACCGAATTCGCGATGATCGTGGTTTTCGACCTTGCCACCCAGCTGCTGGCACATTGCCTGCTGGCCGTAGCAGATGCCCAGCACAGGGCGGTTCAGAGCAAAAACCACCTCTGGAACCGGCGGTGCATTCTCGTCATGGACGCTGGCCGGGCTGCCGGACAGGATAATGCCGCGCGGATTGAACGCGCGGATTTTTTCCTCGGTCGCCGTGTACGGCCAGATCTCGCAGTACACACCGCTTTCGCGGACGCGACGCGCAATGAGCTGCGTCACCTGGCTACCGAAATCCAGAATGAGGATACGGTCTTCGTGAAGAGTTTCGTCGAGCTTTTCGACGGTGCTGGCGTCCTGCTGGGTCAATGTCGTGGCCTCGCGTTCCGGTTTCATGGTGCCTTTTGAGGCTCTCCTATAAGGTGTTGTATCGTCTGCGTCATCCATTCTGCATCATCGAACAGGAACAACATGCGCCTGCCAGCATTTTTCGCCATTTCCGCCACCGCCCTGCTTACTGCATGTGCGGGCACGCCCGATCCTGGCCACGATCCAACCGGTTCCTGGGTTGGTGCTCTTGTTACGGATCAGGGAACATGCCCGACCGAGCACCCCTCCACCCTTCGTATAAGAGGTAGAGAAATCCTGTTCACACCAGCCGACGGCTCACAGGTTCTTCACGGCACCTACACACCCGGCAACCAGCATTATCATGCAGAACTCGCCATGACGGATCTGGACCACCATCCCACAGCCGTCGTCTTCAACGGCTACCCCGTCGGACAGGCGATCGGCGGTATTTTCGGCTCGCCGTCATGCCGCGCTCATATCACCATGACGCGAAACTGAAATTTTTTCGAAAGCGGGGTTGTCAGGTCAGTTAAGCCTCTGTAAAACCCCGCCTCACAGCGCACCCGTAGCTCAACTGGATAGAGCACCAGACTACGAATCTGGGGGTTAGAGGTTCAAGTCCTTTCGGGTGCACCAGTCTTCTCCTGATGAAGACTCATACAATGTGTCCGCACCCGTAGCTCAACTGGATAGAGCACCAGACTACGAATCTGGGGGTTAGAGGTTCAAGTCCTTTCGGGTGCACCACATTGCCTTACCCTTAAGAGATTTTACCTGTTATTCAGTGGCGCACGCGCTCAAGGCAGCGATAGACCTCGTCCCATTCATAGGGCTTAGCCAGAAACATCGTGCCGCCCGGCAGCTCCCCTAGTTCCTGAATCCGGGTTCCTGACGTCAGGACAAGACCGATATCGGGGTGCTGTTCGCGAATCGCATGCGCAAGACCCACGCCATCCATATTACCGGGCATATTGACGTCGGAAAAAATCGTACAGATGTCCGGGTGTCGGGCCAGAACAGCCAGCGCCTCGTCAGCATCCGCCGCAAGCGACGTCTCGTAACCAGCCTCTTCCAGCATGTCAGCAGCGAGGAATCGCAGAAGCGCCTGATCTTCAACGACCAGAACATGCTTTCTGTCGATTTTTTTACTCTCCCCTTGCGTGCTTCCCTGCGGAACGACGCTGGATGATGCTCCCTTCATGGACATGACATACATGGCAGTTACTTTCCGGGATTAAAAAACCTTTAACACCATAATGGTGTCGTCTTCTCAACAACGCGGAAACACGGCTCATGTTTGCATGAGTGAATTTTTTCTGACGCAAATCTTACGCATTATGCTTTGCCGGAAACACGCAAATTTCAGTGCGGCAAGGGTGCGGCAAACCCGCCCCGCTCCGGCGTCGCCAGAACATCAATACCCACAATCCCCCACTGCCCGTCAGGCTGACGCGCCAGAAGAGGGCCGCCACTGTCTCCGCGTGTTGCGGAACAGTCATGATGGATCAATCCATTCGCTGCCAATCCATTGATATAACAGGAAATATCTCCATACGGGACTTCCGACCGATCCTGCGGATATCCGACCAGCATCGCAGCCGCGCCCATCTGTGCTGCGCCGTAAGGAACAAGATCGGCCGACGCGATTACCTTGCGGTCCAGCACCAGCGTTGCACGATCCTCGGACGCCGTGCCGCCCTCGTTTTCAGGGTCGTAACCGGGCGCAATAACAAACTGTGTCACCTGCGCATGAAGACGGTAATGTCCGAGCATATAGCCCATCAAGACGTGAACATCCTCAGGCTGGATATAGTGCCGCGTCGCAGGCAGCCACAGACAATGCGCCGCCGTCACCATGACGGTCGGTGCCACGGCGAATCCTGTACAGCGACCACCGAGCGAGGTCTGGACGCGCCCCAGAATCTTCCAGGGCGCCTTATTCACATCCACCACGCTGCGATGGCTGTCAGGCCCGAGTCCCGGCAGCGCGACGCCCGGAGCCGCAAGCGCGCCTGCGCTGCAGATCCCGACCATCAGCAGCGCAGCGGCGCCTTTCATCCCAGATGATCCGGGCCGAACGCATCAGGCAACAGTTCGGCCAGCGTCCGGGTCAGAAGAATGTCCCCTTTAGGCGAAATCATATGCACCCGCAGGTCCGGCAGACCGAACTCCCGCAGTTTCTGCCGACACCCGCCACAGGGCGTACACGGCGCATCGCCGCCCACGACCACGATTTCCTCAATCCGCCGTCCCCCAGCACGAATCATGGAGGCAATCGCACCGGCCTCAGCACATGTTCCCAGCGGATAGGCGGCGTTCTCGACATTGCAGCCTGAATGAACAACACCCTCACACCGCAAGGCCGCACCCACCTGAAAGCGCGAATAAGGTGCATAAGCACGCGAACGGGCCTCAAGGGCCTCCCGGATCAGTTCCTGTATCATGCCGATGATATTATCCCCTGCGGGTTCAGCTTGGAACATGCTTCCAAGAGAGATACGGTATCACCATCATGAGTGCACCGCTTCCCTCCGATCCCGCTACCGACCCGTCCTTCCACGATATGCTGGACACCCGCCCTTCCCTGACGATGGAAGCGCGGGACGGCCTCCTGTTCGAAGGCGTGCCCCTGCACCTCATCGCGGCCGCTGTCGGCACGCCGTGCTGGATCACGGGAGCAGAAACGCTGCGACGGCGGGCAAAAGCCCTGCGCGCAGCATTCGAGGCCCAGAACCTGCAGGTCAGCATGCATTTCGCCATGAAATCGCAGGACCATCAGGCCACACTGACCATCCTGCGACAGTGCGGTTACGGCGTGGATATCGTCAGCGGCGGCGAAATGCAGCGGGCACTCCATGCCGGGATCCAACCCTCGAAGATCGTTTTCTCCGGCGTTGGGAAATCCGATGCGGAACTGCGGGCAGCCGTTGAACACGATATCGCGCAGGTTAATGTCGAAAGCGTCGAAGAACTATACCGCCTCGACGACATTGCCCGCGCCTGCGGTCGCGTCGCGCGTGCTGCCCTGCGTGTTAATCCGGACGTGGACGCCGACACTCATGACAAGATTTCCACAGGTCGTGCCGGAGACAAATTCGGTATCGAACACCGCCGCGCCGTGGCCCTGTATGGTGAAGCGGCCAGCCTAAAGAACGTCCGCCTCGTTGGCCTTGCAGTTCATCTGGGCAGCCAGATGCTGACCGCTGGCCCCTTCCGCGAAGGCTATACCCGACTGGCCGATATGGTCCGCGAAATCCGCGCCGCCGGTCACACCGTCGAAGCCGTGGACTGCGGCGGCGGCCTCGGTATCCGCTATCGTGACGAAATCGCCCCCTCGCCCGATATGCTCGCGGGCGTTATTGCCGAAACGCTGGGGGATCTTGGTGTCCGCCTCAGCATCGAACCCGGCCGCTGGCTTTCCGCACCAACCGGCATTCTCCTAAGCCGCGTGATCGAAACGAAAGCTGGAAATCCAGACTTCGTTGTGCTCGACGCTGCCATGAACGATCTCGCCCGCCCGTCTCTGTACGAATCCTGGCATGGCATCATGCCCGTTGCCCCGAAGGGCCTGACCAGCCCGACAAAACTCTGGGATATCGTCGGTCCGGTCTGCGAAAGCAGCGATATCTTCGCCCGCGATCGCGGGCTCCCTGCGGATACGAAACGCGGGGATCTAATCGCCCTGCTCGACACCGGGGCTTACGGCGCGGTCATGAGTTCCACCTATAATTCCCGCCCGTTCGCCGCGCAGGTTCTGATCGACAATGGGAAATGGGACATCATCCGCCAGCCGCAGAGCGTTGCGGAACTGATTGCCGCTGAAACCGTCCCCGAATGGCTGACAGCGGCCGGGAATGACCATGGCTGAGCCAAACCCGGCCCTCCATCTCAAAACCCTCCGCCGCAGGGCACAGCGCGTCCTGTGGTGGGAACGGGCGTGGGAGCCCCTGCGCTGGCCGCTGCTTCTGGTAGCGTTCTACGGTCTGGCCAGCCTGGCGCGCATTCCACAGTCCTTGCCCGACTGGTTGCACGTGTTGCTCGAAATCGGTGTGCTCGGCGCGGCTCTCTGGCTGACCGTTACCGGCCTGCGTCGTGTCCCCCCCGTGAGCATCCCGGCAGCAGACCGCAGGATCGAGCACGATTCCCGTCTCGCCCGCCAGCCGCTCCTCAGCCTGACCGACCGCCCGGCTTTTGCCGGAAACGGCGAACAGTCCGCCATCTGGGCGCGCCATGTCGAACGCGTTACAGCCTCGCTCGGAACGCTCCGCGTCGGTCTTCCGCATCCCCAAACCAGCCTGCAGGACCGCATCGGCCTTATCGCCGTCCCTCTGGCCCTGATCGGCGCCGCGCTGCTGGCGAGCACACACACACCTTCGCGCCTGTACGCCGGACTGGTCCCCGGCGTGGACGATGACAGCGTCCCGCTCCCGACCCTTCAGGCTTGGATCGACCGACCGCCTTATGCGCCCGGCGCCCCCATTTTCCTGTCCTCAACAGGCCGCACCACGCTGGATGTGCCGCAGGGTTCGATCCTGAACGCCACCATCACCGGCGCCCACGGAAAACCCACTCTGTCCGGCGTCGCTTCGCCCGAACAGAGCCGTCTGGATGCAGGAAGCTGGAACAGCCACGGCACGCTCCAGCAATCCGGGACTGTCCGCATCGTCGTTCGTGGCCGCACTCTCGGCGCATGGCATGTGACGGTCGAGCCCGATTTACCCCCGACCGTCACATGGGACGGCAAGCCGGGTCCACAGAAAGACGACTGGCGCACCGGCCTGCCCTGGCACATCCATCAGACCTATGGCGTAGAGTCGCTAGAGGCCGAAATCCACCTGCCCGGCCTCTCCCGTGGTCGCGTGCTGCGCGTTCCGATCCCCCTCGACGGTCATCCGAAGGACGCGAAAGGGATCGCCACACCCGACCTCTCCTCCGATCCTTTTGCGGGAATGGACGTCGAAGGCCGTTTGCACGCCAAAAGCGTCTCGGGCCGTGAAAGCCGCAGCGATCTGGTTAAATTCCAGATCGGCGCCCGCAAATTTACCGATCCGCTGGCCCGCGCCCTCGTGGCTTTGCGCCGCCGCCTCATGCTCGGGCAGGAACGCGCTTCAAAAGCCTCGGGCGAACTCGCGCTCCTGACGCAGACAACTGACGAACGCGCGATCCTTGGGGCTCTGGGGTTGGAAATCGCATCCCTTCGTAAAGATGCCCCTGAAGGCTCGGCGGATCGCGTTCCCGGTGACCTCTGGGCGCTCGCACTTTATCTGGACGATCTGCGCCGTGACGGCCCCGAAATCGCCGATGCCGCAGCTGAAGTCCGCGCAGCCCAGCAGGGTGTGCAGCAGCAGCTCGACCATATGCGCGAGCTTGGGGAAAAGGGTCATACCCTCCCCCAGCAGGAAGAACTCCAGCGCCGCACACAGGCCCTCAAGGACGCCCTGAACCGTCGGATGCAGCTCCTGTTCGAACGCGCCGCGCAGAGCGGGATCATGATGCCGCAATCCGGCACCAGTTCAGCCGACCCGTTCTCAGACGAAATGCGCCGCCTCCAGTCCGAAGCCAATCAGGGGCATGGCGACGAAGCCATCCGTCGTCTCCAGCAGATGGAAGACATGGCAGAACGCATGCGTCAGGCGCGCCCCGAGGACCTCAAGGCCCTCGCCGCCCAGATGAAAGCGCAGGCTGAAGCACAGGCGCAGCGCGCGGCCCTGCATGATCTCGTCCACCGCGAGACCACGCTGCTCGACCACACGCAATCCCGCCTTTCCGCTGCCCACAAGGCCGCAACACCGCCCGATGACGGCAATCCGCCCGATGTCAGTCAGATGTCCACGGCAGACCTGCTCCGCCAACTTGGGATGCAGCCGCCTGCCGGAATGGATCAGCCTGCCGACAAACCGCCTGCCCCGGTCGATCCGGCGACGGTTGCCGCCCAGTCCAACGGGCGCCGTGCGGATCACGCCCTGCAACGCGCCCTTCAGCGCGTGAACGATATCCTGAGCCGTCGCGTCAAGGATCTGACCGGCAAGCCCGCCACAGCCTTCGACAAGGCGAAAACGGATATGCAAAGCGCCCGCGAAGCCCTCGCGGACCGCAAGGACGCCGACGCCCAGACAGCCGAGCAGAAAGTTCTGGCCGACCTGTCCGAAGCCGGAAAGCAGATGCGCCAGAACCAGAAATCCGGCGGTTCCGGCAAGGGTGGACAGGGTGGAGGCAGCCTGAGCTTTATCCCCTCCGGTGGCGCAGGCGGTTCCGGAAAACCCCAGCACGGCGCAAAGGGCCAGCAGGGCGATGACGGTGACCAACCGCAGGCTGGCGATGAAGACGGCGATGATGAGGACCAGAAGGATCAGGATCCGCTGGGCCGTAAACTCGGCGAAGGCGACAAAGGCAAGGATTCAGACGCCCATATCCCGGACAAAAGCGCCCTGGACCGTGCCCGCGACATCGAACGCGAACTCCGCCGCCGCGCCTCGGACCGTACGCGCCCGCAGAGCGAACTGGATTATCTGGAACGACTTCTCAAATCGTTCTGAGACAAAAAAAGCCCGGTGCCGCGATGGCACAGGGCTTTTTCAGAGGTGGCAAAGACGATCTTGCCCCCCTGAATTACATAGTGTTACGGTACACGATAGAACGGATTCGGGAGCAGGAAAGTCTTTTCTGCAAAGCCGCCGCTCAAATCGGACGGCTGATCCCCAAGACTTGCAATAATTGTATAGCCTTTACGCTCGATCCGCTCGCGCGTCGGTGCCTTGTACAAGGCTGCATATCCATGGGAGGTCATCGGTCGCAGATACAGCCCGTCCCAGTGCTGGATTCCCGCCAGATGCAGGTTCCGCTCGGTTGCGTCCCGCTCGTCCTCATGACGTCCTGTCACGAAAAACACCGCAACATGATTCGCCTGAGCCTCTGCGATCAGCGCCCGCATGGACGCAAAAGCCGGGGCGTGGCCACTCTTTTCCCAGGCGATCGCCCCACACGGCCCTTTTGGCAGGGCGTCGCACGGGCCCGCCGGAATATAGCCGAAATCATCGGCGCGGATCTCGTCCCAGTTGGACAAGGTCGTCTCGTCGATATCCAGAACGATTGCGGGATGACGCGTCTTAGGCGCCGTCTGTTTGATCCACTGGCGCGCCTGAGCAACCACGGCGTCGAAATCGCGCTGATAATCGCCGCTGTCGTGATAGGCGCTGGCGGCCATAATGGCATCGCCAACATTCGCAGGCTGTGCGGCCAGCGCCGAGAGGGGCGCAACAAACAGGCTGGTGGCGAGCAGGAGGGAACGGATCATGGAGGAGCCACCTTTCGTGACAGAAGAACAAGCCCGACCCCGACCAGCGCCAGAGCCGTACCAATGACGGACACACCGCCATAGCCCAACCCCATGGACAGTGCGATCCCTCCCAGAGCCGCACCGATCGCATTGCCAAGGTTGAACGCCCCAATATTCATGGACGACGCCAGCGCAGGCGCATCATGCGCGGCCTGCATCACCCGCATCTGAAGCGCAGGCATGAGCGCAAAGGTCGCCGCACCCCACAGCAGCGCCGCAAACAGTGCGCCCGGTACGCTCTGCGCCATCCACGGGAAGATCAACATGATCACGCCAAGGACGGGGAAAAAGACCAGCAGGCTCCCATCCAGAGAGCGATCCGCGCTCCGGCCGCCTATAGCATTTCCGATCGAGAACCCTACCCCGGTCAGCATCAGCGCCAGAGTGATGATGGTCGGGCTGGCATGGGTGATGTGTTCGAGGATTGGCGCGATATAGGTGTAGAGCACGAACATCGCCCCCGCGCCGATCGCCGTCGTCAGCAGCGCCAGAAGTACATTGCCCTTCACGAGAACCCGCAATTCGCGCCCGACCTCCGGGGCCGGGCCAATCTCGCGGGCCGGCAGGGCAAACTGCACGGCCATCATGGTCACGAGCCCCAGTATGGCCGTCACCCCGAACGCGCTGTGCCAGCCGAAATTCAGCCCGAGCCACGTCATTGCTGGAACCCCAACGATATTGGCGATCGTCAGCCCCATGAACATGGACGCCACCGCACTCGCCCGACGCGCTGGCGCGACAGACAGCGAAGCCTCCACGGCTCCCAGCCCGAAGAACGCCCCATGAGCCAGACTGGTCAGGACGCGTGAGGCAAACAACAGATCATAGCTGGCGGAAACCGCCGAGAGCAGATTTCCTCCCACATACAGCCCCATCAGCAGGATCAGGGCCAGTTTTCGGCGAAAACGCGCCATCAGCAGCGTAATGACGGGCGCGCCCAGCATCACGCCAACCGCATAAGCCGTCACCAGCCCACCCGCCTTGGGCACACTGACCTGAAGACCATGCGCGATGACGGGCAGCAGGCCCATCGGCGTAAATTCTGTGGTGCCGATGGCAAAGGCGCCAACAGCGAGCGAAAGCAGTGGCCAGTTTGGGGACGATTTCGCTGCCAGTTTCAAGACCGGTCTCCGGGAGGACAGATTGTTCGAGATTAATCGACCCCTGCCACACCCGGAATCCCCGGACAACCCAAAGCTGTTTTACATCATTCCGTTGGGGTGCTGCCCCATATCCATGCCATCCATGATCATGGATTTGTGGTGCGGATCATCGAGATGACATTCATGATCCTGAAGCTCTTCGCCCGATCCATGATCGAGCACATGCGCCATGTCATCGAGCAGGATGAAGCCGCCATGCTTTGCCGGCGTGATGACGAGCGTGTGGATGGACATGTCATCAGCGGCAATCACCCGAAACGGCGACGGCTCCAGAGACGTCACGATCCGTGCCCGGTAGGGATGACCGTACAGCGAGACCAAAGACCAATCCTCGGTGATCATGTTCTTGTCGAGCTCGGCGCGCGCATAGGACGTCAGGCAATCCAGATGGATGTGCAACTGGTCCTGCGTGCGCCCCGGACGCGAATTGATCGCCATCGACAGATGCGAGTCAGGGATTTCAAACCCGTAGGACTGCGCCACATGGGCACGCTGCCCCCAGGCTTCCGCGAAATAATTCGGCGTCTCAGGCTTCAGCAGACTTGGATCTTCAACGCCCGGCACCTTCTGCGTCGGAATCACGAGATACTGGCCGCGCCCGGTCTGATCCTTGAGAAGAGCATAGCCGTCCTTCTCGTCATAAACCGTGCAGGGTTTGTGATCCGCATCCACGGCACAGCGCCCGTGGACGACTTTCCAAAGCGCGCCCCGGTCATGGGATTTTCCGCAGCCCGACAGTCCGAAAACCACTGCCGCCGCTACAAGACCAAATCTGGCCGCCGTCCCGTAATCCCGCAAAGTCATTCTTCCCTAACCTGACATTCAAGCTGCATCGCAGCCGCCAGCCTCTCGAAACGACGTCGGACCGCACTGCCCGCCGCCCGCACACTGCGCGCGCCCAGAACCAGCACGAGCGTTCCGTCTTCCACGAGAAGCCTGCACTCATCGAGCAGGACTTTCGTTCCCGCGCAGAGTGTATAGGCCAGCCGGAGCGCAAGGCCCAGACGCACCGCACGGTCAATCTCCGAGCGCGACAGAAGCTGTCGGGAAGGTTCAATCAGGGGAGAGCCCATCGAGACTTCATACCGCACGGCGAGCGTCAGACCGATAAAGGCCCGAGCCGTATGATCGAAGCCCACACCATGCCCATACATCACCCGTCGGTAGGTCTGCTCGACCCGATATTCCGGGTGATCGTAAGAACCGATATCGGAGAGCATACACGCCAGTTCGCGCAGACGCTTCTGGGTGCGCGTCTCGTCGCGGAACAGCGGTGCCGTCCAACTCACCAGCGCTTCAGCCAGCGAGGCACTGCGGGCGAGACGATTGGCCATTTCCGTCGCCAGATCTGTCATCGGATCAAGATCCGCGACCGAAGACGCCACATGGCGCATGTACCAGCCTTCGCGCAGTCCATCGACACTGAACACGACCTTGGACGGACGAACGCGCTCCATCAGACAGCGCAGCACAACCGCCGCAAACGGTGCATCTGCCAGACGCTTGCGCGGGGCCCCCGGCATTTTCTCAAGGGTCCGGCGCGGGGAACTGATGACCCAGTCCGCCATTTCCCGTGCTTCCCCTTCGGAAAGGGTAAACAGATGCACGAGGTTCAGCGGATACTGCGTCCGCGCGATCTGAAGCCGCGCCAACGCACGGAAGGCCCCGCCCACGAGATAAAGCGCCCGCCCGGTCATGCCCGGCAGCCAGTTCACCTCCGCGAGAAGCTCGTTCGCAATTTCCGCTGCCCGCTCAATGCTGCCCTTGGCACGGTCATGCAGCCGGATCACGCCCAGTTTGGTCGTCACGGCTTCAAAATACTGGCTGTCCGCAACATGGATCAGTTCCAGAGAACCGCCACCAATATCCGCAACCAGTCCATTTGCTTCCGGCAGACCGCACAGAACGCCGCGAGCCGCATAATCAGCTTCTTCGGTCCCTTCCAGGACGCGTATCGGCACGCCCGGCATCCGCGCGCGGATGGCATCCACGAAATCCGGCCCGTTGGTCGCATCGCGAACGGCTGCGGTGGCGAGAACCTCGAAAGGCTCGGCCCCCATGGCACGGGCGACGGCATGGAACCGCCCCAGCACGTCCATCGCCAGCGTAACGCCCTCGTCATTGAGGCGCCCGGTCACATCCAGTCCGCGCCCCAGCTTGAGCGTGGCTTTCTCGTTGAAAATCGGAAGGGGATTGCGCGTCACCCCTTCAAAAACAACCAGCCGGACCGAGTTGGACCCAAGATCGACAATGGCGGAACGCTGTGCAGATGAGGACATGAAAATCAGTCTTCCAGAATCCTGTCGGGCCGCTCACGGGGGCGATGTGCCTCCGGAAGGACCTTCTCCCGCGCAGCCGAGCCTCGGCCGGACAGGGACGGATTGTTCATGAAGTATTCGTGGGCGGAGAACGGATGTGCGCCCGGCGAAACCCGATGCCAGTAGCCGTCCCTCGTGAGCGTCCAGCTCTGAAGGTTGTCCTTGATGTTCATCGTCATGATCTGGCCAAGAATCTGCGCATGGACCGTCGGGTTCGTGATGGGCACCATGGCTTCTACCCTCCAGTCCATGTTCCGCACCATCCAGTCTGCCGAAGAAATGAAAACTTTTGCCTTGGCGGACGGCATCCGGTGCCCGTTTCCAAAGGCGAAAACCCGGGAATGTTCCAGAAAACGCCCGACAATCGACTTGATTTCGATATTGTCCGAAAGCCCCGGCACACCGGGCCGCAGACAGCAGATTCCACGGATGATTCCGATGATCTTCACGCCAGCCTGTGAGGCTTCGTAGAGCTTGTCGATCAGTTCGGCATCCACAAGGCTGTTCATCTTCAGCCAGATCCGCCCTGGCCGCCCCTCCTTCACATGGTCGATCTCATCCTGAATGAGCTGTTCCAGCGTGGAGCGGATGGTGATGGGCGAGAAAGCCAGCGCATCCATTTTCGCGGGGATGGCATAGCCCGTCATATAGTTGAACAGGCGCGCCGAATCCGAAGCCAGCTTCGGGTCACAGGTGAAGAACGACAGATCCGTATAAATCCGCGCCGTGATCGGATGGTAATTGCCCGTTCCGAAATGCGCATAGGACCGGAGCGAGCCGTTCTCGCGACGGACCACAAGACTCAGCTTGGCATGGGTCTTGAGATGCGCGAAGCCGAACACGACCTGCACGCCCGCAGCTTCAAGCGCGCGGGACAGGCGGATATTGGCTTCCTCGTCAAACCGCGCCCGCAGTTCGACCATGGCGGTCACTGATTTTCCGGCCTCTGCCGCTTCAATCAGCGCATGAACGATCGGGCTGTCGCGGGATGTGCGATACAGCGTCTGCTTGATCGCCAGCACGTTCGGGTCCAGCGCGGCCTGACGCAGGAACTGCACCACCACGTCGAAGCTCTCGAACGGATGATGGACCAGCATGTCCTTCGCCCGGATCGCCGCGAAACAGTCTCCGTCATAATCCAGAACCCGCTCGGGAAAGCGCGGCGTATAGGCGGGAAACACCAGATCCGGCCGGTCATCCACGATCAGTTGCTTGAGATCGGTCACGCCGACGAAGCACGGTAGAACGACCACGTCCTCCTCACCCACGCCCAGCTCTTCACCCATCTCACGACCCAGCGTGTCCGGCAGTTTGCGATCAAGCGCGAGATGGATGCACACGCCACGCCGACGCTGCTTCAGCGCCGTTTCATAAGACCGGACCAGATCCTCGGCTTCATCTTCAAACTCCACATCCGTATCGCGGATCACGCGCAGCACACCCGCCGCCCCGATCACAAGCCCCGGGAATAGACGCCCGGCAAACAGTGTGATGAGGTCTTCCAGCAGCACAAAGCGGATCTGGTCCGGTGTTTCCTGTCCTTCCTTCAACCGCGCCGGAAGCCGCAGAAAACGCGGAACCTGCGCTGGCAGCAGGATAAGTCCATCCATCACATGTGCTGAAGAGGCCGCATCCTTCAGACGCAGATGCAGCGCCAGACCCATATTCGGAATGAAAGGCAGCGGATGGGATGGATCGACCGCCATCGGCGTCAGCACCGGGAAGACCCGCTCGTCGAACAGCGTGGAAAGCTGCGCCAGATCCGTTTCATCCAGCGAGTCGGTCGGCAGAATGACGATCCCCGCGTCCTTCAGTTCCCCTTCCAGCACATGCCAGACGCGCTGCTGCTCCGCCAGAAGATGCCGCGCCTTCTGACGCACCTGTGAAAGTTGCTGGATGGGGGTCAGTCCGTCCGGACTGCGCACGACCATGCCTTCGCGCACCTGCCCCACAAGCCCGGCCACACGCACGGAATAGAACTCGTCCAGATTGCTGGAACTGATCGAGAGAAACCGCACCCGCTCCAGCAGCGGATTGCGGGTATTTTCGGCCTCTTCAATAACGCGCTCGTTGAAATCCAACCAGGACAGTTCCCGGTTCAGAAAACGCTCTGGCGACGTTGCCATACGCGCGTAATCTTCGGCGCGGATAGCGGGAGTCTGTCGGCGACGGCTGCGGTTCTGGGCCGGGGTCACTGCACTGCGGGGCTTGCGGGGAGAGCAGCGGCGCGGCGCGGGCCGGGAATCTTCAGTCGTCACAATAGGGCCTTCCGGAACACACGGATTTACAAATCGCCTCAAGGGTCATGCCACGGGATAGGCATGTCAAACGGAGTTTTTGTGTCACGTTCGTGACATCTATTCCTCAGGCGTCAGCAGATCTGGCAGCATTTCCAGCGCCAGCGCCCGCGTGATGGGCTGTTTGCGGACCAGAGCCGCCTCGTCCAGCCGCTCCACTGCGGAAACCAGCGCGTTGCCCGTTCGGGGCAGATGACGCCACAGCCAGTCCGTCACCGACTGCGACACGACAAGCTGACGATCCGCCAGCAATGACAGAAGCAGCGTCGCCCGCAGATCGTCCTCAGGCTCGCCCGTCGCAGTCGTAGCGGTTGCCCGCAGACGGCTGGCCAGATCGGGCAGCATGAAATGGCTGCGCGACGGTGGCAGGCGGCCCGCCATCAGAACGCGATCGCCTTGGGAGAACGCATCGTTGAGCAGATGCAGCATGGTCGCCTCATCGCCCGGCGAATCGGCATTATCAATCGCAAGATTCCCCTGAACCCGGATCCGCCCGCCCGCAGAGGACGTGGAGAACAGGCGGGCATCCAGCACCGTCGCGTCATGTTCATGCGCCCATGCCGTCAAAAGATGCGTCTTTCCCGTTCCCGAAGGCCCCCAGAGCCATAAACGCCCATCCGGCCATTGACTGCGCGCAAGCCATGCCCGTGCCGCCACATTCGACGGACCATTGATGAAACGATCGGACGTCATCGCCGTCACCCGGCGCAGGGGAAACGCCATCTGGGTGGCCGCGGGTCTTCCGGACACCCCGCCCACATCCCGTTTCGTCATCGCAGCCCCCTTTTTCATGCCGTAACACCATCAAACAGGCGTTCCGCCAGCGCGCAGGATGCTCTAGAACGGCGTCACGTCAACCAGCGGGAACCTTTCGACCATGACCGATCAGCCTGATATCGCCCCCGGCTCGAGCCACAGCACGACTGGCGGCGCAAGCTACGCACAGGCCGGCGTGGATATTGCTGCAGGCGATGCACTGGTCGACGCGATCAAGCCCGCAGCCAAGGCCACGAACCGTCCCGGCACGATGGGCGGTCTCGGCGGCTTCGGCGCGCTTTTCGATCTGAAAGCCGCCGGCTTCACCGATCCCGTCCTCGTCAGTTGCACCGATGGCGTCGGCACGAAGCTGATGGTCGCCATCGAGGCGGGCAAGCATGATGATGTGGGGATCGACCTCGTCGCCATGTGCGTCAACGACCTCGTCGTACAAGGCGCCACCCCGCTGTTCTTCCTGGACTATCTCGCCACCGGAAAACTCTCCGTCGAAGCCGCAGCCACGGTCGTGAAGGGCATCGCCAAGGGCTGCGCCGAGTCCGGCTGCGCTCTCGTCGGCGGCGAAACGGCTGAAATGCCCGGCATGTACGCTCCCGGCCATTACGATCTCGCAGGCTTCAGCGTGGGTGCTGCCGAGCGCAACAGCCTGCTTCCCGCCAATATCGCCGATGGCGACACGCTGATCGGCCTGCCCTCCTCCGGCGTTCACTCTAATGGCTTCTCTCTGGTGCGCGAAGTCGTGCGTCGCTCTGGCCTCGGCTGGAACGATCCCGCCCCCTTTGCCGAGGGTCACACCCTTGCCGAAGCCCTGCTGACGCCCACGAAACTCTACGTCCGCACGGTTCTGGACCTGCACGCCAAGGGCCTGCTGAACGGCTGCGCCCACATCACGGGCGGCGGTCTGCCGGGCAACCTGCCGCGCGTCCTGCCCGAAGGCCTTGGCGTCCGCATCGACGGCTCCGCATGGGTCGTCCCTTCCGTTTTCCGCTGGCTGGCCAAAACCGGCAATGTGGCTGCTGACGAAATGCTCCGCGTCTTCAACTGCGGCATCGGCATGGTGCTCGTCACGTCCGAGCCGGAAAAGGTCATGGCGGAACTGGATGCGCGCGGGGAAACCGGTTTTCTCATGGGCCAGATCGTCCGCTCCGACGACGCCTACACCCTGACCGCGCCGGTTTCCTTCGCATGAAAAAGCCGCCTGTCAGAAACAGAGCCAAAGCCCCGCCCAAAAACGCGCCTAAAAAAATCCAGAAGGTGCCTATCGCGATCCTTATCAGCGGTCGCGGCAGCAATATGCGAGCGCTGATCGAAGCCTGCGCCCGACCGGACTACCCCGCCGAAATCGTTCTGGTCCTCAGCAACCGACCGGACGCCCCGGGCCTTGAGGTCGCCGAAGAAGCGGGTCTGAAAACCCTCGTCATCGAGCACAAGCCTTTCGGTACGGACCGCGAAGCCCACGAACGCGAAATCGACGCAGCCCTTCAGGCCTCCGGCGCCATGCTGGTCGTCCTCGCGGGCTACATGCGGGTCCTGACGCCGTGGCTGGTCAATGCGTGGGAAGACAGGATGCTCAACATCCACCCGAGCCTCCTGCCCGCCTTCCCCGGTCTGCACACCCATGAAGCCGCCCTCAAGGCTGGCGCAAAAGAACATGGCTGCACCGTCCACCTCGTCACATCCGGCGTGGATGAAGGCCCTATCCTCGGGCAGGCCAGCGTTCCCGTCCTTGACACCGATACGCCAGAAACCCTTGCCGCCCGCGTGCTGGAACAGGAACACCTGCTCTACCCGGACGTACTCGAAATGATCTGCGACGTTTTTGCGAAGTAAGAGACGTCCAGCGTCTCCAAACAAAAAAAGGCGCGGACCGAAGTCCGCGCCTTTTTTGTTGAGAACAGATTACCTGTCGTAAAAATTACGGCAGGATTTCCGTCTCGGCGAAGAAGAAGGAGATTTCGTTCTTCGCGTTCTCAAGGCTGTCAGAGCCATGCACGGAATTGGCTTCGATGCTCTCGGCGAACAGCTTGCGAACGGTGCCTTCAGCAGCATCGGCCGGGTTCGTCGCGCCCATGACTTCGCGGTTCTTGGCGACAGCGCCTTCACCCTGAAGAACCTGCACGACGACCGGCTCGGCAATCATGGAGGACACGAGGCTGCCGTAGAACGGACGCTCCTTGTGAACTGCGTAGAAAGCGCCAGCCTGCTTCTCGGTCAGGTGGATGCGCTTCTGGGCGACGATACGCAGGCCGGCGTCTTCGAACACGGCATTGATCTTGCCGATCAGGTTACGCTTGGTCGCGTCGGGCTTGATGATGGAAAGCGTGCGCTCGAGAGCCATCTTTCTTCTCCTGTTAGGACCGGTCCTCGCTGGACCAGCGGGTCAATACCGCCGTTCCACTAGAGCAAATTCATCGTTCCTGATAGGTCTGTCGCAGTATTTTAACCGACCTGTTTCTTTTCTTCCGACTGATCGAGGCGCCCGTGAGCCTGCTCACCATCACCGACCTGTCCCTCCGCATCGCGGGCCGCTCCCTGCTGGACAATGCGTCCCTCAGTGTGGACCCAGGACGCAAGATCGGCCTGATCGGCAGGAACGGCGCCGGAAAATCCACCCTTCTGGCCGCGATTGCTGGTGATTTCGCGCCTGACGGCGGCACAATCACCCTCGCCGCCCGCGCCACGATGGGCCGCGTCAAACAGGAAACACCCTCCGGCAGTACGTCCATTCTCGATACAGTTCTGGAAGGCGACCTTGAACGCACCCGACTGCTCGCGGAAGCCGAAACCGCGACCGATCCTGTCCGCATCGCAGATGTCCATGAACGCCTCATCGCCATCGACGCCTACACGGCTCCCGCCCGCGCCGGGGCCATCCTGTCTGGTCTCGGCTTCGATCAGGACGCGCAGAATCGAGCGGTTTCGGACTTCTCGGGCGGCTGGCGAATGCGCGTATCACTCGCCACGGCCCTGTTCCTGAACCCTGACCTGCTGCTGCTCGACGAACCGACGAACCATCTCGATATCGAAGCCACGCTCTGGCTGGAATCCTGGCTCGCGAAGTTTTCCGGAGCCGCGATCATCGTCAGCCATGACCGCTCCTTGCTGGACAACACCGTCGATGCCATCGCCCATCTCGATCATCAGTAAATCAGCGTTACCCCCGGTGGCTACGACAATTTCGTCCGCATCCGCACGGAACAGGCGCTCCAGCAGAACCGCGCTGCCGAGCGCATCGCGGCCCAGCGCGCCCATATGCAATCCTTCGTGGACCGTTTCCGCGCCAAGGCCACCAAAGCCAAACAGGCGCAGGCCCGCCTGAAAGCCCTCGAACGCCTCCCCCAAATCGAGAGCGTCGTGGAAGACACCCCCACGCGCTTCTCTTTCCCCGAACCACAGCCTTTACCGCCCCCGATGCTGAGCCTGAACAATGTCAGCCTCGGCTATGACGGGCGCGTCGTGCTTAAAGGGCTGAACCAGCGTCTGGATATGGAAGACCGGATCGCTCTGCTTGGCCAGAACGGCCGTGGGAAATCTACCTTTGCCAAGCTGCTCGCCGGTCGGCTGGAACCGATGTCCGGCACTTACAGTCACTCGCCCAAGCTCAAAATCGGCTATTTCGCCCAGCACCAGAGCGACGAACTTGTCCTGACCGACACCCCCATCGACCATATGAGCCGCGCCATGCCGGACGCGCTTCCCGCCGCCGTCCGCGCGCAGCTCGCCCGGTTCGGACTTGACGAAAACCGAGCCGAAACAAAAGTCGGTGAACTCTCTGGGGGTGAAAAGGCACGTCTGCTCCTCGCCCTGTCCACCCGCGAAGCCCCGCATCTGCTGATCCTCGATGAGCCGACCAACCATCTGGATCTGGACGCCCGTGACGCCTTGATCCGCGCGCTTTCGACTTTCGAAGGCGCGGTCGTCCTCATCAGCCATGACAGCCATCTCGTGGAATCCGTCGCCGACCGTTTCTGGCTGGTCGAAGATGGTACGATCTCTCCTTTTGACGGCGACATGGCCGAATACCGTGCCTGGCTTCTCGAACGCGCCCGCAAGGCCCGCGCCGAGATGGCGGAACGCAGCAAAACCGCCACGGCGTCAGCAGATGGCGGCACACCGTCTGCCCAGAAACGCATCGACCGCAAGAAACAGACCCGCGCCCTCGCCCCACTGCGGCGGAAAATCCGCGATGCCGAAGCGAAAATGACTCAGCTTGCCGACGAAAAGAAAAAGATCGAGGCCCGACTGGCAGATCCTGTTCTGTATCAGTCCGGCGATGCTGCGGAACTGACCTCCCTTAACGTCCATCTGGCCGCGCTCAACGCCACGCTCGAAACCGTCGAGGAAAGCTGGCTTGAAGCACAGGCCGAACTGGAAGACGCAACGGCCTGAGCCAGGCCCATTGACCCCCCTTCCCCCGCCACATAAGCCAGTTGCCAACGACTGAGCCTCAGGACTGACACCTCCATGCGCATCTCTTTTTCCGATCCGGCAGAACGCAGCGAAACGGAACCCCGTGCGCGGGAACTGTCCAAAATTGCCGGGCTGATGCGGATCACGCTCGCCCTGACCCTGATGCTGCTCGCCATCTGGCTGATCGGCGATGTTCTGGCCGTGATCTTCGCCTCCGCTCTCGTGGCCATCGTCCTGCATGGGCTCGCCCGTATGCTTCGGCGTCACGTTCCCGTCATTCCCTATCAGGGCGCGGTTGCTCTCGTAACCGTGGCGATCCTCGTTGCCATGATCGGCCTTGGCTGGAGCAGCGGCCCTTCCATCAGCGACCAGTTCATCCGCCTCAAACAGGCGCTGATCACCCAGTCCGGTGAACTTCGCGCCCATCTTTCCGGCTCCACGATCGGCCAGATGGTCCTTGACCACCTCCCAGCCTCTCTTGGCGGAAACGCTCCCGGAACAGGAGGCCTCGGCTCTCTGGGATCAGGACTTGCAGGCTCGGTCACAGGGCTTCTCAGCAGTGTTTTCGGTATCATCGGAACGCTTCTGGTCGTTCTGATCGCCGGTCTGTATTTCGCCCTCAGCCCGGCCGTCTATATCGACGGGATGATCCGCCTCGTCCCCACGCAGCACCGTCCCGCCGCGCGTGAACTGATGCTGACTGCCGGGTCCACGCTTTGGGCCTGGACTGCCGGGCAGGCACTGGACATGCTCGTGGTCGGCATCCTCTCTGGCGTGGGCCTGTCGCTGATTGGCGTACCGCTTGCACTGGCGCTCGGCGTCGTGGCGGGTCTGTGCAATTTCATACCCTATATCGGCGCCCTTCTCGGTGCCGTGCCTGCTGTCCTGCTGGGACTATCGCTCGGCACGCATGAGGGCCTGTTCGTCGCCATTCTGTATTGTGTGATCCAGTTCTTCGAGGGCAATGTCCTTGCCCCGCTGATCCAGCGTCGCGCCGTGCATATGCCCCCCGCCATGGCGATCCTGTCGCAGACCGTTTTCGGCTCCATTCTTGGTGCCCCCGGCCTGATCCTCGCCTCCCCCATCACCGCCGCCCTTCTGGCGATGGGCGACAAGGCCACAGCCCCGCTGGAGGACGAAAACCAGACCCGCCGTGATGTCGGCGAAGTTACGGAAGAAGAAGAGAAACAGCAGAAATAAGTCTCGTCCTTTCCCCGACAGCACAAAAAAGACCGGCACTCCCGAAGGAGGCCGGTCTTTTTTGTGCTCTCAACACGCTCCAGAAAATCCTTACTTTCCGGGCTGCGCTCCAGCAGTCTGCAAGGCCATGAGCTGTGCATCAGGAAAGGCGTTCATCCGGTACGGGCCATTCTTCGCAAGCTGGATCCCAACGATGTCGTCCTGCTTCTTGTATTTCCAGATGGAAATAATAACCGGCTCACCCTGTGCGGTCGCCATTTCGAGAACCACTTTCGGTGCAAGATCGGTCTTCTCGCCCGATGGCCCCCAAGCGGTTTCATGCGACTGAAGCCACAGATTGACCTTCTGAACCTCTTCCGCTGACAGATCGCGACTGAGCGGCGCACTCATCTGCCCCGCAGTCACCTGCGGAAATTTCCACGCATGCAGCAGCGGCCATGTCACAAACCAGATGATGCCTACGGGAATGAGGACCAGCGCCCCGAAAACCAGAAGAAGTTTCTGCTCGCGTCTCACGCCTGTTCTCCTGCCCAGCGATTGAGGGCTGCAATGATGTGATGGACGTCATCGTCCGTCAGTTCGGGATGGATGGGAAGCGCCAGAACGCGTGCGCCAAGCCCTTCGGCCACTGGCAGTACGGCTCCGTCATGATGCGGTGCATAGGCTGACTGATGATGCAGCGGCTTCGGGTAGTAAATGGCAGTCGGAACGCCTGCATCCTTCAAAAACGTCTGAAGCGAATCCCGCTTTTCCGCATCCGGCAGCAGGATCGTATAGATCGCCCACGCGCTCTCGCTGTCCGGAACGCGTACGGGCGGTACGATCCCCTCAGGCATCCCGGCGTCATAGGCCGTCGCAATCGCATCCCGGCGCTTCAGTTCTGCGTCAAACACATCGAGCTTTGCCAGAAGCACAGCCGCCTGAAGCGTATCCAGCCGCCCGTTGATCCCGATCCGCTCGACTTCATAACGCGTCCGGCCTTCGCCATGCGTGCGAAGGGAATGATACAGCGCCGCCAGATCGTCGTCGTCCGTCAGGATCGCGCCGCCGTCTCCATAACCGCCCAGCGGCTTGGACGGGAAGAAAGACAATGTGGTCGCTTTCGCCTCATGTCCCAGACGACGACCATGATACGTCGCCCCAAAAGACTGTGCACAATCGGCCACCAGCGTCAGACCTTCCTGCGCCGTCCAGAGCTTCAGTTCGTCCCAAGGCGCGGGTTGGCCGAACAGATCCACACCGATCACAACACGCGGCTCCAGATCTTCGGCCTGACGCACTGCCTCAAGCCGCGCCTTCAGCGATTCAAGGCTGATCTGGAAGGTCTGCGGATCGACATCCACGAAAACCGGCGTTCCACCCAGCAGCAGGACGACTTCCGCCGTCGCCGTATAGGTGAAGGCAGGCAGGAAAACCGCATCTCCCGGCCCGATCTCCTCACCCATCAGCACCATCAGCAGCGCATCGGTCCCGGATGAGACGCCGATCGCATGTTTCGCACCGCCGAACTCTGCCAGACGCTGCTCCAGTTCCTGCACTTCGGGGCCAAGCACGAAGCGGCAATGCGCCATGACGGCATCCACGCGCTTCTGGATGCTGCCGCCAAGGCGCGCCTGCTGGGCGGGAAGGTCGAGAAAAGCAATCTGCCGTGTCATGGCGCTATCATCTCCGGATCGGGATGGGAGACCGCGACCGGCAGTCCGCCGTCACGGTTATGAAGAAATTCAGGAACTAGCCTGTACAGGATCGTCATGATCGCGCCCAGATCATTTGCGCAGCAGGCCATTTCCAGCTCGTCCATCGCAAGTCTCGCCACCCTGAAATCGACCGTCCGCGGAGAGGCCATCCGCAGACCGGGCGCGTCGGTCGGAACCGGGGCCTCGCGTCCGTGGAACAGTTCCTCGAACAGCTTTTCACCCGGGCGCAGGCCCGTAAAGCGGATCTCGATATCGGTTTCGGGACGCAGCCCGGCCAGACGGATCATCTGGAATGCCAGATCCATAATCCGCACCGGATCGCCCATATCGAGCACAAAAATCCCGCCCTGCTTGAGGCGCCGATCCGTGGCATCATTTTCCGCACGCTCATGCGTTCCGCGCACGGCCGCCTGCAAAACAAGCCCCACAGCCTCCGGCACCGTCATGAAATACCGGGTCATATCGGGATGTGTGATGGTCAGCGGACCGCCATGTTCAAGCTGCCGCTTGAAGAGCGGCACGACCGACCCCGTGGACCCCAGCACATTGCCAAAACGCACGGTCACACACCGCATGCCGCCCTGTCCGGCCCACGCCCGCATATCGAGCGCCTGCCCGTAAACCTCCGCACAACGCTTACTGGCGCCCATCAGACTGGACGGATTGACCGCCTTGTCGGTGGAGATCATGACCATCGCCTGCGCACCTGCGCGCTCGGCTTCGTCCGCGACAATCCGTGTGCCGATCACATTCGTCAGCACGCCCTCGACCGGATTGTCCTCGACGATAGGCACATGCTTGAGAGCCGCCGCATGAAAAACGATCTGCGGTCGGTATGTCCCGAAAATCTCCGCCATACGCCGCCGGTCGCGCACATCCGCCACGATCTGATAGCGTTTCACATCGCCAAAGCGCTCGGAAATATCCAGATTGATCTGCCACAGCGCATATTCGCTGCTCTCGATCAGCAAAAGCACAGCAGGCTGGAACGATGCAATCTGCCGTGCCAGTTCGGAACCAATGCTGCCGCCAGCCCCGGTCACGGCAATGACGCGCCCGCAGATCAGCCGCGCCATGCCCTGCGAATCGAGCGCAACAGGCGGGCGGTTCAGCAGATCCTCGATTGCGATGGGCCGAAGCTCTACCCGGTCCGCCGGCTGCAAGGCTGTCAGAGACGGCGTGCGCTGAACGTCGATGTCATAGACCCGCGCCGCTTCAAGAATTCGCGCCAGTTCACGCCCCTTGATTTCGCTCGCGGTCAGAACCAGTGCATCCGGCAGCTTTCCCGCAGCAAACAGCCGCTCCAGAATGGCGGGCGTTTCGCTGATTGTTCCAAGAATGGGGCAGTCATGGATACGCCGCCCGGCCTGCTGGGAACCGCCGGTCAGGATCCCCACCACACTGCGACTGTTCTCGCTGTCGCGCTCCATCGCCCTGATGAACAGATCGGCTTCATGATCCGCGCCCAGCAGCAGGATGCGCTGACTGGCCAGCGCCCTGCTTTTACGACGCGCCGCCAGACGCCACATCATGCGGACGGAGCCGAGAAACACCAGCAGGACCAGCGCATGGATAATCGGGAAAGTCGGCGTCGGCAGCGGATAGCCCGCCACACGTAAGAGCCCCGCAAATAGCAGCGCGCTCAGAACCGAGGCACAGGCAATGTTGAACAGGTCTGCCACACCCGAGAACCGCCAGTATTGCTGCGGAACGCGGAACGGCAGCCCACCCACCAGAAGCGTAATGCCCCCACCCGCAATAAACCACAGCGGATGCAGCCACCCTCCGGCCGGATCTGCCAGCCAGCGCGCAACAGGTGCTGCAGCCGCAGAGACGACTCCGTCCAGCGCGACATTGAGCGCAATGCGCCGCGCGCGCATCGACGTATGCGAGGCAGAAGGCGGCCTGAAAGACGGCGCCGAAGGGGGCATTGAGGCCGGAGCGGCAGGGCCTGTAGGATCAGCAGATGTCACCCGCCCCTTATAGCGCCAAAAGCCGCTCTCCCATAAAGTCGTTCCATGCCCTTTTCTTTTCAGAACATTAACAACGGCCTTACGCTCCCCTGCGTGGCCGCAGTCGTGCTGTGCAATATCCTGATCCTGCTCATGATCCGGGCCGGTGTTTTAGATCATCCCGTAGAGCGGAGTTCCCATACACGACCAACTCCGAAGGGCGGCGGCATCGGCATCGTGGGGGCCTTCGTTCTATGCCTGATCCCGGCCCTGCGCGCATCCCATGCCCCGGTGTCCATCATTCCGGCTATTACGGGACTACTGATCGGCATGATCGTGCTGGGCGCTATATCGTGGCTCGACGACATGCGCCCTTTCCCGGCCCGCTACAAACTCGCAGCCCAGTTTCTGGCCGCTATTGCCGCAGCATTCGGAGCGACATACGGCACGAATATTCCATCATGGATGGTAGTGCCTTTCGTTCTCGCTGCGGTGTTCATTACGAACGCTCTGAATTTCATCGACGGGATCAACGGTCTCGCCTCTGGCGTCATGGCCATCTCCGCCATCTTTCTGGCGAGCGTTGGCATCATACCAGTCGCGTTCATGCTGCTCGCCATCTGCCTGCTGAGCTTCCTGCCCCATAATTTTCCAAAGGCCCAAATTTTCATGGGCGACGTTGGCAGCCAGCCCATCGGGCTCGCCATCGCGTGGGGCGGCATGACAGGATTTGGCACAGGCGGCGGCGTCCTCGTGATCGCGCTGCTCTCGGGCGTGTTGTGGGACGTAACCTTTACGCTACTACGTCGCGCCCGCGCCGGAGACAGACTCGCCCAAGCTCATCGTGGCCATCTCTATCAACTGGCCGTCCGCTCAGGGCTGTCGGTACCGCTCGTCACTTTTTTATACTGGGGATTTGCCCTCTGGGGCGCTGTGGCTTTCGCCACAGGTCAGATCATCATGACAGTTCTGATGATCGCCCTGCCACAGATTTTGTGGACAGGATATGTCTGCACGCGAGCCAAAGCCCGCGTGCAAGATCGCTGGTAATCAGCAGATCGTTCAGCTGGCGCGGCGACTGCTCAGGCGCTCGACGGAAGCCGAAGCGCGTTCCGTGCGGGTCGAGCGGGTGCCGGAGGCTTCCGTCATGACGGCGCGCATTTCGCGCAGGAAGGTGGAACCCTTCAGCGTGCGCTGCACGAGAACCGAACGACGGTCCAGCGGATCGACCTTGCGGCGGGCCAGATCCAGTTCACCCAGACGGTCAAGGGCGCGGGTGATGGCGGGCTTGGACACCTTGAGCTCAAGAGCCAGACCCCGGACCGTGTGAGCACCGTCCCGCAGATAGCAGGTCAGGAACACGGCAAGCTGGCGTGCCGAAAGATCGGGGCCGTCACGACGAACCATGGAAACAATGGTGTCGCACAGAAGGTTGAGCATCTGATCATTGGTAGCCTGGGGCATGATCTCTCTCCTAAACAATTAGCCCCCCCTGTTGTCCGATCCCATAACAGGGGACGGCGGCATGGGAGCCCACATGAAGTTGTCTCTGCCTCTCCTTCCCGGGAGAGGCGTCAGTTACACTCAGATGGTGATTCGAAACGCATACGCAAGCATATGGGTTTCAAAACATTCCAGTAGACGATGACTCTGCATCGAAACGATAAGGGGCATATGCCTCATTGAAACGCGTTTGACACCCTAATCTTTCAAGCCTTCTTCACACCGTCACACTGTTCCTCGAGTGAAACGCTTCATGAAAGCTCAGGAGTTATTATGAATTCGTGACAAAGTCTCCAGAATTGCCCGCAGACCGAGCACTTCTCCGCCCTCCGGCCGGCCCGGACGCCCTCCATCATTCCACGCATAAGTGTCGATATGGGCCCATTTTTGGCCATCCGGAACGAATTTCTGGAGATAAAGCGCCGCTGTAATCGCCCCGGCCATGGGTTTTGACGTCACGTTTCCGAAGTCGGCAACTTTACTATCGAGCCATGCATCATAGCCATGCCAGAGCGGCATTCTCCACATCACATCGGCTGTCTTTTTTCCCGATTCGAGAATGAGTGAGGCCAGTTCATCATCATTACTGAATAGCGCAGGTACATCCGGACCGAGTGCTACGCGCGCAGCACCCGTCAGGGTTGCAGCATCGAGAATGACATCCGGACGGTTTTCAGACGCCTCCGTTATGAGATCACACAACACCAGCCGCCCCTCTGCATCCGTGTTGCCAATCTCGACCATTTTGCCGCTGCGCGTCTTCAGGACATCCCCCGGCCGCATGGCATGACCGGACACGCTGTTCTCCACGCAACCCAGACGCAGTTCCAGATCCACATCCAGTCCCAGATCGATCGCCGCGCATGTTACGGCAAGCATCAGAGCCGCCCCGCCCATGTCCTTCTTCATCCGCAGCATCCCTGCGGCGCCTTTGAGGTCGTAGCCGCCCGTATCGAAGCATACCCCCTTGCCGACCAGCGAAACCTTCGGCGCTCCCTCACGTGCTTTCCAGTGCGCCACGACCACGACCGGCTTGCGTTCGGACCCTTCGCCCACTTCCGCCAGACACGGATATGCACCGCGCAGATCATCCCCCTCAACAAGACTGACGCTCGCCCCCCGGTGCACCAGTGCCTTGCCTGCCATCTGCGCAAGTTCGCGCGGCCCGAGAAGATTCGCCGGCATGTTGATCAGATCCCGCCCGAACCACACAGCCTTCGACAACGCTACAAGCCGCGTCGCATCGTCGGGAACGACCATCCGCGTCGCGCATGGCTTCACCTCCCCCAGACCGAACCGATATGCCCCCATACAGAACCCGAGCAGCGCACTCTCCAGCGCTCCGGCTTCCAGTCCGTGCAGCACGACCGTCCAGTCACCTTCCGGCAGGGCTGTTCCCAGAACCCCGAAAGCCTCCGGATCATTTGCCCGCGCGGAGGCCACACACAGGATTGCTGCCCCGACCCCGATCTCACCCGGCAGTAGCGTGAAAGCACCGTCTTTCGCCGAAAATCCCTGTGCTTGCAGAAAGGCAGCATGCTCTCCGAGAAGACCGGAAACCGCATCACTGTCCTCACAGGCCACCAGATGGACCAGACGCGCCGAAGGCGCTTCGGCAGAGGTCACGAAGGGAAGCTGGAGATGCGGATTCATAGTTTTTCTTCCTCAAAGACCTGCCTCACCCGAGAAAGATCCGCCGGGAGGGCTTCAGATGCTTGCTTTTGCTCCGCAGGCACCCGACCATTCAGACATGAAGGGTGCATTCCACGGAACCTCGTCCAGCGACCATACCATGCCAGCCAGCATCCGTGCTGCCCTCGGCCCCACCAATACCGGCAAGACCCATTATGCCTTAACGCGCATGATGGCCCATGCCTCCGGCATCATTGGCTTTCCCCTGCGCCTTCTGGCCCGGGAAAACTACGAGCGTCTCGTCAAAATCAAGGGCGAGCGCAGCGTCGCCCTCATTACGGGTGAAGAAAAAATCGTGCCCCCCGGCGCCCGCTGGTTTTCCTGCACTGTCGAAGCCATGCCGCTGGACCGCAAAGCCGAATTCATCGCCATCGACGAGATCCAGCTCGCTTCAGACCCGGATCGCGGCCACGTCTTCACGGACCGCCTGCTCCACGCACGCGGCACGGTCGAGACGCTGTTCCTCGGCGCCGAGACTATTCGCCCACTGCTTCAGAGACTCGTTCCGGGTATCGAAATCGACATCCGCGCCCGCCTCTCGAGTCTCGCCAGCACTGGACACACCAAACTCTCCCGTCTGCCTCCACGCTCGGCTATCGTGGCCTTCTCCATGAGCGAAGTGTATGCGCTGGCCGAAGTCATCCGCAGACGTCGTGGCGGCTGTGCCGTTATCATGGGCCAACTCAGTCCCCGTACCCGAAACGCTCAGGTCGAGCTCTATCAGAACCGCGACGTGGATTATCTCGTCGCAACCGACGCCATCGGTATGGGCCTGAACATGGACGTCGATCACGTCGCCCTTGCCCAACTCAGCAAGTTCGACGGCACGGTTCCTCGCCCGCTGTTCCCGCAGGAAATCGCCCAAATTGCCGGACGCGCCGGTCGCGGCATGAAAGACGGCACCTTCGGCACTACGGCCGACTGTCCGCCCATGTCCAGCGCCCTCGTCGAAGCTGTCGAACAGCACCGCTTCGACCCGATTCAGCGCCTCTACTGGCGCAACCACGAACTCGATTTCACCAACCCGGCCAACCTGCTCAAAAGCCTGACCCGCCCGCCACCGTTGCGCGGCCTGACCGCAGGGCGCGTGGCCTCGGACGTCACCACCCTAGAATCCCTGATGCTTGACCCGGATGTTCGCGAGATCGCCCGAGGCAAGCGCGCTACAACCCTGCTCTGGGACGTCTGCCAGATCCCCGATTTCCGCAAACTCGGCGATGACAGCCATACCCGCCTCTGCGCGCGCCTCTACAGCCATCTGGTCAAGGAGGGATCCATTCCCGCCAACTGGATGGAAGGCCATATCCGTGGTCTGGCCAAAACCGAAGGCGATATCGACACCCTCATGCACCGCCTCACCGGTGTGCGCGTGTGTTCCTATGTCGCCGCCCGCACCGAATGGAGCCGCCATTCCGCCATATGGCAGGAGCGTGCCCGCGAAGTGGAAGACCAGCTTTCCGACGCCCTGCACGAGCGCCTCACAGCCCGCTTCGTGGACCGCCGCGCTACCACGCTTCTGCGCCGCCTCGACAACGGCGGCGACCGCACGCTGCTGTCTGCCGTCAAACCCGATGGCGACGTTCTGGTGGAGGGGCACAGTATCGGACGCATCCGGGGCTTCACACTGGAGACGGACGTCGCCTCCGGTCCGGAGCGCCAGATGATCCTGCGGGCCGGACGCAAAGCCCTTATCCACGAAATCCCCCGCCGCATCCGTCTCCTACAGGACGCGCCCGACACCGCCCTTAAACTGGACGCCACCACCGGACATCTTTTCTGGGACGAAACTCCTCTGGGTCGCCTCACCGCAGGCACCTCCCTGCTGCGCCCCGCCATCCAGCTTTTTCCAGCCGAGTTCACTGATACGGTTCAGAAAACCCATGTCGAAACCCGTCTGCTGACATTTGTGGCCAACCTCATTCGAACGGATCTGAAAGCCCTTTATCGCGCCCAAGCACTTGCCGAACACGAACCGGGACTTCGCGCCATTCTGCACCGTCTCATGGAAGACGGCGGCATCACCGAAACCCTGCCAGAAGATCAAGCGCTTCCTCCCGCTTTGCGCAACACGCTACGGAAGCACGGAGTCGAAGTCGGACGTTTCTCGATCTTCTGCCCGGCCCTGTTCCGAAAACGCCCTCTGGATCTTCTAGGACTGCTCCACGCCCTGCATCGCCAGACGCCTCACCGTCCGACAGCGCCCGGTCGCGTCTCCCTTCCATGGCACGAGATCAGCGGGCAATTCGGCTGGATCCGTGCCGGAGAGACGGGCCTGCGCCTCGACATCGCAGAACGCTACATTGCGGAGTTGCACCAACTCATACGCCGCCGCGACCACACAGCACCGCCCGATCTGGCCTCCAGACTGGGCATAAAATCCGACAGCCTTCCCTCCGTCCTGAAAGGTCTGGGCATCGCGCATCAACCTGCAGAGGCTCAGTCCTCCACCCATGCCGGTCCACCACGCCCGCTCATGATTCTGCATGATCGCAAAACCCGAGCCTCCCGCCGCCCCAGAGCCGCTCAACACGGATCTGCCTCCAGGCGCCCTTCGCCTCCACGGACTGACAGCCCTTTCGCGGCCCTCGCCATCCTGATGGAAAAAGTCCGCCCATGAGCGAAGCATATCAGCGACTAGACCAGTGGCTCTATTACGCACGCATCGCCAAGACACGTCCGCTTTGTGCGGCTATCGTCGGGAAAGGTCGCATCCGCATCAACCGGCAGCCCACAAGCAAGCCCCATGCCAAGCTTCACATCGGCGACATATTGACTTTTCCCGCAGTTTCTGGCGGAGAAGTGCGCGTGTGGCGCGTTTTGGATCTTGGTGAACGCCGCGGTCCGGCAAAAGAAGCCGCACTTCTTTACGAAGTCATCACAGAAGACGGCTGAGGATGCTTGCGTCTGACGCCAAACCTTCGCATATCATCCCGCTCGGATGAAACCGGCCGGATGCCGGACCAGCAAGACGATCGGAGACGTCAATGACCTATGTGGTCACAGAAAACTGCATTCGCTGCAAGTTCACGGATTGCGTGGAAGTCTGCCCCGTAGACTGCTTCTACGCAGGTGAAAACTTCCTTGTCATCAATCCGGACGAATGCATCGACTGCGGCGTATGTGAGCCGGAATGCCCGGCCGAAGCCATCTTCCCCGACAGCGACAACCGCGCCGCACCGTGGATCGAAGTCAATGCGAAATACTCGGCACAGTGGCCGAATATGACCCGCAAGATCGATGCCATGCCAGATGCGGAAGAATGGAAAGACAAGCCAGGCAAAGCCGCCATGCTGTCCGAGGCACCGCATCAGGGCTGATTTTCTCCGATATACCGAAGTAATCCTCACCCGGTCTTTCACGAGATCGGGTTTTTTTGTGCCACCTGCTCTGACTGGCATCCCGATCCCCACCAAGGCGTATGGCATAAAAAAAAGGGCTGGCAGGATTCCTCCCACCAGCCCTTTCCTCAGGTTTCGAAAGAAACCTTAGCGGGACATCATGTTGATTGCAGTGTCATGCATGATGAAGATCGTGCCGCCAATGATGACAATCACCGATGCCGCAGCAAAGATGAAGCACATCAGGTTCCAGCTCTGCTCGCTGCTGGTGTTCAGGTGGAGGAAGAACACCAGGTGGACGACGATCTGCACGACGGCAAGAAACGTCAGCGCTGCAAGCGTCATAGACGGAGGCAGAACGTGGGCCATGACAGCGGCAAAGGATGCCACCGTCAGGATCACGGCCAGAACAAAGCCGATCAGATAAGCCGAATAGGAGCCGTGGCTACCATCGTGGGCTGTATGTGCCTGAGCCATTACATCACTCCTGCGAGATAGACGAACGAAAAGACACAGATCCAGACGATGTCGAGAAAGTACCAGAACAGGCTGAGGCAGGCCAGCTTGTTCATCATACGCTCGGACAGATCCTGCGGACCCATCATCTGAACCATCAGGACGACCATCCAGATCAGGCCACAGGTGACGTGCAGACCATGCGTTCCAACCAGCGTGAAGAACGCGGAGAGGAATGCAGAACGGTCAGGGCCATTACCTTCTGCGATCATGGAGGTGAACTCGTTCACCTCCAGACCGACGAAGGACGCGCCAAGAACGAACGTGACGGCAAGCCAGACCAGAACCATCGTCTTGTTCTTCGCCAGCGCATTCAGCGAGGCGAAGCCGTACGTGATGGACGAGAACAGCAGGATAGCCGTCTCGATCCCCACGTTCGTAAGGTCGAACAGTTCCTTGCCCGACGGGCCACCGGCATACTGGTTCCGGAGGACCGCAAAGGCAGCGAAGATCGACCCGAACAGGACGCAGTCCGTCATCAGGTAGAGCCAGAAGCCGAACACGTTGGGGGTTTCGTGATGATGTTCCCCGCCGTGATCGTCGGCGTGTGCCAGAGGCGACATTGTTGCTTCGTGAGCCATAAGTCTTATGCCTCCTTCTTACTCTGCTGCCTGCGCCGCAGCGTTACGACGAGAATAGACTTCCTCGTTGTGCTCGATTTCGCTCACCGGGACGTAGTAGTCGACGTCGCGGTTTGCACTGCGCAGGATCATGGTTGCAACGATACCGATCAGGCCGATGGCAGCGAGCCACCAGATGTACCAGACCGCAGCGAAACCGAGAATGAAGCTGAACAGACCGATGAAAACACCAGCAGATGTGTTCTTCGGCATGTGGATCGGAGCCAGCGGCTTGCCGTGAGCCTTCAGGCCCAGCTGCTTCTCGGTATGGAACGTGTCGAGACCATGAATGTCAGGAATGACCGCGAAGTTATAAGCCGGGGGCGGAGAGGAAATGGACCACTCCAGCGTACGGCCGTTCCACGGATCACCCGTCAGATCGAGGTTCTCGGGCAGGTTACGGTCACGGATGGACACATAGAGCTGCGTCAGCTGGCATACGATACCGCAGGCGATAACGATTGCACCGGCTTCAGCAACCAGCATCCACGGATACCAGTCAGGGTTGTCGTAATGGTTCATACGACGCGTCATACCCTCGAGACCGAGGATGTAGAGCGGAACGAAGGCAAGGTAGAAGCCGACGAACCAGCACCAGAACGCGCGCTTGCCCCAGGCTTCGTTCAGCTTGAAGCCAAAAGCCTTCGGGAACCAGAAACCCATGCCCGCGATGTAACCGAAATACACGCCGCCGATGATGACGTTGTGGAAGTGGGCAATCAGGAACAGGGAGTTGTGCAGGATCCAGTCAGCAGCCGGCATGGCCATCATCACACCGGTCATACCACCGATGGAGAAGGTGATCATGAAGCCCAGCGTCCAGTACATCGGAGCCGTGAATTCCACGCGGCCCTTATACATGGTGAACAGCCAGTTGAAGATCTTCACACCAGTCGGGACGGCGATGATCATCGTCATGATACCGAAGAAGGTATTGACGTTGGCACCGGCACCCATGGTGAAGAAGTGATGCACCCACACGACGAAGGAGAGCACCATGATGGAGCACGTGGCGTACACCATCGTCTTGTAACCGAAGAGCGGCTTCTGGGAGAACGTTGCTGTGACTTCGGAGAACACACCGAACGCCGGGATGACGAGGATGTAAACTTCCGGATGGCCCCAGGTCCAGATCATGCTGAGGTAAAGCATGACGTTGCCGCCGGCATCATTCGTGAAGAAGTGCATGCCGAGGTAACGGTCAAGGCTGAGCAGAGCCAGCGTAACCGTCAGAACCGGGAAGGACACCATGATCAGCACGGTCGTGCAGAATGCAGTCCAGGTGAACACCGGCATCTGCATCCAGCCCATGCCAGGAGCACGCATTTTGACGATGGTCGTGAAGAAGTTCACGCCTGTCAGCAGCGTTCCAACACCGGAGATCTGAACGGCCCAGATGTAGTAGTCAACGCCGACACCCGGGCTAAACTGCATCTCGGACAGAGGCGGGTAAACCAGCCAGCCGCACTGGGCAAACTCACCGATGAACAGCGAGATGTTGATCAGCAGGGCTCCGACCAGCGTCATGTAGAAGCTGAGCGAGTTCAGGAACGGGAACGCAACGTCACGCGCACCGATCTGAAGGGGAACCACCAGGTTCATCAGGCCCGTCATGAACGCCATCGCCATGAAGAAAATCATGATGGTGCCGTGAGCGGAGAAGACCTGATCGTAGTGATGTGGCGGCAGATAACCGGGGTTACCATTATAGGCCAGCGCAAGCTGGGTCCGCATCATGATGGCATCCGCGAAACCGCGGAACAGCATGACGATCGCCAGAATGATATACATCACTGCAAGACGCTTGTGGTCGACAGTCGTCAACCAGTCACGCCAGAGATAGCCCCATTTGCCATAATAGGTGACAGCACCCAGTACGGCGAGACCGATAACAGCAACACCAAGGAATGTACCGACAAGAATCGGCACATCCAACGGTATGGCTGAAAAGGAGAGTTTTCCGAGCATCTGTCGGTTATTCCTTCATGCCAGTGTCGGACGGTGCAGCGTTGAGAACGGACTGCATGTGCATGACCTTGCCCGTCGTCTTGTCCACCACCATGCCATTATTATACTTGGCAACGATGCCGTCGAAGAGTTCCGGCTGGACATGCGCGAAATACTGTACCGGTGCAGCTTCCTGCGGCGCAGCATATTTCGGGTATGTCGTGTCGTCGAGATTTTCGCTTCCGCTCTTCACTTTCTCAACCCAGTCATTGAACTGAGCAGGGTCCATGGCGAGGGTGCGGAACTTCATATCCGAGAAACCGCGACCGCTGAACTGCGACGCTTCACCAAGGTAATCCCCAGGTGAGCTTGCAATCAGATGCAGCTGCGTCTGCTGACCCGGCATGGCGTAGATCATCGAGCCCAGACGGGGAATGAAGAACGACGTCATGACGGAATCAGAGGTGATCTGGAAGTCCAGTGGCGTGTTCGTCGGCACATCCAGCTGGTTGATCGTCGCGATCCCCAGATCCGGATAAATGAACAGCCACTTCCAGTCGAGAGAAACCACCTGAACGTTCAGCGGCTTGACATTGTCATCCGTCTGAAGCGGGCGGTAGGGGTCATAGGCATGCGTACTCCACCAGCTGATAGCACCGAGGAAGGCGATCAGAATAGCGGGAACACCCCAGATAACATATTCAATTGCGGTCGAATGATCCCAGGTCGGGAGGTATTCGGCCTCTTTGTTGGAAGCACGATACTTCCACGCAAAATAAAGCGTCGCGACGCAGGTTGGAACAACAACGAGCATCATGATGACGAATTCCGCCACCATGACATCGCGGTTCATTACTGCGACCGGGCCGCGCGGCTGAAGCAGATCAACCGTACAACCCGATAGCATCAGCGCCGGCAACGCTGGGAGATATCGCCAGAGTTTTTTCATCGGTCCTGCTTTCATCATCCGTTCCGGCT
>Ga0157363_1000068_pt1 | contig 76918 bp, 82 predicted proteins | sample AttsexASBM1_FD_111477 | JGI IMG/M metagenome (GOLD analysis project Ga0157363, IMG submission 111477) | Fungus gardens microbial communities from leaf cutter ant in Ribeirão Preto, State of São Paulo, Brazil - Atta sexdens ASBM1 | ecosystem: Host-associated > Fungi > Mycelium > Unclassified ... | reverse complement strand
TTTGTCTCGCACCTCAAGCTGCCGCACTACGTCGATTTCCAGGCCGAACTGGAACTGCTGAAACGCCTGCAACGGGAGCGCGCCAATGGCTAACTTAAGCGGCTACAACTTTGCCTATCTGGATGAGCAAACCAAACGCATGATCCGCCGCGCGATACTGAAAGCGGTGGCTATTCCGGGCTATCAGGTGCCGTTCGGCGGCCGCGAAATGCCGATGCCCTACGGCTGGGGTACGGGCGGTATTCAGATCACCGCCAGCGTGATCGGCGAGGCGGACGTGCTGAAGGTCATCGACCAGGGCGCGGACGACACCACCAACGCCGTGTCGATTCGAAGCTTCTTCCAGCGCGTCACCGGCGTCACCACCACCGAAAAAACCGAAGACGCGACGCTGATCCAGACCCTTCACCGCATCCCCGAAACCCCGCTGGCTGAAGATCAGATTTTGATTTTCCAGGTGCCGATCCCGGAGCCGCTGCGCTTTATCGAGCCGCGCGAAACGGAAACCCGCACCATGCACGCGCTGGAGGAGTACGGCGTCATGCAGGTGAAGCTGTATGAGGATATCGCCCGCTTCGGCCATATCGCCACCACCTACGCCTACCCGGTGAAGGTCAACGGGCGCTACGTGATGGATCCGTCGCCGATCCCGAAATTCGATAACCCGAAGATGGACATGATGCCCGCCCTGCAGCTGTTCGGCGCCGGGCGCGAAAAGCGCATCTACGCCGTCCCGCCTTACACCCGCGTGGAGAGTCTCGATTTCGACGATCACCCGTTTACGGTGCAGGAGTGGGACGAGCCGTGCGCCATCTGCGGATCAAAACACAGCTATCTGGACGAAGTGGTGCTGGACGACACGGGCAAACGGATGTTTGTCTGCTCCGACACCGATTACTGCCGCCAACAGAGCGAGGCGAACGGCCAATGAAACCGCTGCTTTCGGTTAATCACCTGACTCACCTTTATGCGCCGGGCAAAGGCTTTAGCGACGTGTCGTTCGAGCTGTGGCCGGGCGAGGTGCTGGGGATCGTCGGTGAGTCCGGCTCCGGCAAAACCACCCTGCTGAAGTCCATCTCCGCGCGCCTGACGCCGCAACACGGCGACATTTTGTATGAAGGCAAATCTCTGTACGGAATGAGCGAGGCCGAGCGCCGCCGCCTGCTGCGCACCGAGTGGGGCGTGGTGCATCAGCACCCGATGGACGGCCTGCGCCGTCAGGTCTCCGCCGGGGGCAACATCGGCGAACGCCTGATGGCCACCGGCGCGCGCCACTATGGCAACATCCGCGCCACGGCGCAGCACTGGCTGGAAGAGGTGGAAATCCCCGCCTCGCGCATCGACGACCTGCCGACGACCTTCTCCGGTGGGATGCAGCAGCGTCTTCAGATTGCCCGCAACCTGGTCACCCATCCGAAGCTGGTGTTTATGGATGAACCCACCGGCGGGCTGGACGTCTCCGTGCAGGCGCGCCTGCTCGACCTGCTGCGCGGCCTGGTGGTGGAGCTGAACCTTGCAGTGGTGATTGTCACCCATGATTTAGGCGTTGCGCGCCTGCTGGCGGACCGTCTGCTGGTGATGAAGCAGGGCCAGGTGGTGGAAAGTGGGCTCACCGACCGGGTGCTCGACGATCCGCACCATCCGTACACCCAGCTGCTGGTGTCGTCCGTGTTGCAGAACTGAGGGCGCCACCCCGGCACAACGAACGCAGTACCTTGTAGGCCGGGTAAGGCGAAGCCGCCACCCGGCAAGAAAACGCCACGAGGCCAACATGATCCACGTACAAAACGTAAGTAAGACCTTTGTGCTCCACCAGCAAAACGGCGTGCGCCTGCCGGTGCTGCAAAACGCCTCGTTAGAGGTCAGCAAGGGCGAATGCGTAGTGCTGCACGGCCATTCCGGCAGCGGAAAATCCACCCTGCTGCGCTCCCTGTACGCCAACTACCTCCCGGACGAAGGCCATATCCGCATTCGCCACAACGATGAGTGGGTCGATCTGGTGCAGGCCCCCGCGCGTAAGGTGCTGGAAGTGCGCCGCACGACGATCGGCTGGGTCAGCCAGTTTCTGCGGGTGATCCCGCGGATCTCCGCCCTGGACGTGGTGATGCAGCCCCTGCTGGATCTCGGCGTGCCGCGCGAAACCTGCGCCGCCAAAGCCGCGAGCCTGCTGACGCGCCTCAACGTGCCGGAGCGCCTGTGGCACCTTGCCCCGTCAACCTTTTCCGGCGGCGAACAGCAGCGCGTTAACATCGCGCGCGGGTTTATCGTTGACTACCCGATTCTGCTGCTGGATGAACCCACCGCCTCGCTCGACAACAAAAACAGCGCCGCCGTGGTGGCGCTGATCGAACAGGCCAAAGCGCGCGGGGCGGCGATCGTCGGGATCTTCCACGACGAAACCGTTCGCAGCCGCGTCGCAGACAGACTGCACCTAATGGGGAACAACGCATGATTATCAATAACGTCAGGCTGGTGCTGGAAAACGAGGTCGTCGACGGCTCGGTTGAAGTCCATGAAGGCGTTATTCGCGCCTTTGCCGAAACCCAGAGCCGCTCACCGGAGGCGATGGACGGCGAAGGCGGCTGGCTGCTGCCGGGACTGATTGAGCTGCATACCGACAATCTGGACAAATTTTTCACCCCGCGTCCGAAGGTGGACTGGCCCGCCCATTCGGCGATGAGCAGCCACGACGCGCTGATGGTCGCCAGCGGCATCACCACCGTGCTGGACGCGGTGGCGATTGGCGACGTGCGCGACGGCGGCGACCGCCTGGAGAATCTGGAGAAGATGATCAATGCGGTAGAAGATACGCAAAAGCGCGGCCTCAACCGCGCCGAGCACCGTCTGCACCTGCGCTGCGAGCTGCCTCACCACACTACCCTGCCGCTGTTTGAAAAGCTGGTCGGGCGCGAGCCGGTCTCGCTGGTCTCCCTGATGGACCACTCCCCGGGACAGCGCCAGTTCGCCAACATTGAAAAGTATCGCGAATATTATCAGGGCAAATACTCGCTCAACGATGCCGAGATGGCGCGCTACGAGGAAGAGCAGCTGGCGCTTGCGGCCCAGTGGTCGCAGCCTAACCGCCTCAGGATTGCCGCGATGTGCCGGGACCGCAACATCGCGCTGGCCAGCCATGACGACGCTACGCACGATCACGTGCGTGAATCGCACCAGCTTGGCAGCGTGATCGCCGAATTTCCCACCACGTTCGAGGCGGCGGAAGCCTCCCGCAGGCACGGCATGAACGTGCTGATGGGCGCGCCGAACATCGTGCGCGGCGGCTCGCACTCCGGCAACGTGGCGGCAAGCAGGCTCGCCTCCCTCGGCCTGCTGGATATTCTCTCGTCCGACTATTACCCCGCCAGCCTGCTGGATGCGGCGTTCCGGGTCGCGGACGACGAAGGCAACAGCTTCACGCTGCCGCAGGCGATTCGCCTGGTGACGAAAAACCCGGCCACCGCGCTCAATCTTAGCGATCGCGGGGAAATCGCCGAAGGTAAACGCGCGGATCTGGTGCTGGCCCACCGCAAGGGCGAACACGTTCATATCGACCACGTCTGGCGTCAGGGAAAAAGGGTGTTCTGATGGGAAGACTCATCTGGTTAATGGGGCCGTCCGGCTCCGGGAAAGACAGCCTGCTGTCGGCGCTGCGGCAGCAGGAACACGCGCGACTGTTGGTCGCGCACAGGTACATCACGCGCGCGGCTAATGCGGGAAGCGAAAACCATATCGCCCTGAGCGAGCAGGAGTTTTTTACCCGCGCCGGGCAAAACCTGCTGGCGCTGAGCTGGCACGCCAACGGCTTTTACTATGGCGTGGGCATAGAAATCGACCTCTGGCTGCACGCGGGTTTTGACGTGCTGGTCAACGGCTCGCGCGCGCATCTGCCGCAGGCAAAAGCCCGGTATGAAGCGGCCCTGCTGCCGGTCTGTTTAGAGGTGTCGCCGGAGATCCTGCGTAACCGCCTGCAAAATCGTGGCCGCGAAAGCACAAAAGAGATAGACCAGCGTCTGGAGCGCGCGGCGCGCTACACCCCGTCGGGCTGTCACGTCCTCAATAACGACGGAAGTTTGCTACAGTCAGTCGAGACCTTTTTAACGCTGATCCGCCAAAAGGAGAAACAGCATGCCTGACTGCCAGCTTCGCCCCGCCACCGCCGACGACGCGCAGAGTGTTTACGCCCTCATCTGCGAGCTTAAGCAGTGTGAATTCGATCATCAGGCGTTTCATGCGGGCTATCTTGCCAACCTGCAGGACCACAACATGCGCTACCAGCTCGCCGAGCTGGACGGACAGGTCATCGGGATGATCGGTCTGCACATGCAGTTTCACCTGCATCATGCCCGCTGGATCGGCGAGATCCAGGAGCTGGTCGTAATGCCGCAGGCGCGTGGGCTAAAGGTGGGGAGCCAGCTGCTGGCCTGGGCAGAGGACGTTGCGCGGCAGGCTGGCGCTGAACTCACTGAACTTTCCACCAGCGTGAAGCGCGCCGACGCGCACCGTTTTTACGTTCGTGAAGGATACACGCAGAGCCATTTTCGATTCACCAAACCGCTGTAGAGGTGCGTTATGAGTCTGACAATCACGTTGATGGGAACGGGAGGGGCACAGCTGGTGCCGGTCTTTGGCTGCGACTGCGCGGCCTGCCGACGGGCGCGCCTGCAGGACAGCTTTCGCCGTCGCCCCTGCAGCGCGGTAGTCAAATTCAACGACGCGGTAACGCTGCTCGACGCGGGCATTCCGCACCTGATGGACGACTGGCCGGCGGGCAGCTTCCAGCAGTTTTTGCTCACGCACTACCATATGGATCACGTTCAGGGGCTGTTCCCGCTGCGCTGGGGCGTGGGCGCGACGATCCCGGTCTACGGCCCGCCGGACGACGCAGGCTGCGACGACCTGTTTAAACATCCGGGGATCCTGGATTTCAGCCACACGCTGGAGCCGTTTGTGATGTTTGAGCTTCAGGGGCTGCGGGTCACGCCGCTGCTCCTCAACCATTCGAAACTGACCTTCGGGTATTTACTTGAATCGGCCCACAGCCGCGTGGCCTGGCTTTCCGACACCGCCGGACTGCCGGAGAAAACGGTGAAGTTTCTGCTCAATAACCAGCCGCAGGCGATGATTATCGACTGCAGCCATGAACCGCGCGATGAGACGCCGCGAAACCATTGCGACCTAAATACCGTGATTGCGCTGAACGATGTCATTGGCTGTCCGCAGGTGATCCTGACGCACATCAGCCATCAGTTTGACGTGTGGATGATGGATAATCCGCTGCCGCAGGGGATTGAGGCGGGGTATGACGGGATGGTATTAGTGCTGGATTAGGTTTTCTCCCTCTCCCGTGGGAGAGGGTTGGGGTGAGGGCAACAGGCCGCACTTAGCCTCGATCGTAATCGTCTTCTAACCGGCGCTCATCTTCTTCTAACCGACGCCTATCGTCATCCAACTGGCGCTGACGCTCGTCTAATCGCTGGCGTCTGTCCTCAAGCTGTCGACGACGATCGTCGTACTGACGGCTGTCGATTTGACGGCTGCGGTCATAACGATCGTCGTCGTCATTGCTGCGGCTGCTGCTGGGATTATAGGCATCGTTGATCGCCTGCTGAATGTTGCCAATAGCATCATCAACAATATCGGCATGAGCCAGCCGGCTGGTGAGTGACAGCAGACCAAATAACAGAGCAGTTGAGTAACGTTTCATAGAGCCAGTCTCGCAGGTTGACTGGCTTTACGGTAATGAACGGGTGGCAGGAGAGGTAGCGGAGGAATCTCAAATTCTGTTACGTGCGGGATCTTCCATTAGCTGATTCGCACGGTGTTTATTTTCTGCAACCAGAACGATGCTATAACATTTTTGATCCGGTGAATGGCTCCAGATACGATCTTCAGGAATACAGCCTCCATCATAAATAACTTTGCTACCGTCATATGGCCAAAATGCCCCCTGCTCGGTATCAAGAACAAACACCGCAATTTGGTCAGATTCGCGGGCTATTTTCTGCCAGAGCATCTTGCCGCCTTCATATTGCTCAAAATCGCTGACAAGCGTCACGCCACATTGTAATACCAGAGCTTCATACAGGCGGGTTGCCAATCCTTTATCACGCTCGGCGGGATCAACGCATATCCCTTCTACCTGAATAACGTTGGCATCTTCCCAGCAGCGTTCGACGGCGATGATGTCTTGACCCAAATGCATTTTACGTTGCAAATCCAGGGCAGCAACAACCCGATGTCGTGGCACTCCATCGAAGGTTTCGACATCTGCTTCAATAATCGCAGCCCTTGGCGTCTGGCTATCAAAAATGACGTGTAACACTCGTCCAGATAGCTCAAATTCATCAACGACCCTGAATGACCTTGCAACCGTCCTGGGGCTGTATGTTGTAGGCATCACGATCATATGTGAGTCCCCTCTCGTTAGTACCGGCATAGTTCCCTTTATATCCCAATCTGCCAAATTTTGCGCAGATTAGCATCACCCGGTTCACGCAGGCTCTTGATGAAATCCTAAAAATTACCGCTCATAAACAGACCTTCCGCAGCGCCTGCGCCAGCTGCATCCGCGTAAAGGGCTTACGCAGTAGCTGAACATCCGGCAGCTGCGGGTTATGCGCGGGTCGTAAATCCTGGCCACTGATCAGCAGCACCGGAAGCTGCGGATAATGGCTGCGCACCTGGTTCACCACCTCAGCCCCGCTCAGGCTTCCGGGCAGCATCAGGTCGCTGATAAACATGCCAATATCCGGCGACGCTGCCAGCATCTTTAAAGCCTGCTCGCCATCCTCAGCTTCGAGCGTCAGGTAGCCAAGCTGGTGCAGCTGCTCGCACAGGGTCTGGCGAACGTCCGCCTCATCTTCCAGCACCAGCACCAGCCGTTCGCCGTCAGCGGACGTCGCGGCAGGCAGCGCTTTATCATCTGCAGCGGCGAGCTGAGTCGAGCGCGGGAGATGGAGCCGGACGGTCGTACCCTGCCCCGGCGCGCTTTCAATCTCAACCCGTCCTCCGGACTGGCGCACAAAGCCATACACCATCGACAGGCCTAATCCGCTCCCGCTCCCGGTTTGCTTGGTGGTGAAGAACGGCTCAAAAACCTGCGATTTCACCTCCTGCGACATGCCGCTGCCGTGGTCGATCACCTCCAGCGCAACCATATCCTGCTTTCGCCCGTCGCTACGGGTCACGCGCTGGTTCCAGGTCCGAATTTTAATCACACCGCTTTGCCCCTCCATCGCATCGCGCGCGTTCATTACCAGGTTGATAATGGCGTTTTCCAGCTGGCTGACGTCAATCCACGCGTGCCACGCCGGGGATTGCGCTTCTATCTCAAGGGTGAGGGTGGCTGGCAGAGAGTGGCGCATCAGCTCACGGAGGTTCTCCAGCAGCGGCAGCATCTCTACCGCATGCGGCGTCAGGGATTGCTTGCGGGAAAACGCCAGCAGGCGCTGAGTCAGCAGCGCCCCGCGCTCGGCGGCCTTAAGCGCCCGGGTGATGCGCGGCGCGTCTTTTGATTCGGGGTCGGTCAGCTCCAGGCTGCCGATAATCACCGCCAGCAGGTTATTAAAATCATGCGCCAGCCCGCCGGTCAGCTGTCCGACCGCCTTCATCTTCTGGCTGTGCAGCAGCGCCTCTTCCAGCCCCTGACGCTCGACGCGGTCAATCTCCATCTGCGTGGTTTTCTCTTTCAGCAGGCGCGTGGTGTGCTCAAGCGAGGCGGTATTGCGGGCAAAAACGTTAAACGCGCGCGCCAGCTCGCCCAGCTCGTCCCGCCGCTGCAGCGCGGGCACCGACACATTCTGCTCCCCATGGGCGAGACGCGACATCGCCCGGGAAATGGCCGTCAGGTTAGAGGCCAGATTGCGGTAGATATACCAGCAGGCGCACCCGGTGATGATCAGCGCCAGCACGGCGAAGATGCTGATAAACACGCTGATGGATTGCAGCTCGTGGTGACTCTGGGCGGTACGAAGCCGGGAGGCGTTCGCCACCTGCTCAACGTACTGATTGATGTCGCTGTTAAGGATCGCCACCAGCGCCTTGATGTGGAACATATACCAGCTTATCGCCAGATCGCTCTCCTCCAGCTGCTTCGACAGCGGGGCAAGCTTGTGCAGCTCGTCGTTGAAATCCGGCAGGACGACGTTCACGACGGGCTGCGCTGCGCGTCGGGGAAGCGTCGCCGTGACGGCGTCCAGTTGATGAACCGTGGCGCTCGGCGAAGGGGTGCCGATGGCGGCGACGATCAGCCTGTCCATTTCCATCAGCTGCCGCGCATCCGGGACGTTGCTGCCGTAGCGGCGATTAATATCCTGAAGATGGCGCAGGTAGCTCTGGCTTTGATAGAGCGAACTTAGCAGCGCGTTACGCTCCAGATGACGCCGCTGTCCGCGCTCCAGCATTCCCGTCACGCTCTGCTGTAACTCATTGCTTCTTTGAATAATACGCGCCACCAGCGCCGGCTCCTGCTGCGCCAGCGGCGCATCCGCAAGCTGTTCCAGCGAGCGCCGCAGCGCCATTTGCGTCTGCTTTAATCGTTCGGCTTCGCCTTTATATTCCAGTGCCCCGACCACCTGCGACAGCCGCACCGCCGCCGTCGCCACGCTGGCGGTATCGCGGGCCAGGTTCATGCTGCCGGTCATGTCATCCAGCGTTTGCTGCTGCACCTGCTCCTGGATCTGGCTGGCATGACGAAAGCCGAGCACCGCCACGCCGCTGACCATCAGCGTCACCGCCACCACCAGCAGATTAAAAATCAGCAGGCGTCCGCGGGCGCTGGCGAAGAACGGAGGGCGTGATGGCATGGGGTTGGGCTCCTGTGCGGTTTGGTGTCCCCTCACCCTAACCCTCTCCCCAAAGGGGCGAGGGGATGATCTGCTCCCTCTCCCTTTCAGGGAGAGGGTCGGGGTGAGGGTAAAAAGAGTGATCCACATTCGCTATTCATAACTATGACAAATATGAACAGCTTCTGACATTTTGCATTTACGCACCTGTGATGAAGTGCAGATATCAACGTTCGCAGGAGATCCGCCATGAGCAGAACCCCGGTTTTAGAGATGCGCAATATTGCCAAGACGTTTGGCAATTTCCACGCGCTCAAGGGTGTGGATTTGACGGTATTCCCCGGTGAGATCCACGCCCTGATGGGGGAAAACGGCGCGGGTAAAAGCACGCTGATGAAGATCCTCGCGGGAGCCTATACCGCCACCGGCGGCGAGATCCTGATCGACGGCCAGCCGTTTCACATTAAAGGGCCGAAGGATGCGCTGGCCGCAGGCATTACCCTGATTTATCAGGAGATGCAGCTTGCCCCCAACCTGACCGTGGCGGAAAACATCTTTCTCGGCAGCGAGCTGTCGCGCGGCGGGATGGTCCAGCGCAAAGAGATGGCCGCACAGGCGCAGGCAGTGATTGAGCGCCTCGGCGCACAGTTCAGCGCCACCGATCGGGTGATGAAGCTGACCATCGCCGAGCAGCAGCAGGTAGAGATCGCCCGCGCGCTGCACCGCAACAGCCGCATTCTGGTGATGGATGAACCCACCGCCGCCCTCTCCTCGCGTGAAACGCACCGCCTGTTCGAGCTGATTTTGCGCCTGCGCGATGAAGGGATGGCGATTATCTACATCAGCCACCGCATGGCGGAAGTGTATGAGCTTTCCGATCGCGTCAGCGTCCTGCGCGACGGGCAGTACGTCGGCAGCCTGACGCGCGACAAGCTGAATGCCTCCGAGCTGGTGCGCATGATGGTGGGCCGCCCGCTAAGCGACCTGTTCAACAAAGAACGCGACATCCCCCTCGGCAGCCCGCGCCTCAACGTCCATCACCTCACCGACGGTAAAAAGGTGCTGCCCTGCAGCCTGCAGGTGCGTTCCGGCGAAATCGTCGGGCTGGCGGGCCTGGTCGGTGCCGGGCGTTCCGAGCTGGCGCAGCTGATCTTCGGCGTGCGCAAGGCCACGGGCGGCATGATTGAGGTGGACGGCGAGCCGGTGGTGATCCACTCCCCGCGCGCGGCCATTGATAACGGCATCGGTTTTCTCACCGAAAACCGCAAGGAGCAGGGGCTGTTTCTGGAGCTGGCGGCGCAGGAGAACATCACCATGGCGACGCTTGAGCGCGACGCCACCTTCGGGATGTTAAACCGCAAAAAAGCCCAGTCGATTTCCGATGACGCCATCGCCCTGCTCAACATCCGCGTGCCGCATTCTCAGGTGCGCGCGGGCGGGCTTTCCGGCGGCAACCAGCAAAAGCTGCTGATCTCCCGCTGGGTGGCGATTGGCCCGCGCATTCTTATTCTGGACGAACCCACGCGCGGCGTGGACGTCGGCGCGAAAAGCGAGATCTACCGCATCATGAACCAGATGGCGCGCAAGGGGGTGGCGATTTTGATGATCTCCAGCGAGCTGCCGGAGGTGGTGGGCATGAGCGACCGGGTGTACGTGATGCGGGAAGGCAGCATCGCGGGTGAACTTCACGGACGTGACATCTCACAGGAAAACATTATGACGCTGGCTACCGGCGTGAACGACACTCATCATCAGGCGGTGCAATCATGACAACTCCAACCCATCCGCAGCAGGTGGCGAAATCCGCCTCCGCCAAAAAAATGCTGATGAGCGATCTGATGCAAACGGTCGGTATCCTGCCGATTTTAATCCTGATTGTGGCTGTATTTGGCTTTATCGCGCCCAACTTCTTCACCGAAAGCAACCTGCTGAACATTACCCGCCAGGCGTCGATCAACATCGTGCTGGCGGCGGGAATGACCTTCATCATTTTAACCGGCGGGATTGACCTCTCCGTCGGCTCGATTCTGGGCACCACGGCGGTAGCGGCGATGGTGGTCTCGCTTATCCCTGAATTTGCCATGCTCTCCATTCCGGCCGCGCTGATGCTCGGGATGGTGCTGGGGCTGTTCAACGGTGCGCTGGTGGCCTTTGCCGGGCTACCGCCGTTTATCGTGACGCTCGGCACCTATACGGCGCTGCGCGGCGCGGCCTACCTGCTGGCGGACGGTACCACGGTCATTAACTCCAACATCAGCTTCGAGTGGATCGGCAATAACTACCTCGGCCCGATTCCGTGGCTGGTGGCGATCGCCCTGGCGGTCATTGCTATCTGCTGGTTCATCCTGCGCCGCACTACGCTCGGCGTACACATCTACGCGGTGGGCGGCAACATGCAGGCGGCACGCCTGACCGGCATCAAGGTCTGGCTGGTGCTGCTGTTTGTCTACGGCATGAGCGGCCTGCTCTCGGGCTTAGGCGGCGTCATGAGCGCCTCGCGCCTCTACAGCGCCAACGGCAACCTCGGCACGGGCTACGAGCTGGATGCGATTGCGGCGGTGATCCTCGGCGGCACCAGCTTCGTCGGGGGGATCGGCACGATCACCGGCACGCTGGTCGGCGCGCTGATTATCGCCACCCTCAACAACGGGATGACGCTGATGGGCGTCTCCTACTTCTGGCAACTGGTGATCAAAGGGGCGGTGATCATCATAGCGGTGCTGATCGACAAATACCGTACCCGACACCATCAAAGTGCATAACAACAACACCCTACAGCTTCGAGGAAAACTCTATGCGTTTGAAACCGTTAGTGACCGCGCTCTGTGCTGGCGCGCTGCTTGCCGCAACACCGTTTGCGCAGGCAAAAGATCTGAAGTCCATCGGCGTGACGGTGGGCGACCTGGCCAACCCGTTCTTCGTGCAGATCACCAAAGGTGCCGAGCTAGAAGCGCGCAAGCTGGCGGGCGATAACGTCAAGGTGACGCTGGTTTCCAGCGGCTACGATTTGGGCCAGCAGGTGGCGCAGATCGATAACTTCATCGCCGCGAAGGTGGACATGATCATTCTCAACGCCGCGGATTCCAAAGGGATCGGTCCGGCGGTGAAGCGCGCGAAAGACGCCGGGATCGTGGTCGTTGCGGTTGACGTGGCGGCGGAAGGGGCTGATGCCACCATCACCTCCGATAACACCCAGGCGGGCGAAATGGCCTGTAAGTACATCACCGACCGCCTGAAAGGCAAAGGCAACGTGGTGATCATCAACGGACCGCCGGTTTCCGCAGTGCAAAACCGCGTGGAAGGCTGCCAGACCGAGTTCAAGCGCCATCCGGACATCAAGGTGCTCTCGGATAACCAAAACGCCAAGGGCAGTCGTGAAGGCGGTCTGGAAGTCATGACCTCCCTGCTGGCGGCCAATCCGAAGATCGACGGCGTGTTTGCGATTAACGATCCGACGGCGATCGGTGCCGATCTGGCCGCGAAGCAGGCGCAGCGCAACGAGTTCTTTATCGTCGGCGTGGATGGTTCCCCGGACGGTGAGGAAGCGCTGAAGCGCGAAAACTCCCTGTTTGTGGCGACCCCGGCGCAAGATCCGCAGGTAATGGCGGCAAAAGCGGTGGAGATCGGCTATGACATTCTACAGGGCAAACCTGCGCCGAAAGCGCCGGTGCTGATCCCGGTGACGATGATCGATAAAAAGAACGTCGGCACGTATAAGGGTTGGACGGTTAAGTAACTTCGGTGCGGCCTGATGCCCTCACCCTAACCCTCTCCCACAGGGAGAGGGAACTTATTCTCCCGGTGGGAGAGGGCCGGGCGGCAAAAAATTCCAGGAGTCCCCATGAAACGCTCCGACATCAATGAAATTCTCGGCCACACGCGACAGTTTTTTTCCATGCACGACGTGCATCTCCCGGCGTTTGCCAGCTTTCCGCCAACAAAATGGCAGCAGCTTGACCATGCCGCATGGCAGGAGGTATTCGACCTCAAGCTCGGCTGGGACGTGACGGCGTTCGGCGGTAATAATTTTGCCGCCGAGGGCCTGACGCTGTTTACCCTGCGCAACGGCTCGCCCAACGGCGTGCCTTATGAAAAAGGCTATGCCGAAAAAATCATGCACGTGCGCGACGGCCAGGTGACGCCGATGCATTTTCACTGGCGCAAGCGGGAAGACATCATCAACCGGGCCGGCGGGAACCTGATTATTGAGCTATGGAATGCGGGCGCGCATGAAGAGACGGAAAACACCGACGTGACCGTTACCGTCGACGGCTGTCGGCAGACCCATGCGCCCGGCAGCCAGCTGCGCCTCACGCCAGGGGAAAGCATCTGTCTCACGCCCGGCCTGTACCACAGCTTCTGGGGCGAGCGCGGCTTTGGCGACGTGCTGGTCGGCGAAGTGTCCTCCGTGAATGACGACGAGCACGACAACCACTTTTTGCAGCCCGTCGCCCGCTATAACAACATTGAAGAAGACGAACCGGCGGTGCTGGTGCTGTGCAACGAGTACAACCTGTTTCGGACATAAGGAGTGAATGATGCCACTGATTTCTCTTGCCGACGGTCTTGAGCACGCCCGGAAACACCGCTTCGCGCTAGGCGCGTTTAACGTGCTCGACTCCCACTTCCTGCGCGCGCTGTTCGCCGCCGCGAAGCAGGAACGCTCGCCGTTTATCATTAACATCGCCGAAGTGCACTTTAAGTACGTGTCGCTGGATTCGCTTGTCGAGGCGGTGAAGTTCGAAGCCGCTCGTCACGACATTCCCGTGGTGCTTAACCTCGACCACGGGCTGCATTTCGAGGCGGTGGTGCGCGCCCTGAGCTTAGGCTTCAGCTCGGTGATGTTCGACGGCTCGACCCTGAGTTACGAGGAAAACATTCGCCAGACGCGAGAGGTGGTGAAGATGTGCCACGCGGTAGGCGTGTCGGTAGAGGCGGAGCTGGGCGCGGTCGGCGGCGATGAAGGCGGCGCGCTGTACGGGCATGCCGACGAAGCGTTCTTTACCGACCCGCATCTGGCGCGGGAATTTGTCGATTTAACCGGCATTGACGCGCTGGCGGTTGCCATCGGCAACGCGCACGGCAAATACAAGGGCGAGCCGAAGCTTGATTTCCCGCGCCTGGACGCCATCCGCCAGCAGACGGGGCTGCCGCTGGTTTTACACGGCGGCTCCGGGATCAGCGATGCCGACTTCCGCCGCGCTATCGAGCTGGGCATTCATAAAATTAACTTCTATACCGGCATGTCGCAGGCCGCGCTCGCCGCCGTCGAGCAGCGCATGGCGAATCGCCAGCCGCTTTACGATGAGTTTGCCGAGCTACTGCTGGGCATTGAGGAAGCGATAACCGATACGGTCGCCGAACAGATGCGCATCTTCGGCAGCGCGGGGCAGGCATAATGGAACGTAAAGGCATTATCGCCGCAGGCAATATGCTGGTGGATCACGTCCACCAGATCGTGCAGTGGCCGGAGCGCGGCTGGCTGGCGGAAATCATCCACAGCGAACGCTCGACCGGCGGCGCGCCGCTCAACGTGCTGCTGACGCTGGCGAAAATGCACGTTGGCCTGCCGCTGCAGGCGGTGGGGCTGATTGGCGAAGACGGCGACGGGGATTATATTCTGGCGATGCTCGACCAGTACCACGTCTATCGCCAGCGCGTGCAGCGCACCACCTTCGCCCCGACCTCCATGTCGCAGGTGATGACCGATCCCAGCGGCCAGCGCACCTTCTTCCACTCGCCGGGCGCCAATCGCCTGCTGGATCTTCCTGCCTTCGATCGCCTGGACGGATCGCTGAAGATCTTCCATCTCGGCTACCTGCTGCTGCTCGACAGCCTGGATATGCCCGATGACGAATTTGGCACCCGCAGCGCGCGGCTGCTGGCGCAGATGCGCGACCAGGGATATGAAACCTCGCTCGACCTGGTGTCCCGCAAGGGCGATCCGCGCTATCAGCCGCTGGTGCTCCCTGCCCTGCGCCATCTGGATTATCTGGTGATTAACGAGCTGGAGGCCGGTGAGTTTAGCGGCCTGGAGATGCGCGACGACAGCGATAAGCTGAACATGGCCCACATCGCCGACGCTGCCGCGCAGCTGCTGGCGGCAGGCGTTCGTCAGCGGGTGGTGATCCACTGTCCGGAAGGAGCATGGGGTGAAGCGCCGGGTGAAGCCGGTCGATGGGTTCCGTCGTGGAAGCTGACGCAGGATGAAATTATCGGCAGCGTAGGTGCGGGCGATGCGTTTTGCGCGGGGTTTTTATACGGCTGCCATGAATCTCTGTCGCTTTCCGAGAGTATTTATCTGGCGCACGCCTGCGCGCGGGCAAGCCTGCTGGCCGCCAACGCCATCGACGGCGCGAAAACGCTGGAGGAGCTGAAAACGTATCTTAAGGATAATTCATTCCCTACCTGAATTAAGGGTAAAGGGAAATATAACTTTATCGCAAATCACGCTGTAAGCGGCGCTATATCTCTGTTGCAATATATATGCATGAAATTTAAACAGTTCAATTATCGAGCATTCATATTAATCATTTTTAAAGTTTAAGCCGCATCTGCCGTTTTTCCTTGCGTTGTCCATCGGCAATGTTCATTTACCCTTAACATGAATACACAGCCGGATAACAACATTAATTTACCATAAGGAAAAACCATGAAGCATAAAATTATGCTACTAACGGCATTGTTATTCTCAGGCATGACACATGCCGCAGTAACTGAATTAAGTGACACGCAACTATCGCAAATTAATGGTAAAGGAAACGGTCTTGTTACCAACCCAGTGTTCCCAATACCTAAACCAACAACCCCAACAAATCCTTGGGCGGGGATAAAATTTCCGAAATACTCCAGTCTGACGTTGACCGACTCCGGCAGTATAAAAAAACCCCTTGAAGGGTTTGATACCATCACCGGAACCAATTTTGTTGGCATGCACTATATGAATATGATTCATAACTTCGGCGTCGATGAAGATAGTCGAAATTACGTACTGCACAGCCAGGACTTCGTCAACGGCCCGACCACGATTACCGATACCGGAAACGGAAAAAAATATTCGGTCGTTGGTGATGTCTGGCGCTATGCGCGCAGTACTGAAGGCAATTTCGAAGCAGCGAAATCATCGGTTGTTGAAGAGTATTATCGCGTCGTAAACACCGATGGGACCTTATCGAACCAGGCACTGCGCTGGACAAAATGGAACCGCGACATCAACATGACAAAGTGGTGATTTAAATGATGTCGAGAGTGGCTGGCGTCGTTGCGCCATTTATATTTGTTACGATTGCGCATGCTGACATTCTCAGACTGAACAACGGAGACAATATCACTGGAGATATTGTCTCCTTTAAAGATGGCGTGTGTGTTTTTAGCACTCCCTATGGTTCAAGTCTGCGGATCAGCGCTAATCAAATAAAAACGATAGACACCGATAAGCAGTATGCAGTGACGTTTAAAAATGGTGACAGAATCACGGGATTCCTTAAGTCAGATAGCAATCATTCAGCATCCATTGTGCGAAAGGATAACGTGTATCCCATTTCCTTCCCGGATGTGACCCATTTCGACGTCGTCAGAAAAGATAATAGTCGAATAGCCAACATAGAGAAAAAGCAGGAGGAGTATAGCGCGCCCATTAGTTATCTTTCCGACTATACGGTTCTGCTTAATCACGGGGAAACTGACGTTGATTTCGGTTTCAAATACCGCACATGGAAATCCACATCCTCATTGCCGCAGCAGGGGCCTTATCAAGTTTCCAGTTATTCGATTAAAAAGCTTTATTTTTATGTTTCGCCAAAATTCGGTATTATCGACAGGCTTAGCGTCTGGTTGAACGTACCCTGGACCTACACAAAAATCGAAGATGTTTCGAGTAATGCCTGGACCCGGGATGCCTCTCAGGGCCATATCGGCGACATATCGGCCGGTATCCAATATCTGCTATTGAAAGAGAACAATGATCATCCATCCGTGACGGGCTCACTTGCCGTCAATACGCCGACCGGGCGCAAAAAATACGTCTCCGACCTGGACGCCTGGAAGCAGCCGCTGAATAACAGCGAAGGCTACTGGAGCCTGACGCCATCCCTGACGTTTGTGCGGATTACGGATCCCGTAACCTTTTTTGGCGGTATCTCATACGAAAAAACGTTTGAGACCAGTAAAGGTGGGGAGCGAATTAAAGCAGGCGATACCGCCTCGGCATTCCTGGGCACCGGTTTCGCTCTCAATAATGTCAGTTCGCTGGGCAGCAGATTTACTTATAGCTGGTCAGATAATATGAAATACGAAGGGCGCACTATGAAAGGCACCAGCCAGGAGTCTGAATCGCTTGCATTTTATTTCTCTTATCTGCTATCACCGCGTTTCAGCATTACGCCTGAAGTCTCCTTCCCGCTGGAGACAACGGGTTCAACGTTCGGCGTCAGCATGACAAGGAACTTCTGATGAAATGGTCAGCGGCATGTTTATTGTTACTGGCCTGTCATGCGCAGGCCTATAACGCAACCATGAAAGGCTGGATGCGCTTGCGTACAGAAGGGATTGTTCGCCAGACGACCGATTTTTCATGCGGGCCAGCAGCTCTGTCGCTCCTGCTAAATACCCGCTTTTCAGTGGAGATCAGAGAGATAGATATTATCTCAGATATTATCTATCGCGCTGAGCCTGGGACAGAAGCGGAGAAACTGCAAACAGGTTTTTCCCTTCTCGATCTGAAAAATGCGGCTCAGCGTATGGGTTTTCAGGCAAAAGGTCTCCGATATGACGTTAATGAACTACTGGCGATTGACCAACCCATGATCATCCCTCTGGAAGGTGAAAAGTATTCGCATTTTGTGGTGATTACCGCCATTCATAATGACACTGCAGAAATTCTCGACCCGGAAACAGGACGAAAATCGCTGCCACTGTGGCGTCTAAAATCAGAGTGGAAAGGTTACGCATTAAAAACGGTGGGACTGATAACACCTTAGTTTTACGCTGCTTTCTCGCTGTGGGAAACATCGGTGGCAAACACGTAACCTAACCCCCGGATGGTTTTGATGAGCGCAGGCTGATGCGGGTTAGCCTCGATTTTCCGCCGCAGGCGCATGATCAGCACGTCGATAGTGCGGTCGAACACGTCGGCACTTTCGCTATGGGTCAGTTCCAGAAGCTGCTCGCGACTCAGCACCCGGCGCGCATTTTGCGTGAGCGCCAGCAGCAGGCCGTACTCGCCCTGCGTTAAGGGGACGGCGTGACGCTGCGGATCGCTCAGCTCGCAGCGGGTGGTATCCAGCGTCCAGCCGTTAAAGGTGATGCCCGCGACGCGCGGGGCCGTCGTTTCTGCTGCCAGCACGCCGGTACGCCGCAGCACCGCTTTCACGCGGGCCACCACCACGCGCGGATTGAACGGCTTACCGATGTAATCATCGGCTCCCATCTCCAGCCCCACCACCACATCCGACTCGCTCCCCAGCCCGGTGAGCATGACGACCGGCAGTTCAGGACGCAGCTTTTGTAGCTGAAGCAAAACCTGCAGGCCGTTGATATCCGGCAGCATCATGTCCAGCAGAACCAGCGCGACGCCCGGCTCCTGCTGTACCAGTCTCAGCGCCTCCTGGCCGTTATGGCAGACGAGCACGGTAAAGACGTGCTCGTTGAGCACGTCCTGCAGCAGTTCACATACTGCCGTATCGTCATCAACCACCAGAATCGCCGGTTTCATCATATGCTTCCATCAGGGAATTATGTTAAGTCTGAACCATTCTGCCGCCCGCTCCAGCCTAATTCTTTTTTACGTGACGGAATTTCAACCCATGTCACATCCGCTGCCCTTTCGACACGTCAATTCTGACGATTGCCTGCTTTTCGTCAGGGTTTTGACGACAAATCGCCCGTAAAGTCTGGATATACCCTTATTAAAAACATGGCATAGAAGCTGCATTATGGGTGCGAAAGCGTTTATTAACTGGAGCAGACTGATGAAAAAAGTCGTCACGGTTTGCCCTTATTGTGCCTCAGGTTGCAAGATCCACCTGGTGGTCGATAACGGCAAAATCGTCCGGGCGGAGGCCGCGCAGGGGAAAACCAACCAGGGCACGCTGTGCCTGAAGGGTTACTACGGCTGGGATTTTATTAACGATACCCAGATCCTCACCCCGCGCCTGAAAACCCCAATGATTCGCCGCGAGCGCGGCGGCAAGCTGGAGGCCGTCTCCTGGAGCGAGGCGCTCGATTACGTCGCGACGCGCCTGAGCGCCATCAAGGCCAAGTACGGCCCGGATGCGATTCAGACCACCGGCTCCTCACGCGGGACGGGGAATGAAACTAACTATGTGATGCAAAAATTCGCGCGCGCTGTTATTGGTACCAATAACGTCGACTGCTGCGCTCGCGTCTGACACGGCCCATCGGTTGCAGGTCTGCACCAGTCGGTCGGTAACGGCGCAATGAGTAATGCCATCAATGAGATAGATAACACCGATCTGGTGTTCATCTTTGGCTATAACCCGGCGGATTCACACCCGATCGTCGCTAATCACGTAATTAACGCGAAGCGCAACGGGGCGAAAATTATCGTCTGCGATCCGCGTAAAATCGAAACCGCGCGCATTGCGGATATGCACATTGCATTGAAAAACGGCTCGAACATCGCGCTGCTGAACGCAATGGGGCACGTCATTATTGAGGAGAACCTGTACGACCAGGCGTTTGTCGCAAGCCGTACGGAAGGCTTTGAAGAGTATCGCAAAATCGTCGAAGGCTACACGCCAGAGTCGGTTGAAGCGATAACCGGCGTCAGCGCGCAGGAGATCCGCCAGGCGGCACGCATGTACGCCGCAGCGAAAACCGCGGCCATCCTGTGGGGCATGGGCGTCACCCAGTTCTACCAGGGCGTGGAAACCGTGCGTTCCCTGACCAGCCTCGCGATGCTGACGGGAAACCTTGGCAAAGCGCACGTCGGCGTGAACCCGGTGCGCGGTCAGAATAACGTCCAGGGCGCGTGCGACATGGGCGCGCTGCCGGATACCTATCCGGGCTATCAGTACGTGAAGTTCCCGGAAAATCGCGAGAAATTCGCGAAGGCCTGGGGCGTGGAGAGCCTGCCGGAACATACCGGGTATCGCATCAGCGAGCTGCCGCACCGCGCGGCGCACGGTGAAGTGCGTGCGGCCTACATCATGGGTGAAGATCCGCTCCAGACCGACGCCGAGCTGTCCGCGGTGCGTAAAGGCTTTGAGGATCTGGAGCTGGTGATTGTCCAGGATATCTTTATGACCAAAACCGCGGCGGCGGCGGATGTCATTTTACCGTCAACGTCCTGGGGCGAACATGAAGGCGTCTACACGGCGGCGGACCGCGGCTTCCAGCGCTTCTTTAAGGCGGTCGAGCCGAAGTGGGACCTGAAAACCGACTGGCAGATTATCAGTGAAATCGCGACCCGCATGGGCTACCCGATGCACTACAACAACACCCAGGAGATCTGGGATGAGTTGCGCAATCTGTGTCCGGACTTTTATGGGGCAACCTATGAGAAAATGGGCGAGCTGGGGTACATCCAGTGGCCGTGCCGCGATGAGTCAGAATCCGACCAAGGGACGTCGTATCTTTTTGAAGAGAAGTTCGACACCCCGAACGGGCTGGCGCAGTTCTTCACCTGCGACTGGGTCGCGCCTATCGATAAGCTCACCGACGAGTATCCGATGGTGCTCTCCACCGTGCGTGAAGTGGGCCACTACTCCTGTCGCTCGATGACCGGCAACTGCGCCGCGCTGGCCGCGCTGGCGGACGAACCGGGCTACGCGCAGATCAACACCGCCGACGCGGAGCGCCTCGGCATTGAGGATGAAGCGCTGGTGTGGGTGAACTCGCGTAAGGGCCGTATCATCACCCGTGCGCAGGTCAGCGACCGTCCGAACAAAGGGGCGGTCTATATGACCTACCAGTGGTGGATTGGCGCCTGTAACGAGCTGGTGACGGAGAACCTCAGCCCGATAACCAAAACGCCGGAGTATAAATACTGTGCCGTACGCGTGGAGCCGATTGCGGATCAGCACGCTGCGGAACAGTACGTGATCGATGAATATAGCAAGCTGAAAGCCCGACTGCGTGAAAGCGCAATGGGGTAACGCCGTTAAATAATCGATGAATAAAGGGAGTGATATATTCACTCCCTTTTTATTTATGCTTAACACATTAATAGTATCAATTATTATTCTGGAAAGCGGCTCGCAGAAATAATGTAATTTGTGCGAAAAAGAATTACATCTTTGCATTTTAATTCAGAGGGATAAGATGTGCGGCGGGTGCTTAAGACTTTCTGTCTTGAGCATTGTTGAGGGACAGAAAGTGGAAAGCCCCGGGAAATTTGCATTTACCCGAGGCTACCCCCAACAACCAACAGGTTGAGAGTAGCCTCTTATTCTTTTTTACACAAGGAGTAAAAGGCATGACGCCATTAAAAACTGCGTTAGGCATCGTCTTTATTATTTGCCTGACGATAGTGATCTTTACCTTTATTAATCGCGGTAAGCTCTGCGAACTTACAATAAAGAGTGAACATCAGGAGGTGGCGGCGAAATTAGCCTGCAACGCGGGCTAACCTCTTCGGGCGGAACGACGGTTCCGCCCGGCTTGTAGGATGCTGAGGTCTTAATGCACCCATTTTTTTCTTCTGCCACCGCGATTATACTGCGCGGCATGTACCCAGATGATAAGAATCCATGAAACCTCTTTTATTGCTGTTGTTACTTTTTACCTCGCTTGCTCGTGCCGATGAAATTGGCAGCCAGTATAAAGCGCAGGCTGAGGCTGGCGATGCGCGTGCCCAATACTATCTTGCCGATACCTGGTTCAGTTCCGGCGACAGCACGCAGGCGGCGCTGTGGGCAGAGAAAGCGGCAAAGGGCGGCGATGTCGATGCGATGGCGCTGCTATCGCAAATTCATTTTACCCAAGGGGACTATCCGCAAGCCAAAGCGCTGGCGCAGCAGGCGAACATCGCGGGCAGTAAACGTGGCGCGATCATGCTGGCTCGCCTGCTGGTGAATACCCAGGCGGGCAAAACCGACTATCCGCAGGCCATTAAACTGCTGCAAACGGCCACCGGGGATATCGATAACGACTCTGCGGTTGACGCGCAGATGCTGCTGGGGCTGATTTATGCCAACGGCGTTGAAATGGCGCAGGACGACGCTCAGGCAGCGGCATGGTTCAAACGCAGCTCGTCGCTTTCACGCACGGGCTATGCGGAATACTGGGCAGGTATGCTGTTCCAGCAGGGTGAGAAAGGCTTTATCACGCCGAATAAACAGAAGGCACTCTACTGGCTAAACCTGAGCTGTACCGAAGGGTTTGATACGGGATGCGAAGAGTTTGATGCGTTGAGCGGAGAATAAAGTGCCGGGTGGCGGCTTCGCCTTACCCGGCCTACAAAACCCGTAGGCCCGGTAAGCGCAGCGCCACCGGGCTTAGGATGTTACTGGTCAGCCGTTTTATCAAAACGACCCAGCACCTCGCGTTCATACGCCAGCGCTTTCTTGCGGTCGAATTTGTGCTCCCACTTGGCGATAACCAGCACCGCCAGGGCATTACCCACCACGTTCAGCGCGGTACGCGCCATGTCGAGGATACGGTCCACGCCCGCGATAAACGCCAGGCCTTCCAGCGGAATGCCCACGCTACCCAGCGTCGCCAGCAGCACCACGAAGGAGACGCCCGGCACGCCAGCGATACCTTTCGAGGTCACCATCAGCGTCAGCACCAGCACGATTTCCTGCCACAGCGACAGGTCAATGCCGTACAGCTGCGCGATAAAGATCGCCGCAATGCTCTGGTACAGCGTTGAGCCGTCGAGGTTGAAGGAGTAGCCGGTCGGTACCACAAAGCTGGTAATAGAGGCAGGCGCGCCGTAGGCTTCCATCTTCTCAATGATGCGCGGCAGCACGCTCTCGGAGCTTGCCGTGGAGTACGCCAGAATCAGCTCATCCTTCAGGATGCGGATCAGGATCCAGATGCTCAGCCCGCACAGGCGCGCCACGATGCCCAGCACCACCAGCGCGAAGAACAGGATCGCGAAGTGGACCAGAATCACCAGCTTCGCCAGCGGCCACAGGGAAGCAAAGCCGAAGTTCGCCACGGTCACCGCGATCAGCGCGAATACACCGACCGGCGCGTAACGCATCACCATGTGGGTCACTTTGAACATGGTTTCAGAAACAGAGCGGAACACGGTCACCAGCGGTTCGCGGTGCGTCGCGGGCAGGGAGGAAAGTCCCAGACCAAACAGCACCGAGAAAAAGATGATCGGCAGCATCTCGCCCTTCGCCATCGACGCCACGATGTTGGTTGGCACCAGCGAAAGAATAGTGCCCATCAGGCCATGCGCGTGGCTCTGTACGTCAGCGGTGGTGCTTTGGTATTTCGAAATATCCACCGTCGCCAGCTGCGACATATCGATTCCGGCACCCGGCTGGAATACGTTCGCCAGGGTGATACCCAGAATGATGGCAACCGTAGTGATCACTTCGAAATAGAGAATGGTTTTTACGCCAATGCGGCCCAGCTGCTTCGCATCACCGACGCCCGCGATACCGACCACCAGCGTCGAAATCACAATCGGCACAACAATCATCTTGATCAGATGAATAAAGATATCACCTGCCGGTGAGAGCAGGTTCGCAATCAGCCACTCGCGGCTGTCGCTATGATAGTGGAGGTAACTGCCCAGCAAAATGCCCAAAATAAGGGCTATTAAGATTTGCCAGGCCAGGCTCACTTTTACGTTTTTCATAGAAACTGACTTCCTCAATGAAGCGCCTTATTCACGCAAACTGCATGAATATGGGGACATACTGAAAGGGTATGAATTGTGTTGCGCTGGTTTATGGGATTTTTTAACGCGGCGTATGAGTATCATCTGCACGGCCTGCTGCGCAAGCCTTAAAGAACGAGGCATTTCACTGAAAAAAGGGGTTATGACGCTAATTTGTCATAATTCTCATTAATAACCTTTTGTTATAAAAACGCTTTTTTCCACATAAATGTGAATAATCCTTTCACTAAATTATTTCCCTTCAAAGTTTCATTCGCTCAATTTTCAACCTGTTCAAACAATGCGTGATCTGTAGCCCAAATACTAAACAAAGCTTGTAAAGCCCCTACTATTAACGTTTTTGCGACATATTATTAACATCTTACAAGGAGAAAAAAAGCCATGAGCCAAATCCACAAACACGACATTCCCGCAAACATTGCGGACCGTTGCCTGATAAACCCGGAGCAGTACCACGAGAAGTATCAGCAATCCATCTCCAGCCCTGACCTCTTCTGGGGCGAGCAGGGCCACATCCTGGACTGGATCACACCGTATCAGAAGGTGAAGAACACCTCCTTTGCGCCGGGCAACGTCTCAATTAAATGGTATGAAGACGGCACGCTGAACCTGGCGGCGAACTGCCTGGATCGCCATCTTGCCGAGCGCGGGAACGAAACGGCCATTATCTGGGAAGGCGATGACGCCTCGCAGAGCAAACATATCACCTATAACGAACTCCATCGCGATGTCTGCCGCTTTGCCAACGTGCTGCTGGAACAGGGCATCAAGAAAGGCGACGTTGTCGCTATCTATATGCCGATGGTGCCGGAAGCCGCGGTGGCCATGCTGGCCTGCGCGCGCATCGGCGCGATCCACTCCGTTATCTTCGGCGGCTTCTCCCCGGAAGCCGTTGCCGGGCGTATCGTTGACTCCAACTCGAAGCTGGTGATCACCGCTGACGAAGGCGTGCGCGCCGGGCGCGGTATTCCGCTGAAGAAAAACGTCGATGAAGCGCTGAAAAACCCGAACGTGACCACCATCAGCAACGTTATCGTCCTCAAGCGTACCGGCGGCAAGATCGACTGGAACGAGGGCCGTGACCTGTGGTGGTGCGACCTGATTGAAAAGGCGAGCGACCAGCATCAGCCGGAAGAGATGAACGCGGAAGATCCGCTGTTTATCCTTTATACCTCCGGCTCGACCGGCAAGCCGAAAGGCGTGCTGCACACCACCGGCGGCTATCTGGTGTATGCGGCCACCACCTTTAAGTACGTCTTCGACTACCATCCGGGCGACATCTACTGGTGCACCGCCGACGTGGGCTGGGTCACCGGCCACAGTTACCTGCTGTACGGCCCGCTGGCGTGCGGCGCAACGACGCTGATGTTTGAAGGCGTGCCGAACTGGCCGACCCCGGCGCGCATGTGTCAGGTGGTCGACAAGCATCAGGTCAACATTCTCTACACCGCGCCAACGGCGATCCGCGCATTAATGGCGGAAGGTGACAAGGCCATCGAAGGCACCGACCGCTCTTCCCTGCGCATCCTCGGCTCCGTGGGCGAGCCCATCAACCCTGAAGCCTGGGAGTGGTACTGGAAGAAAATCGGCAACGAGAAGTGCCCGGTGATGGACACCTGGTGGCAGACCGAAACCGGCGGCTTCATGATCACCCCGATGCCGGGCGCCACGCAGTTGAAAGCGGGTTCCGCAACCCGTCCGTTCTTCGGCGTGCAGCCCGCGCTGGTGGATAACGAAGGCAATCCGCAGGAAGGGGCCACCGAGGGCAACCTGGTGATCGTCGACTCCTGGCCGGGCCAGGCGCGCACGCTGTTCGGCGACCACGAGCGCTTTGAGCAGACCTACTTCTCGACCTTTAAAAACATGTACTTCAGCGGAGACGGCGCGCGCCGTGACGAAGACGGCTATTACTGGATCACCGGACGCGTGGACGACGTGCTGAACGTCTCCGGCCACCGTCTGGGCACGGCGGAGATTGAGTCCGCGCTGGTGTCGCATCCGAAGATTGCCGAAGCGGCGGTTGTGGGTATTCCGCACAACATTAAAGGCCAGGCGATTTACGCCTACGTCACCCTGAACCACGGCGAAGAGCCGTCGCCAGAGCTGTACGCCGAGGTGCGCAACTGGGTGCGTAAAGAGATTGGCCCGCTCGCCACGCCGGACGTGCTGCACTGGACCGACTCGCTGCCAAAAACCCGTTCCGGCAAAATTATGCGCCGTATTCTGCGCAAAATCGCCGCGGGCGATACCAGCAACCTCGGCGATACCTCAACGCTTGCCGATCCTGGCGTGGTGGACAAACTGCTCGAAGAGAAGCAGGCCATCGCAATGCCATCGTAACCTTTTCTCCCTCTCCCCGTGGGAGAGGGCCGGGGTGAGGGCATCAGACCGCACCTTCCTCCCCTCACCCTAACCCTCTCCCCATAGGGGAGAGGGGATAAAACAAACCTACCTTACCTTTGGAGACTCTGTGATGAATGACCATATTTGTCAGCAGATAGAGAATAGTGCGCACTACAGGGAGCTCGTCGAAAAACGGCAACGGTTTGCCTTCATCCTTTCCATCATCATGCTGGTTATCTACGTCGGCTTTATCCTGCTGATCGCCTTTGCCCCGCACTGGCTCGGCACGCCGCTGCACGCGGGCACCAGCGTCACGCGGGGTATTCCGATTGGCATCGGCGTCATTATCATTTCCTTTGTGCTGACCGGCGTGTACGTCTGGCGCGCGAACGGCGAATTCGATCGTCTTAATAAAGAAGTCCTGCGCGAGGTAAAAGCATCATGAAGCGAGTCCTGACGGCGCTTGCCGCCACACTTCCCTTTGCTGCTCACGCGGCAGATGCCATTACCGGCGAGATACAGCGCCAGCCAACCAACTGGCAGGCAATCATCATGTTCCTCATTTTCGTTCTGCTGACGCTCTACATCACCTACTGGGCGTCGAAACGCGTGCGCTCGCGTAACGATTACTACACCGCGGGCGGCAACATTACCGGCTTCCAGAACGGGCTGGCGATTGCGGGCGACTTTATGTCTGCCGCCTCCTTCCTCGGGATCTCCGCGCTGGTCTATACCTCCGGCTACGACGGCCTGATTTACTCCCTCGGCTTCCTCGTTGGCTGGCCGATCATTCTGTTCCTGATTGCCGAGCGCCTGCGCAACCTGGGACGCTACACCTTCGCTGACGTGGCGTCCTACCGCCTGAAGCAGGGGCCGATTCGCACCCTCTCCGCCTGCGGCTCGCTGGTGGTCGTCGCGTTGTACCTGATCGCCCAGATGGTGGGCGCAGGCAAGCTTATCGAACTGCTGTTCGGCCTGAACTACCACGTCGCGGTGGTGCTGGTCGGCGTGCTGATGGTGATGTACGTCCTGTTTGGCGGCATGCTCGCCACCACCTGGGTGCAGATCATCAAAGCCGTCCTGCTGCTGTTCGGCGCCAGCTTTATGGCCTTTATGGTGATGAAGCACGTCGGCTTCAGCTTCAATAACCTGTTCACCGAAGCGATGGCGGTCCACCCGAAAGGGGAAGCGATCATGAGCCCGGGCGGGCTGGTGAAAGACCCAATATCGGCGCTCTCGCTCGGTCTGGGCCTGATGTTCGGGACCGCGGGCCTGCCGCATATCCTGATGCGCTTCTTTACCGTGAGCGATGCGCGTGAAGCGCGCAAGAGCGTCTTCTACGCCACCGGCTTTATGGGCTATTTCTACATCCTGACCTTTATCATCGGCTTTGGCGCGATCATGCTGGTGGGGGCGAACCCGGCGTTTAAGGACGCGGCGGGCGCGCTGATTGGCGGTAACAACATGGCGGCGGTGCATCTGGCTGATGCCGTCGGCGGTAACCTGTTCCTCGGCTTTATCTCCGCCGTGGCCTTCGCCACCATTCTTGCGGTGGTTGCAGGGCTGACGCTGGCCGGCGCGTCTGCGGTGTCGCATGACCTCTACGCCAACGTCATCCGCAAAGGCGCAAGCGAGCGCGATGAGCTAAAGGTCTCGAAAATCACCGTGCTGGTGCTGGGCGTTGTGGCGATTCTGTTAGGCATTCTGTTCGAGAAGCAGAACATCGCCTTTATGGTGGGGCTGGCCTTCTCGATTGCGGCAAGCTGTAACTTCCCGATCATCCTGCTCTCTATGTACTGGTCGAAACTGACCACCCGTGGGGCGATGATTGGCGGCTGGCTGGGGCTGCTGACGGCGGTGATCCTGATGATTCTGGGGCCGACCATCTGGGTGCAGATCCTCGGTCACGAAAGCGCTATCTTCCCGTACGAATACCCGGCGCTGTTCTCCATTGCCGTGGCGTTTATCGGGATCTGGTTCTTCTCCGCTACCGACAACTCGCCGGAGGGTAACCTGGAGCGTGAGAAATTCCGCGCCCAGTTTATCCGTTCTCAAACGGGCTTAGGCATCGATCAGGGCCGAGCGCATTAATCGACTGTCCTCCCCGGTCATTCTGGCCGGGGAGCTTAAAACATCACCCACGCCACCAGCGGCGCAATCAGCACCATCACCACGCCTGAAAGCATCATCACCAGGCTTGCAACCACCCCTTCCTGCTGGCCCAGCTCATACGAACGCGCCGTTCCCGCGCCGTGCGACGCCGCGCCGAACCCTGCCCCCTTTGCCATCCCTTCACGGATCGACAGGCGCAGGAACAGCATATCGCCGACCGCCATGCCGAACACGCCCGTGACGACCACAAACAGCGCCACCAGATCCGGCTGCCCGCCGAGCGGTTTGGCGGCAGCCAGCGCAAACGGCGTGGTCACCGAACGCACGGCCAGGCTGCGCTGGATTTCATCAGAGAGGGTAAACAGCCGCGCCAGCCAGACGGAGCTGCACACCGCCACCACCGTGGCGGTAATCACGCCCGCGCTCAGCGACATCCAGTGGCGTTTGATAATGGCGAGGTTGTCATAGACAGGGACGGCAAAGGCGATGGTCGCCGGGCCGAGCAGCCACAGCAGCCAGTGGGATTCACCAATGTAGTTCTGCCAGGAGATGTGCCCGAAAATCAGCATCAGCACCAGCAGGATCGGCGTGAACACCAGCGGCATCAGCGGCAGGGCGTGAAAGCGGCGATACAGCCGCTTGTTGGCAAAGTAGATAATCAGCGTGGCAGCCAGGCACAGCACGCTAATCTGAAAGTTAGTCATGCTTCTGCCTGCTGATTTCAAAGCGATACACTTTATCCACCACCCAGGCGGTCGCCCCCAGCACCATCAGCGTGCTTAGGGCGATCACCGCGAAGATGCGCCAGCCGTCGACCATCAGCAGCTGCGCGTAGTTCACCACCGCCACCACGGCAGGCACAAAGAACAGCAGCATCTCCGCCAGCAGCCAGCGCGCCCCGGCGCGTACCCAGCGAAGGGGAATAACGCGACACAGAATGAGCGTCAGCATCAGCACCATGCCGACAAGGTTGGCGGGCAGAGGCAGATGCAGCCAGCCGACAAGATATTCTGCGAAAACAAACAGTCCCGCGTAGAGCAGTACCTGAACCGGTACCTGGAGTCGTTGAACAACGGCAGGCGTAACACGGCTTAACGCCACGGCCATGGGGGTTTTCCTCAAAAATGAGACGAGGCGCCAGTATAGAGACCGCACGGTGTGGACTGAAATGAATTAAAATCATCGAAGGTATAGTTCCGAGGAATAATCATGGACATAAGAACGCTGCGCTATTTTGTCGAGGTGGTTCGCCAGCAAAGTTTTACCCGCGCAGCGGAGAAGTTGTTTGTTACCCAGCCCACCATCAGCAAGATGTTGAAAAACCTCGAAGATGAACTGAACTGCACCCTGCTGATCCGCGACGGGCGCAGGCTGCTGCTGACCGATACCGGGCGCGTGGTATTCGAGCGCGGGCTGGCGATCCTGGCGGAGTTTCGCCAGCTGGAGGCCGAGCTTGGCGACATCAATCACCTGACGAAAGGCCTGCTGCGCCTCGGCATTCCGCCGATGGTCGGCATGATGATGGCCGGTCCCATCGGCCTGTTTCGCCAGCGCTATCCCGGCGTTGAGCTGAAGATTTCCGAGTTTGGCGGCTTAACCGTACAGCAGGCGGTCACTAACGGCGAGCTGGACGTAGCCATGACCGCGTTACCCGTTGAGGAAGAGAGCGGGCTGGCGACGCTGCCGCTCTTTAGCCACCCGCTGTGCGTGCTGGTGCCGCGATCCGGCGACTGGCTGACGATAGACTCGGTGAAGCCCGAGCTGCTCGGCGAACATCCTTTGCTGATTTACAACGAAGATTTCGCCTTAAGCCGCCAGCTGATGGCGCTGTTTAACCACCACAGCGTCAAGCCGCGCATTGCGGTGCGCAGCGGCCAGTGGGATTTTCTGGCGGCGATGGTGCAGGCAGGCGTGGGGATTGCCATTCTGCCGCAGCCTATCTGCGAGCGGTTGGATAAAAACACGCTGCGCTGGATACCGCTTGAGAGCGACCTGCACTGGCAGCTGGGGATGATCTGGCGTGAAGGGGTGTATCTGTCGCACAGCGCGCAGGCGTGGCTGCAGTGCTGTGAGGGGTTTTGGGTGCCCTGACCCCTCACCCTAACCCTCTCCCCACAGGGGAGAGGGAACCGATCGAGCCCCTCGCCCCTGTGGGGAGAGGGGTTGGGGTGAGGGGCAAAAGCGCTACTGATTCTCTATCAACAGCGCTTCCAGCAGGTCCAGATCGTGCAGCAGCTTTTGCAGCGTCTCGTTGCTGATCTGGCGCGTGGCGCGCAGGTGGTACAGCTCGGCACGCTCGGAGCGCAGCGCCGCCAGGCGGAACCGGCGTTCAAGGTTCTCCTCCTGCAGCGAGCTTTCCACGTCGTTACGCCCGTCCGCCCGACGGCGCAGGTTACCGATCACGCGGGAACTGACCTCCGTCAGCAGCTGATTGTCGATGTTCTCTTCCGCATCCGCGGCCAAACGTTCTTCCATCTTCTGGATCGCCACAATCGCCACTTCGGCGGTCGCCGCGCGGGCAATGCGTTCCTCTTTGTGCTGCTGAGAGGAGTCACCCACCTCAATGTGCTGGAGCAGAATAGGCAGCATGATCACGCCAACGAACAGCGAGAACAGAATCACGCCTGCCGCCAGGAATACCAGCTCGTAGCGCGCCGGGAAGACGTCCCCCGTCGGTAACAGCAGTGGAATAGAGAGCACACCGGCAAGGGTAATGGCCCCGCGCACCCCCGCAAACGAGGCAATCAGCAGCTCACGCGTTGACCATGAACCGAACTCCATCGGCTTTTTGGTCAGGAAGCGCACGCTGAACTTCTTCATCGTCCACAGCCAGCCAAAACGCACCAGCATCAGCGCCATATAGATCAGCACAATATCGGTGAACAGCAGCCAGGTTTCAACGTTCGGGTCGGCCTCTGCCGCCACCAGTGAGGTCTCCAGAATGCCGGGCAACTGCAGGCCCAGCAGCAGGAATACCATGCCGTTAAACACGAATTCGAGCATCGCCCAGGTGCTGTTGGCACGCAGGCGCATCGCCAGCGGCGCACGGCGCATTACGCCGGAGCGGGTGATGGTCATCCCTGCCGCTACCGCCGCCAGAATGCCCGACACGCCGATGTGTTCAGCAATCAGGTACGAAGCAAACGGCAGCAGGAACAGCAGAACGATCTGCGTGGCGGGCTCATCGCCGCCCCAGCGGCTGAGGAAGCGCAGCGAGCGACCGTACAGCCAGCTCACCACGAAGCCGGCCAGGATGCCGCCGATCGCCACCTTGAAGAACTCCAGGGTCGCGCCGCCGACGGTAAAGACCATGGTGCCCATGGCAACCGCCACGGCAAACTTCAGGGCCACCAGGCCGGAGGCGTCGTTCATTAGCGCCTCGCCCTGCAAAATGCCCATGATTTTCTTCGGAATACGGCCTTCACCCACAATGCCGGAAAGCGCCACGGCATCGGTTGGCGACAGCACGGCGGCCAGCGCAAAGGCGGGGATTAACGGAATGCCCGGCACCATCCAGTAGATCAGGAAGCCAATCCCGACCACGGTAACGACCACCAGCGCCAGCGCCAGGCCGAAGATCTCCCGGCCATGCTCCAGAAATTCGCGCGTGGGGGTTTTCCAGCCGTCGGCAAACAGCAGCGGCGGAATAAACAGCACGAGGAACAGTTCCGGGTCGAACTCGACGTGCAGGCCAAACGTCGGCCACGCCAGCAGCGCGCCGATGGCAATTTGCATTAATGGCAGGGGAATTTGAAAGGGCAGTACGCGTGTAACCACCCCGGATAGCGAGACCACAAGGGTCATGATGAGTATTGTGAAGAAGATTTCCATGCGTTCCCTGTTTGCTGTATTGCTTATAAGCCAAACCTAAGGCGTCGTGCCTCTTATTCTATCCTCTCCAGAGTAACGCAAAAGGCAACGGGATGAGTCCGGAAAATAAAAACGGGCGGCCTGAGCCACCCGTTTTCGCATCAATGGTCAACTTAGATTGCCCAGCCGCCCGCGTAGAACGCGACCAGTGCGATAGCGATAACGACGGTGCCGATGTTCAGCTTGCGCCATTCACCGGACACCAGGCGACCAATCACCAGCGAGGCGAAACCGATCATGATGCCGGTCACGATGTTACAGGTCAGCACGATAAATACCGCGGTGATCAGGCCAGACATCGCGTCAACGAAGTCCGCAAAGTCGATTTTCGCCACGTTGCTCAGCATCAGCAGGCCAACGTACATCAGCGCCGGTGCGGTTGCATAAGCCGGGACCAGGTAAGAGAGCGGCGAGAGGAACAGGATCAGCAGGAACAGCACGCCGACGGTGATCGCCGTCAGGCCGGTTTTACCGCCTGCCGCCGTGCCCGCTGCGGACTCGATGTACACCGCCGCAGGCGCCGCGCCCACCAGACCCGAGAAGACGCTGCTCAGGGAGTCGGTGGTCAGCGCTTTGCCGCCGTCGATAATCTGGCCGTCTTTATCCAGCAGGTTCGCCTGGCCGGCCACCGCGCGGATGGTGCCGGTGGCGTCAAACACCGCCGTCATCACCAGCGCCAGCACGCTCGGCAGGATCACCGGGTTCAGCGCGCCCACGATGTCCAGGCTGCCAATCAGGGAGTTGCCTTTGTCATCGCTCAGCGACGGCATGGCGAAAATACCGGAGAAGTGGACGGTTGGATCGAAGATCAGGCCAACGATGGAGACGCCGATAATGGTCAGCAAAATGCCGCCCGGCACCTTCAGTTTTTCCAGACCGATAATCACCGCCAGCCCCACCAGCGACATGATCACCGGGAAGCTCGCGAAGTGGCCCAGCGCAACCGGCAGGCCGTCCAGCGGATTCTTAATGACCAGACCCACGCCGTTCGCGGCGATCAGCAGCAGGAACAGGCCGATACCAATGCCCGTACCGTGCGCCACGCCCTGCGGCAGGTTGCGCAAAATCCAGCTGCGGATGCCGGTGGCGGAAATTACGGTAAACAATACGCCCATCAGAAACACGGCGCCCAGCGCGACCGGCACGCTAATGTGCTGGCCCAATACCAGGCTGAACGCGGTAAACGCGGTCAGAGAGATGGCGCAGCCGATCGCCAACGGCAGGTTCGCCCACAGGCCCATCACGATGGAGCCCACGCCGGCGACGAGGCAGGTGGCGACAAAGACGGCAGCCGGCGGGAAGCCCGCTTTACCCAGCATGCCCGGCACCACGATAACGGAGTACACCATTGCCAGAAACGTTGTCAGACCGGCAACGACTTCCTGACGCACGGTGCTGCCGCGAGCAGAAATTTTAAACATGGCGTCAAGCGAACCGCCGGTACGCGCAGATGGCGTAGACATAGAAAACATCCCCTGAGAGTTTTTATAGAAAGTCTGCAAGCGTGGTGGAGACTCCACTGCCAGCAAAACGTCTAATCCTTGTGCTGCGTTTGCGACGAAAGGGGCGTCACAAAAAAAGCAAACGTTTAGCTCCGCGCTTACAAAACGGGTGGTCAATTTTAGGCAAACGATTATCTAGCCTAATACCCGCCCTTTTCAACTGAACTTTCTCGTTTTTCGCTAAAATTCCCTTATGGCGATGAAGAAATAATCAGAGGATGCGCAAACGTTATCGTCCATGCGCAATTTCGTTACGGTTTACCCTTCACCGGGGATCGTGAGCGGACCGCCCTGTTGAAGCGTTCTCTGCCAGCCTGGGCTGTTCTCAACCTTCGTCTTCCACGCCTGGGTATGCGGCAAGTTTTCAATTCCGCCGCGCGCCAGCAGGGCAAAGATGGGGAAACTCATCTGAATATCCGCCATGCTGAGCGCTTCGCCTGCAAACCAGCTGTTTTCAGCAAGATGCGATTCAATAAAGCGGGCGTGCGTTTCCAGCTGACGGTTGAGGTACGCTTTTTGTACGCCCTGCCCCAGCGCTTTACCCAGCGTTCTCATGCCAAACGGCACGGGCGGTTTACCCAGGCTGCTGAACACTAATTTCATCAGCAGCAGCGGCATCAGGGAACCTTCGGCGTAGTGCAGCCAGAAGCGGTACTGCACCTTATGCGCAGGGTCTAACGGCTTGAGTCGGGATTCGGGATCGTAGGTTTCCTGAAGATATTCCAGAATAGCGCCGGACTCGGCGAGGATCAGCCCGTTGTCCTCCAGCACCGGCGATTTGCCCAGCGGGTGCACTTTTTTAAGCGATTCAGGAGCCAGCATGGTTTTTTCGCGCTGGTAGCGGACGATCTCGTAGGGAAGGGCAAGCTCTTCAAGCGCCCAGATCACCCGGTGCGAGCGCGACTGGTTGAGATGGTGGACCTTTAGCATGGTGTTCTCCTGTGATTCATACTTCTTAACTATAGAAAATCGAATAACATCGCGAAAAAATTTTGGCTAAAAAGCAGTCGTTCGCGCTGGCGAAAATTCGGGGGCTGCATAGAATTAAAGTGTCAGCACAAACCGGAACCTCATCAACCAGCTCGACACGAGGGGTGCTGATGTCGGGGGAAACCCTCCCGTGAACCAGCGGGATAGAGAGAAAGACAAAGACCGGGAAAAACTAAAGCGCCCTTTGTGGCGCTTTAGTTCTTTATTATGCTTTTTGCCGGGTGACCCTTCGCTTACCCGGCCTACGTTCTCGGTTTTGTAGGCCGGGTAAGGCGCAGCCGCCACCCGGTAAACCGGCCGCACACACTCAATCCTCCTCCAGCAGCCGCGCCCCCGTCCCCTGCTCGCCCAGCCTGTCGCCCGGGTTACGCAGCGGACAATCGCTGCGCGACAAACACCCGCAGCCGATGCAGCCGTCCAGCTCGTCGCGCAGCGCCACAAGCGTGTGGATACGGCGGTCAAGCTCCTCCCGCCATTGGGAAGAAAGGTGTTTCCACTCCTTCGCGCTCAGCGTATGCCCCTCCGGCAGAACGCCGAACGCATCGCCAATGGTCGCCAGGGGGATCCCGATGCGTTGCGCTATTTTGATAATCGCCACGTAGCGGAGCACGTCGCGGGTATAGCGCCGCTGGTTGCCGGCATTACGGATACTTTTAATTAACCCTTTGCTTTCATAGAAGTGGAGCGCCGATACCGCCACGCCGCTTCGCTTCGCCACTTCGCCCGGGGTTAACAGCGCTTTTATTCGCGGCAATCTCTTTTCCATAAAACCTCTTTACCTCAAGTTAACTTGAGGAATTATACTCCCCCGCAGACAAAACGACGAATCAACAGAGATAGTTGTATCTACAGAGGGGCAACCTTATGTCGCATCAGCAGATTATTCAGACGCTTATTGAATGGATTGATGAACATATCGACCAACCGTTGAACATTGATGTGGTCGCTAAAAAATCGGGCTATTCGAAGTGGTATTTACAGAGAATGTTCCGCACCGTCATGCATCAGACGCTGGGCGAGTATATTCGCCAGCGCAGGCTGCTGCTGGCGGCGCAGGCGCTGCGATCGACGCAGCGGCCGATTTTCGACATCGCGATGGATTTGGGCTACGTGTCGCAACAAACCTTCTCCCGCGTATTCCGCCGCGAGTTTGACCGTACGCCGAGCGATTACCGCCATCAGCTGAACTAAAGCGTATCAGCGCAAAGGTTGCTGCTGCCAGGTCATAAATTCCTGGGGCGGCATCGCTTTCGCAAAGTGCCATCCCTGACAGAACTGCACGCCGCGCTTTAACAGCCAGCTCACCTGCTCTGACGTTTCGACACCTTCCGCAATGGTTTTAAGCCGCAGGCTCTGCGCCATCTCGATAATGTGCTCAGCAATCAGATGGCTGGTGCTGTTGGTCGTTAAGGTGTCGATGAAGGATTTGTCGATTTTCAGGATATCGACGTTCAGCGAGTAGAGGTTGTGAAGGTTAGAGTACCCCGTACCGAAATCATCGATCGCCACCTCATACCCAGCCTGGCGGAAAGCCTGAATGACCGGCGTGGTTTTAGGCACGTCGATAAACCCGCGTTCCGTCACCTCTATTTTGATTTGCTGCGCGCGCACCGAGTAGTGCCGCGCTTTGTCGGATATCATGGCGATCAGGCGTGAGGAGTGGAAATCAGAGGCCGACAGGTTGATTGAAATATACAGATGCGGATGGGCGGCCAGAAAATGCCCCAGATCGCTGAACACTTCCTCAACGACATAGTCCGTAATGCGCTCAATCATCCCCTCTTTTTCCGCCAGCGGAATGAACTCCGCCGGGCTCATCACCTGTCCGTTAAAGCCCGGCCAGCGCAGCAGGGCTTCCGCCCCAACGCACTGATTATTCTTGATATCGATAATCGGCTGATAGTGTACGCAAAGCTGGCGCTTGTTTAGCGCCCTGTGCAGCAAACGTCCCGGCGAATTAAGCTCACGGTGGGTACGCGACCACACCAGCAGAATAATGATGCTGCAGATCATCCCCAGCGGCAGCGTCAATGTGGCCTGGTGATAGAGGATTTCATAAAAGCGCTTATTGGACGTCGATACAATGGCAGCAATGGGACGTTTGCCGGAATTCACGACCGTATAAAAGCGGCCATCTTTTTGAAATGACGATTCCTTATGTCGAATCATCGAATTTAATAAAGCGGCATTGGTTGTCTGACTCACGGAAAAAAAGGCGTTGGTCACCGTGTCATAGACACCCCACGCGAGTGAATGATCGGACGACATCACTTCGCTGTATGAAAGCGGATTAACCACGACGACATAATTGCCGCGTTGCATATACGTCATTTTATAGCCAGTAAAAAATGGCGTATCGCGATAATAATAGATGGCAACGTCGGGTTTACGTTTGTAATTCGCGGCAGGAATTGCGTAAGGGCGATCGGGCGTCATCGCGGTCGAACAAAGAAAATTCTGACCTTCGGCATAAATTAAATCGGCGACAAAAAGACGGCCCCGAACAACGTTCAACATATATTGACGATGATCCGGCGTACAAAGTTTACCCTGATATTTTTCGGCGTCGTCCCGAGCCAGATCAACCTGATGAATAACCAGCTCTGTTTTATCTAAAGCCAGTTCAGCGAAGGTGCGTAGCTGGGCGCTTGTTTCGGACACGGCTCTTAGCTGGGCAAACCATAGCGCAAGCATCACCGGTAGCATCACTACCATGATAATCCCTACGATCCTGAGCATCTTGCGCCGCGCGCTACGATTCATTTCCCGCCCTATATCCCTGCACTTTGTACGCCTGTAGTTATGAAGGCCGGATGCTTAGTTAAAGAGGTGATTACGTTGCATGAATCATACGAAGTTAGCAACTGACTTTTGGTATTAAAAATCTTAATTTTAGTTATGACGATAATATTTTCCCGTAAGCTAAACTGAAAGTATTCGTTCCGTTTCAATTAAGGAAAATAATTATCCAGCATGGACAGGAGGTTTTAAGATAACACAACAGAGGATCTTTGATTAAGCCATACTTCTCGCAGCATGAAAAAAGTACAACATGAACATGAAATTTTCTGCTATTTCCTCGCGGCTATTTTTAGCGTTGATTTATAAATAATCAGACGCCATGAGCGAGAGCGTTGCGCCTGCTGAACACCGGCAAGAAAATCTGCCACGCCCAGGGCAGATGACCCCCTTCTCAGATACTGGCGAATAAAACAGCAAGTGTGATATAGTTCACACATCTTATGTAACGAAAAACACCGTTTCATTCCAGTTCGTCTGTTTTGTTGAGGATGGGTTCTATGGCAACCATTACCACCAGCATGGTTCTCCTGCGCTGGCCATTATTCAGCGCGGTTTTGATGTTTTTAGCCAGCACGCTGAACATTCAGTTTCGTAAATCTGACTACGCCGGCCTGGCGGTGATCAGTACCCTGCTGGGCGTTGGCGCAGCCTGCTGGTTCGCGACCGGCCTGCTGGGAATTACCCTGCTGGATATCGCCGCCGTGTGGGAAAACATTAAAGTGGTGATGGTTGAAGCAATGAGCCACACGCCCCCAGACTGGCCGATGGTCATTACCTGATAGCGTTCGATCTGTTCCTGCCCGGTTAGCACAGCGCAACCGGGCAAATGACCGCCTCAGAAAATCCCTTTCTGGCGAATTTTCTGCATTTTTTCTACCGGCGCGTCAACCTTGCTCACTTCAATATTATCGCGCTCCGGCGCTGGCGCACTGACGTTTTTCGCCGCCAGCCGCAGCTGCTGCAGCGCCAGCTTGTGCTGTTCCATCAGCGGCCTGAGCGCAGCCACTTCGTCGCGAATTTTTTGCAGCTCCTCCAGCTGCGCCGACGGCGCATCCGGCTTCAACTCGGGCTGAAGTTCACTCAGCAATGTCTCAAGAGTGAGATTTTCGCGCCCCAGCGACTCGGCCACATGGTGGCAAAGCGCGGGGTCCATCAGAAACAGCTGCAGCCCCGCCAGGTAGACGTCGCGATGAAACGCGCGAATTTCCATATTTGAATCATCAACGCTTGCCGACTGATTCACCGACTGGTGCCACTGCTGGAGCTGCTGCATCGCACGCAGATCCGCATGCGACTGCTCCGGCGTCAGGTGAAGAGACAGATTGACGCGGCGAATCTGCCCCTTACGCATCCTCACCCACCTCTGCCATCAGGGGTTCTTCTACGCTCTGCGCCCCTGATTCGGAGTGATAAAGGCAAATTTCGCGGGACAGCGCGCTCTGCGGGTTATCGATACTGACAACGCGGTCACCGAGCGTCGCATACACCTCGCGGATCGCCCCTTCAATCAGGTGCGCGCCGCCGCCGACCAGATAGACGCGGTTCGGGTTCTTGGCGAATTTCTTCGCTTCGTAGGCCACCTGGTCGCCCAGCTCCTGGATCTTGATGGCAATCTTCTCCAGGATCTCGTCGATGCGGGATTCATCGTTAATCACGCTGCGTACAAAATCGAGATCGTGACGGCGCTTGATCAGCTCGTTTGCCACCAGATAGCTGGAATCGCTGTCCGCAGCGGCCAGCAGCTTGCGGGTAGCATCCGTCACCATCGCCACGCCGATCTCGTTGTTACCGTAAATCGCCGACACGTCGTCGAATTCACCGACAATCACGCCCATATCCAGGGTGGTCCCGCCGCAGTCAATCACCAGCGACTTCGTAAATTCATTCACGTTCGAGTTGAGAAGGTGCGAGAGCGCGGCGGGCAGGCTTTCCGGCATCACCTGTACGTCGACAATGCGGAACAGTTCACCTTTGTTCAGCGTAATGTCGCGCATCAGGTTTTTGCGCTTCGCCTCGATGCGCTCCTCGTTACGCTGGCAGTCGTCCGGGTTGTAGAACTGGGTGATTGGCAGCGTAACAATAACCTCCACGTCGCACGGTTCAACGCCCGTTTGCAGCAGGGCGTGGTGCACCGCCAGCAGGTTTAAATCGTCGTACTGATAGTCGATATGGGTCGTGGAGAGGGCCTTATCGGAGGTGGCGTCGTAGGTGTATTTGGTGGTGCCGATGGTGTAGTTATGCACCGCCTGGCCGCGCAGCAGGGCCGCACTCTTCCAGTCTTTGCGGAAGGAGTTCGGGGAGACGACGGTTTTCAGCGTGCCGTTCTCAATCCAGCTGATTTTTACGTTGGTGGAGCCATCATCAATGGCGAATTTTTTACGCATCTGGTTCATAAAAAGGTTCTCAGTCAATCTTGAATAAGGGGGCCATCCCTGGCGGCGCATACCTTGAGGGGGTATTCAGCGTCAGGCCGTCACAGCACGGCCTCTTCAGTTAATATCCGGCGGGCACCGAGGTAGTGGTCCTGCCAGAAAGCGTCGGATAATTGGCTTACGCGGATAGTCAGCCCGGTGCGCGGGGCCTCGATAAACTGCCCTTCGCCGATATAAACGCCGACGTGGTCAGCCCCAGGCCGCTGGTTGATGTTGAAAAAGACCAGGTCGCCACGGCGCAGTTTTTCCTGCCGTATCGGGCGTAAGGTTCTATCCTGGAACATACCGTTAGCGGTACGCGGCAGGTTGCGGCTTAGCACGGGGTTAAAGGCGTAAAAGACCAGGCCGCTGCAGTCAAACCCCTCTTCGGGCGTTTGCCCGCCCCAGACGTAGGGTTTTCCTATCTGCTTTTGCAGCTGAAAGATCACCTTCTTTAACGAGGCCTGTAGCCGTGGGCTGATTTTCTCTCCCGGCAGCGGCTCCCAGATCATATCGGTGGACAACCTGCCCGGCTGCCAGCGCTTGTGCATCGCCAGCCATTCGCGGTTTTCCGCCCGTTCAAGGCGTCGCTTTTCGCTTTCACGTCGCTTCTGTTCCGGCGTTAAGGGCACGACCGTCACGCGCAGCTGCGTTTTTTTTAGCAGCAGTGCTTTATTACGCATTCTGGCCTTCGAGGCTTTTTCCTTTTCCGCCTCGGTTTTTATCTGGCTGCGCGGGGCCGCCTCGACGGGCGTACTCAACGCCATCATCAGCCCGACGATCAGGGCCAGACACGCCAGCTTCTGGATTTGAATAAAGGTGGACATCGTAAAACCGTTTAATTCTGCTGCGAGAGTCTGTCGACTATCGGCTTAATCACTTTTTCACCGTGCTGGCCAAAGAATTGATACAGCGATTCGCTGGCAGACTGGGTGAGCACCATAATCTCAATGCGTCGATTCGATGAGCTAAGGGGATTATCAGGGTCGATCAGCATCTGATCCGCCATCCCGCTGACCTGCAGCACTTTGCTCTGATCCAGACCGGCATGGGTTAATACCTTGCGGGCCTGCATGGCGCGCTCTCCCGACAGGTTCCAGTTGTTGTAGAGATCCTGATCGCGAAAGCGGGTCGCATCCGTGTGTCCGGTAATGATGATCTTGTTGTCGATCTTGTTCAGCGCGGGGGCGAACTCCGTTAACAGCCGCTTGAAGAACGGCGTCAGGATCGCGCTGCTGCGCTGGAACATCTCTCGCTTCCGATCGTCGGTGATCAGGATGCGCAACCCTTGCGGCACAATCTCAATTTTGAGGTTTGACTGTGCATCATAGGCTGAGGTGATTTTCATGATGATGCGGGCGAGATCTTCAATCTCGTTCTGAGAACGCGATTTCACATCGTCCAGGCTTTCACTTTTCGCCATGGCGGCTGGCGTAGCGGCCTCTTTATGGTGCTTGTTCTTTTGCGCGTCGGTATCGCGTTTTTCGGTCACGGCAATCTTGCCGCCCATCCCGTGCGGCTGGGTGATAGGCGACAGCGTTTGTCCATCGAAAATCGACTGGCCGTTTAGCTGGGAGACGATCTCTTTACGCTCCTCTTCGGTTACCGACCCCATGATCCACAGCACCATAAACAGCGCCATCATGGCCAGGGTAAAGTCGGCAAACGCCACCTTCCACGCGCCGCCATGAAAGGCATCATGGCTTTTGCGCGAGGAGCGTTTGATGATCGTGGTGTGTTCTTTTCCGCGATTGCCCCGCATCAGGATTCACCCGTCATTTGATTCACCCAGCCGTCCAGCGTGGCGAACGTTGGCTTCGAATCCAGCGGCAGCATTTTGCGCCCGGCATCCACCGCCAGCAGCGTCGGTTTACCCGCCACATGATTAACCAGCACGGTACGCACGCATTCGATAACCGCCATCTGCTTTTTGGTGCGCTGCTCCATGGCGTTCGCCACCGGGTCCATCAGGCAGTAGCAGAAGAAGACGCCGAGGAAGGTGCCCACCAGCGCGGCCGCCACTTTTACGCCGATCACGGCGATGGAGCCGTCGATGGACTGCATGGTAATAATGATCCCCAATACCGCCGCGCAGATGCCGAAGCCCGGCATCGCCTCTGCCGTACGCTGCAGCGAACGGGACGGCTGCAGAAGGTTTTCTTCCATCGCCACCAGCTCCTGCTCGAGGATGCCCTCCAGCTCGTGCTCGTTGATTTTACCCATCGCCATCAGGCGGAAGTTATCGGCAATAAAGGTGATGATCGCTTTGTTCTGCAGGATCAGCGGGTACTTCTGGAACAGCGGGCTGCTTTCCGGCACTTCGATATGCTCATCCAGCACCTTCAGGCCGCCGTCCTGCACCAGCTCGAGCAGTTCATACAGCAGCATCAGCAGCTGGCGCTGGTACTCATCGGTATATTCGTTTTTGCGCATAATGCCGCGAAACTGGCGGTACATCTCCGCCAGAACCGCTTTAGGGTTAGCAAGCACCATCGCCCCCATACCGGCGCCGAGAATAATGATGATCTCACCGGGCTGCCAGAACGAGGCCAGGCGCCCGCCGGACATAAGAAAACCGCCTACGACGCAGGCGAAAATAATGAAAATACCGAGAAACTTTTGCATATACCTTTCACTTCTGGAAAAAACACTGGATCTTCTGAGCGATCTTTTTATTGAGCTGACAGACGCGCGCCTCGGTAAGGTCGAGGACTAACGCAATCTCTTTTAAGCTCATCTCTTGCTGGTAATAGAGGGTGAGAATCAACTGCTCACGCTCATCAAGGCTTGCCAGCGCAGCCCGTAACGTCCCGCTGGTGACCATTTCGTCCTCCAGCGAACGGCTATTCAGGGTGCCATTCAGGGCATCTTCACCCAATAAATCATCAAGACTCTCCAGCGTCTTCGCGCAGTCCAGCAGCAAATACTCGTGGTACTCCTCTGCAGTGATAGAAAGATGTTCGCTGAGATCCTCAAAGCTCGGCGTTCTGCCGAGTTTGCGCGTCACTTCCCGGATGGCGTCATTGATCTTGTGACTTTTCTGACGCAGCCGGCGCGGGCGCCAGTCCAGCTCGCGCAGCTCATCAAGGACCGCACCGCGAATGCGTTGTGCCGCATAGGCCCCAAACTGCTCGTCGGGATGACCGTAGCGCCGAAGCGACGTCAAAAGCCCCATCAGCGCAATTTGCTCCATGTCCTCTTTATCCATCACGCTGCTGGTCTGCCACGAAAGCTGCTTCACTATCCGGTGCACCAGCGGCAGATAAGCGTTGACGTAACGCGCTTCATCCGCCGGGGTCAGCGAGTCATCAGCAATAAAATCCATCATTTCCATCAGCTGCCGCGACTTACTGGAAAACCATTTTGCTGATGATCACGTCCTTAAACGGCATCCGCGTGTTGAGGCTCTGGAAACGCTCCTCGTAGGCCTGCATCAGCTTGTCGTGCAGCAGCTCCACGCTCATGGCGCGCACCGTGTCGTATTCCATGGACGACAGCAGGTTCACCGTCGCCCCGCGAATCGCGGGCGAAAGCTCTTCCGCACGGCGGGTATCGTTCGCCGAATGGGTCGCCAGCGCCAGCTCCAGCAGCAGGTAGCGCTCTGAATCACCGTGGCTTTTCAGGGTCACGACCACGTTCTTGATCTCTACAAACTCCACCGAGCTCTCTTCTGTGGAGGAGAACATGCTGCTGATGGCAGAAAGCTTGCCCTCATCCTGACTCAGGAGATGCGTTCCCAGGACGGTGAGAACGGCGGCAAAAATGGCGGCGATTAAGGCAATCACCAGCCCCAATGAAAATGTCTTTATGGTCATGTGGTTTTGTTTACACCGTAAGTAATACTGAATCGTCTTGGTTGAATGCCGACCGCGTCTGGTCTGCGGCAATCTCCGCGCCCGCCGCCGGGTTATCCTGCGGCGCATTCATCTGCTGCTGCCCGCGCCCCTGCTGCGATTGCCCTGACTGGGAAGAAACCTGCACGTTCACCTGCACGAAATTCTGTTCCGTCAGGCTCTGGCGCAGCTCATTGCTTATCTGCTGCAGCGCGCGGTAGGTTTCACCGTTGCTGGCGCTGATATGCACCTGCATGCGTCCGTTCTCGATCTGCAGCGAGATATCAACTTTGCCCATCTCCGGCGGATCGAGGCGGATGGTGGCATGCTGCACCTGGTTTTTGACCTGCAGCTGCAGGCGGTCACTGAGAGCGCCGTGCAGCTGCTGCGCCCACTTCGCCTCATCCGCATCCATCTTGATGGACGGAAGATTGACCGTCTGTTTTTCAAGTGTGCTGGTAAACGTCTGCGCCACGGCGGGTTGCCCAACCGCAGGGACAACCGACATCAGCGGTTTAGCAACGTCCGCGATCGCGGGTTTTACCGCATCCGTCACCGGCTCGGGTACGACGCTGGTCAGCGCGGGCTGCGGCTGTGCCGTCATTGACGGCTGCCCCGCGTTGACGCCCTGCATTTTCAGCGCGTCGCCCGCCAGCGGTACGCTGTTCGCCGTGGCGTTGAGCGTTTTGACGGGCAGCTGGCTTGCCGTCAACAGCGCGTCCAGCAGCTGCTGCGGAGAGCCAATAAGATCCTCAATGCGCGGCCTGGCGTCGGCGTGATGCTCGGGCTTATCGTCATCGTCGGTAGATTTCACGTCCGCCAGCACCATAGCCGTATCGCGCTGCTGCTCTCCCCCCATCAGGGAGTTGATAATGTTAAGCAGCGCATCATTAAACGCCGGTTGCGCCTCGACGCTGGCACCGGTATCCACCGGCATGTCACCCGCCGCGCTCACCGCGGGCAGCACGGCTGGCGTTTCGGCGGGCTCGGCCGCAACGGGAAGCTGGGTCATTTGCGAAAGCATCAGGTTCATTGCCCAAAATCCTCTTCGCCGGAGAACAGCGCGTAGGCCGTTGCCCCTTCCTGATTGCGACGCGTGCGGGCAATCTGTTTTTCCAGCGCCTCGCTTTGGACCTGACAAAACTGGCTGACCCGAGTATGTGTCTGCTGAAGCGCAGCAAGCGCGTCGCGTTTGTCCGCGCTCAGCGCCTGCCCTTTCAGCGACGTCAGCAGCCCGGCAATCTGAGCATCAACCTCCTGCATTTTCGGCCAGTCGTGCTGACTGGCCGCATGCTCCAGGGAACGCGCCAGAAAACGCATAACCTGAATATCATCCATTCTGCTGCCCCATTTTTTCCCAGCCGTCCTGAAGATTGCGGAGGATCACCTCCACTTCTTCCACGCTGGCGACCGAGAGCTTGTGGCTCGCATCGTAGAGACGATAGACGCAGTAGTCGTAAAGATTGGCCAGGCTCAGCGCCAGCTCGCCGCCCTTTTCAAAGTCCAGCGAGCTGGTCAATGCATTGAGGATGTCGATGCATTTATTCACGCTCTGCACTTTGCGGTCGTAGCGACGCGCGGCGATGTGGCTTTTTGCGCGCACCAGTTCGTCCATCAGGCCGTTAAACAACATAAGCACCAGCTGATGCGGATTTGCTGCGGCGGCCTGAATCGCCAGATCGGATTGCTGATAGTGGCCGTAGCCCTGCTGTTCGTTCCCGTACATAAACGCGGTTATTTCCTTAAGCTAAACCAAACATGCCCATGGTGTTGTTCATCTGCGCCATCGCTTTTTGCAGCTGGGTAAACTGCTTCAGATAGCGCGCCTGAGAAGAGTCGAAGCGGGCATTCATGGCTTCGGTTTTGGTATCAATGTCTTTCTGCTGGCGATCCAGCACTTCCTGGCGCCCTTTCAGCAGGCCAGACGTTGAGTTGAGATAACGGTCGAGCGTTTTATCCACCGCCGTCAGCATTCCCTCTTTGCCGTTGAACAGATCGTTGAGCTTTTGCGGATCGGCTTTGATCGCAGCATCCAGCTTTTTACTGTCTATCTGCAGCTTTCCTTCACGGTCGGCGGTGATGCCAAAATCAGACATATGCTTGTCGCCGAACACCTGGCGCATAACGTCGTTCAGTTCGCGATCCAGCGATGACATGGTGGCGTCACCGGCAAACGCACCGCGGGTTTCGTCGTCTCCATTACCGCTTTTCGTCAGCTTGCTTAGCGTGTCCTGCAGGGTGTTATAAGAGTCAATAAAGGTCTGAAGCTGCTCTTTTGTTCCCGCGTTATCGGTGCTCACAGAGATGGTCAGCGGTTTGTCTTTTTCCGTGACCGACGTCAGCTCGATGGTCACGCCGTCAATAAGCTTATCGAGCGTGTTAGAGCTGTTGGTGAAGGTCATCTCTCCCATCTTGATGATGGAATCGGCGGCTTTCGAAATCTCTTTCGGGGCGGAAAAATCCAGACCGTTCGGGCTGGTGACGGAAATCTTATTTTTCGATCCGCTCTCATCGCTGCTCAGCATCAGCGTGACTTCGCCGTCGGTACGAATCAGCGACGCCGTGACGCCTGGGTTATCCTTGTCGCCGTTGATGGCTTTCGTCAGATCGCTCAGGCTCTCCATGTCCGTCAGGTCAACGGTAATGGTTTTGGCCGCAGAACCTTCGCCGAGCGTGATATCCATCGTACCGGAGGCATTTTTAATGGCGTCGTCGGTCATTTTTTCGAAGCCGATCTGGTGGGCAGATGCCAGCTGATCCACTTCGATGTTGTAGGTTCCCTTCAGCGCACTGGAGCCTGCCGTCACGTTCGCAACGCCTTCGCGGCTCATGCTGGCGATGTTTTTCAGCATCCCTTCGCCGGTTTTGTTCAGCCCGCTCATCGCCGTGCGGAAGTCGGTCAGCGCCGTTTTTAACGCGTCGAGCGCTTTTTTCTGCGCATTCATGGTCGACGTTTTGCTCGTTATCTGGTTCTGCAACGATGCGATATCGTAGGTCGCCAGCTGCTTGGCCAGCGTCGCGGGATCAATACTGCTGAAATCTGCCATTTTGTTTTCTCCTTTCGCACCTGTTGCTAAACCATGAGCGTATTAAGCAAACACCGTGCCAACTTTTATGTTTTTAAAATTCAGGTAGTTACGATTATGAAGGAAGGCGACTTTCCCCCAGGGGGAAATAAAGGAAGGGAAACGCCGCAAACAAAAACACCGCCTTACAGCGGTGTTTTTTTAAACGGTGCGGTGGATTAGCCCAGCAGGGACATCACCATACCGGACATGCTGTTGGACTGTTTCAGCATGGACATACTGGTCTGTGCCAGCATCTGGTTACGGGTCATGCTTGACGCCTCTGACGCGAAGTCAGCGTCGCGGATGTTGCCCAGCGCCAGGTCGGTGTTGTCCTTCATGTTCGCCAGGTTAGCCGCGGTGTGGCCCAGACGGTTGATGTTCGCACCCAGTTTAGAACGCAGGGTACCCACCTGAGAAATCGCGCCTTCGATTTTGGTGATCATGCCCTGAGCGCCAGAAACGCTGGTGATACCGCCAGATGCGGTCAGCGCCTGCAGGCCGCTTGCGCCTTTCACCGCTGCCAGATCTGTGCTCACGTTAACTTCCAGGCTCTCACCTTCGGATGCACCGATCTGGAAGTTCATCGCGCTTGCGAATTTACCGCCGCTTGCGAACAGGCTTTCACCCGCGTATTTGGTGTTACCCATGATGTTGTTCAGCTCGTTGTTCAGCTCGTCCATTTCAGACTGCAGCGCTTTACGATCTTCAGGGCCGTTGGTGTCGTTCGCTGCCTGGGTGGCGAGGTCTTTCATGCGGTACATGATGTTGCTTACTTCGTCGAAAGCACCTTCAGCGGTCTGCAGCAGCGCAGTTGCGTCAGAGATGTTGCGCTGTGCAACTGCCATGCCGTTGGTCTGGCCCTGGAGGCGGGTTGCAATCTGCAGGCCTGCAGCATCGTCAGCGGCAGAGTTAATGCGTTTACCGGTACCCAGACGCTCCATTGCGGTGGACAGCATGCTGTTAGATTTATTCAGCGCGTTAACGGAAGCCATGGATGAAGCGTTAGTGAAAATAGAAAGTGCCATTTTAGAATTCTCCTTATGAACCTGTCTGTCAGGTTCTTCTCTCTGGTACTCAAGTAAAACGACACACCTCACCCGCGAATTAAATCGAAGACGAAAAAAAATTATTTTTTCCTGCTGATGGCTATTTATAAGAGCGGCAATAAAGAAGGATTCAAATAACATTAAAAAAAGAAGGGGATTTAAAGCGACACAAGTACGGCGCTTCTTAAATGACATTACATTTTCTTACGTTTTAATCTTAATAATGAAAAGAATCTCATTCGCACGCCGTCCTTAAAAAACATTCCATTTACAAGCCAAGGTCAGTTGTTAAATAAACGATCAACACGCTACACCCTTTAACTTTTAACGAATCGTCTTAATACAGATTCGAATTATTAACTTAATAATTTGTTGCACATCACACTTTTATAGCGTAAAAATGTGCCTCGGAAGTGAAACTTCCTAAACAAGCCTAAGAATTGGCCTGATTTGCCAGGTGAAACTTCCGCTAAAATGCAGGATTTTTCATATTTCATCCCCCTGACACGCCTTTTCTTTGCACTCTTTCCGCAGGCAAGCGGCAATTCTCTATGAATTTTAAACGGATTTAATCATTAATTTACATTAAGCATTTCGTGCATTTAGCGCGCGATGCCGGGCAAATTAAATGCTTCAGGAGTGGGTCGTTACCATCACTTGCCATGACTAAAACATATTACGCGGTCAATAACTGGTTAATAGATTTACCTTCAGGCTCTATCATCAGCCTTGTTTCCGGCGAACGCAAAAGACTCGGTGAGTATCAATTAAAGCTGCTCGACGTCCTGGCGGAAAACGCCGGGAAAATACTCACTCGCGAAGAACTGACTACCCTCGTCTGGGAACGTCGGGTGATTGGAAATAACAGTCTTCCCAATGCGATACACGCATTGCGCACGGCGCTGGAAGATGATGGAAAAAAACAGAAAATAATAAAAACGGTTCCCAAAAAGGGGTATTTGCTGGAGCAGGCCTGGTGTCGCTTCGTTGAGCATGAAAGTGACGAGACGGATCAACCCGCTAGCGCAATCCCAGCGGACGTCGAAGAAGAAGGTGCTGAAGAGACCGCTCTCCTCCCTGCCGAAATTGAACCTGCTGAACTGCCCGAGCCAGATGCCCCGGTTTTGACGCAGGAGGCAGTGGCACCGCAGGAACACGCGCGATCGCGCCTGCATCAGCGCGTGATGATACTTTTGCTTTTCGTTGCGGTGGTCGTCGCCAGCGCGGTCGCCGGATGGCAGTACGCCAACTCGCATGGCTCAAGGCTGGTCGCCACCGAGCAGGAGCCCGGGGTTTACAGCAATATCCGCATCTATGAGATTTCAGAAGCCAATCGACTGGCGATGAACAAAGAGGACTTTTACAGCAAGATCAAAGATACGCTGTATGCCATCAACCAGCAGAACAAGTCCCAGTCCATCACCATGACGATCTTTTACCAGAGCGTGGACCAGACGCTGAACTACACCTTCGCGCTCCGAAGCCCGTGTGACAAAAAACAGCTGGTGATGGCGATCTACCACTGGCGAATTGACCCGACACAGTTAAACAACCTGATATTGCGTGAAACGAGGAGGAAAATCAGTGAGATGGAAGTCTGTTCTTAACTGGAAATGGCTCTTGTCATACCTTCTGATCGCTGCGGCAGTCTTTTCAGGGGTGCGGTTTTTAACCCCATCCGCTGCCCCACAGGCGGATGTCGAAGGTTTTTTACAGCTGGGTTTCTACGATCTGATGTCGCGCCGTAAAGAGATCTACGATTCGCATATGCAGACCGTTAACCACGCCATTTTAACGACCATCACCAACCCGAACGATAACCGGTTTGTGCTGAAGGGGAAATTCACCGAAATCAACGAGCAGCACGGCAAGCGGTTCTTCTCCTACACGCCTATTTACTACAGCGCGGCGCAAAAAGGGCTGATGATTGATGGTCTGGTGGATATGCTAATGCACATCGATTTCTGGATGCAGCCCGTTTATGTCGGCAATCAGCCGCTGGTTGTCGGGCAAAGCGGCGCCATTTTCCTCTACCCGCTGCGCAAATGAGACGTTTCTCGCCAGCACTCTGCCCCTCACCCTAACCCTCTCCCCGGCGGGGCGAGGGGATTGTTCACTGCTCGCATTAGCCCCGCGGGAGAGGCGTTACCCCAGCAGATTCTTCACCGTCGATAGCGAAATATTTCCCTGCGCCGCCAGGGCTTTCGACAGCAGACCGTACTGGTTACCGCTCTTTGCCAGCGCGCCGCTGAGCGCGCGCGATGTCTCCAGCGCCTCGCGGGGACTGTACGCCGTGGCCATGTCCTGAATGCGCGACGACACGCGCTCCTGGTGCTGATGCAATTTGCTTCGTTCGCGGGTAATTTGCTCCAGCGTTTGCTGAAGCTTACCGCTTGCCCCCCGCTCCCACTGGCTGCCGATCTGGCTAATATCATCTTCGCGGCTCGCTTCGGCCCGCGGCGCCAGCAGCGTAAACGCATCCGCCGGGAACTGTTGCCCTTCCCCCCGCACGCTCAAGTGCTGGCTCACCCGCCCCCAGCGGGCTTCATCCACCTGAAAAACCGCGCTGCCGTCATCGCCTAACGATGCGTGAATGCCCAGACGACCCAGCCCCACGTTCAGGTGGACCAGCGCCTGACGCGGGGTCGCCTCTGCCGGAATAGCAACGGCGGTAAGCTCCCGCTTGCTGCCGCCGAGCGCGAACACCAGAGTTTCGCCCGGCGTCTGCTCCAGCACTTTCTCCATGCCCGGCAGCGAAAAGTTCACTTTGCTCTTTTGCTGCAGCGTCACGTTGAAGTTGCGATCGACCGTACCGCCCGACAGCCTGCTGCGCTGCTGGAGCAGGCTATGCACCGTCGCGGCCTGCTCATCGCCGTTGCCGCGCATGGCCTGATGGCGTAGCACCAGAAGCTGGTTTTCCGCTTCGGAGAGATAATCTTCCGCCTTCTGTACCGCCGTCAGCTGCTGGTTAAGCTGAACGTTATAGCGCAAAGGGCGTCGCGAAAGCAGCGCCGACTCCGGGAATACCGGCGCGCTACGCCGGGTTTTATCAAGATGTTCCGTTCGCGCAATGGGCGAAGCTGCCCCCGGCGTGGTTCTGACCGGGGTTTGAGTCGTGGATAACGAGTTCGTTTTTAAGCCGACTTGCATAACGATTACAACATGCTGAAGAGCGAAAGCTGACTGATCATGCTGTACGCTTTGTTGGTGATCTGCACGGAGTTGGTATACAGCTGCAGATTAATACTGGTGGTCGCCCAGTCGGTATCGGACAGATCGCGAACCACCTGATCGTTCGCCATGCTGACGTCCGTATGGGCATCGTCAAGCATGGTCAGGCGGTTCTGACGACCGCCCAGATCGGTCAGTAACCCGGCAACCTTATCGCGAGACTGGCCCGACAGCGTCAGCATCTCGTTAAGATCGTCCTGATAATCCGTTACCGACAGCGCCTGGTCCTGCATTTTATCGCTCAGGGCCTTCAGCTTGTTGAGCATTTCCAGATCGTCACCGTTGCCGGAAAACGCCCCAACCGCGCTGGTGTTTTCCGTCACGTTTACGCCGTTCGCCACCGTGGTTTCACGCGTGCCGTTATTGCCCTGATAGACATATTTTCCCTGCGCCTCATCCCAGACAACCGGTTTAGTATCGGTTTTGGTGCCGGAAAAGAGATAGCCGCCGCTTTCGTTCTGGGCATTCAGCGAGGCCACCAGCGAATCGAGCATGGAAGAAAGCTCATTGCCATAGCTGGCCATGTCTTCATCGCTCAGCGCGCCGCCGTTTGCCGCCGATACGAGCTTATCGTTCAGCGCCAGCAGCTGATCTTTCATCGCGGTGACGTTCGCTTCCTGGCTGGAAAGCGAACCGCTCAGGCCTTTAATATTGTTTTGATACTGCTGGATCGCGGATTGTTCGCGGTTCAACTGCACCAGACGCGTGGCCGCAACCGGATCGTCCGAAGGAACGTTAATTCGCTTCTGGGTGGCCATTTGCTCCATCAGCTTGCTGATGCGCGTTCCGTTGGTGCCAAGCTGCGCCATCATGGCGTCGGAGTTATAGAGACTGCTGATTCGCATAAGTGTGTTCCTTAACGCCGGTTAAAACAGGCCTAACAGGTCGTTGAAAATCTGGTTTCCGGTGGCAATCACCTTGACGTTAGACTGGTACGCCTGCATGTAAACCTGCAGGTTAATGGCCTCTTCGTCCTGGTTTACCGCACTGAGATTATTGCGCTGAAGCTGTGCCTGGTCGTAAACCCCCTGCGCGGCTTCCAGCTCGCTCTGGGATTTTTTACTGGCAATACCCACGTTTGAGATGATTGCCGCAGCGCCTTCGTTGAGGCTCATATTGCCCATTCCGCCGATATCGACCTTTTTGTTCTTCAGGTCGATCAGCAGCTGCAGGTTGTCGCCGTTCCCCTGCTCGTCAGGCTTGCCGGATAACGCCAGCTCGTCGGGCTTGAGATCGTTAACCTGCAAAATCCCGGTTGGATTGGTCAGGTCGAAGGTAAACAGCGGTTTACCCTTATTACCATTCTTATCGAAGCCCTGCGCCAGCTGATCGTTAAACAGCGTGGCAACGGCTTCCGCCATGCCCTGCACGGAGGCCTGCATCTCGGCGAGGTCGCCGGTCTCATAGTCGTACAGTGCGCCGAGCTGTCCGCCCGTCGACGGGTTCAGAGAGAACGTGGTGTTGGAGAAGTTCAGGCTCAGCACCGGGTTACCGCTGCCGTCAAGGCTGCTGCTCAGCTCCCCGGCCACTTTACCGCTCACCAGCGGCTGGCCGTTTTTCATTGAAACGGAATAGCTGCCGTTGCTGTCCTCTACCACCTTCACGTCGGCATAGGTGCTCAGCTGCTTCACCAGCTCGTCGCGCCCGTCGCGCAGCACGTTGCTGTTGCCGCCCGTGGAGTCCATCTCCATGATTTTTTTATTGTAATCCGCGATCCCGGCGGTCAGGCTGTTGATCTGCCCCACCATGGTGTCGCGCTGGTTTGTGATCGACGTCTTCTGGCTATTGATAAAGTCGTTCATGTTATTGAAGCGCGTCGCCAGGGAGTCTGCCTGATTCAGCAGCTGCTGGCGGTTGGCTTCACTTTCCGGCGCTTTCGTGAGCGCGCTCAGCGCTGAAAAGAAATCATCCAGCCCGCTTCCGAGGCTGGTTGAATCCGTGCCGATCACCTTCTCCAGCGAACCGAGATACTGATTGTTGATGCCGTAGTAGTTGGCTTTGCTGTTGCTCTGCCACACCTGGTTGGTCAGGTACTGATCGGAAACGCGGCGGATGCTGTCGACCTGAACGCCGGCCCCGGCGGACATCCCGCCCTGGCCCATCGTCACCACCGAGCTTTGAATAATGCCCTGGCGGCTATAGCCCGGCGTCAGCACGTTGGAGATGTTCATGGAGGTCACGCTCATCCCAAACTGCGCCGCCTGCAGGCCGCTCCAGGCAATGTTGATCATGTTCATCGGTTACTCCTGCCCACGGCGTACTGCCGGTACGACGGGGGGCGTTAATTGCTGAGGATGTTCTTGTAAAGCGACCATACCCTGCCCGTTCTTAAGCGACGCGCGCTCCTGAGGGCCAAGCTGGGTGATAATCATCTGCGCAATGCCCGTGCTGCGCTGCGACGCCAGCTGCGAGGTCAGCTTGTCGTCGTAGAACTCCTGCATCATGCGCTGCTGCTTGCTGTCGAACGGGTTATCGTCCACCAGCGCCTGCGACGCCTTACGCATCTCCTTCATCAGCGAGCGCAGGAACATGGCTTCGAACTGCTCGGCGGCCTGTTCCAGATTTTGCGGTTTGACCTGCCCGGTCATATCCCCGGGCAGCATGGCGGTATTCGGGGTAATGGCGTTCAGCATAGCGGCTCCTTAAATCACCACCAGTTCAGCATCCAGCGCGCCCGCTTCATGCAGCGCCTGCAGAATGGCCATGGTGTCATCCGGCGATGCGCCGAGGCTGTTCAGCGTATTGACGATGCTGCGCAGGCTGGTACCCGCCGCCACCGTCACCATCTGCCCACGGCCCCTGTCGACGCTGACGTCGCTTTCCGGCGTAACCACGGTTTGTCCCTGGCTGAACGCGCCCGGCTGGCTGACGTTGGACGATTCGCGGATGGTCACGGTCAGGTTCCCGTGGGATACCGCTGCGGCACGGACCACCACGCCGTCGCCAATCACCACCGTGCCGGTACGGGCGTTAAACACCACGCGAGGCGGCTGCTTGCCGGCGTTGATTTGCACATCTTCTAGCATCGACATAAAGGCCACGCGCTCGCCCGCAGACTGCGGGGCGTTAACTACCACGTTCGTGGCGCTCTGCGCCGTGGCGGTGCCCGAGCCAAAGGCGCCGTTAAGGGCGACGGCAACGCTGTTGGCGGTTTTAAAGCTCGGACGCTTGAGGTTTAAAATCACCTGATTGTTCTGCTGAAAATCGGACGGGATTTCACGCTCCACGGAACCGCCGTTCGGCACGCGCCCGACGGTCGGCGTGTTGATTGTCACGCTGGAACCGCTGTTGCCTTCGGCCTTCACGCCGCCCACGACCACGTTCCCCTGCGCCAGGGCATAGACTTCGCCATCGGCCCCGCGCAGCTGCGTCAGCAGTAACGTACCGCCGCGCAGGCTTTTGGCATCGCCAATCGACGAAACGGTCACGTCAATCGCCTGCCCGCGCGCGTACCCCGGCGGCAGCGTGGCGCTGATGGCCACGGCGGCGACGTTCTTCACTTTAGGATCGATTTTGGTCGGCAGCTGGACGCCAAACTGGCGCAGCATGTTGGTCACCGACTGGCTGGTGAATTTCACCTGGTTCTTATCGCCCGTGCCGTCAAGGCCCACGACCAGGCTGTAGCCCACCAGCTGGTTACCGCGCACGCCCTGAATATCCACGACGTTACCCAGGCGCTCCGCCGCCGCGCCGGTGGTCCACAGCAGCATCAGAAACAGCATGACTTTTTGCATGGCAGACTCCATTAAATTGGGAACAGCGGATGGTTAAAGAAGCGCGTCAGCCAGCCTGCGGAGTTGGCATCGCTTAGCGCGCCGCGTCCCGCATAGGAGATACGCGCGTTGGCGATACGCTGGGAAGAGACGGAGTTATCACGCTCAATATCCTCCGCACGCACCAGCCCCGTGACGCGCATATACTCGTCGCCCTGGTTGAGGGTCAGCCACTTCTCACCGCGCACCGCCAGCACGCCGTTGGGCAGCACCTTATAGACCGCAACGGTGATGGCACCGCGCAGGCTGTTCTGCTGCTGCGAGGTGGCATTACCGTTGAAGTTGCGATTGCCGTCGATCGAGCCGGAGAGCTTGTCGACGGAATGGCCGAAGGCCTCCGGAATGCCGATGGAGACATCGTTTTTCTTGCCGAAGTTGGTGCGCGCCTGCTTGCTGGCCTGGGTGGATTCATCCAGCTTCACGGTCAGGATATCGCCCACGCGATAGGCGCGACGGTCCTGGGTCAGCGACCAGTTGTAATTGGCGTTGTACAGACCGCCGCCCTTCGTTTCGGCAGGCGGCATGGCAAAATCTTCCGGCGGCGCGTAGGCCGCATCGTCTTTATGTACCAGCAGGGCCGGGCTTTCACACCCGGCCAGCAGAAGTACAAAAAAGCCGGTAACTAACTGCTTTTTCATTTTTTTGTTCACTTCACTTCACGCGTTACATCTGCTGCGTGACAAACTTCAACATATCGTCTGCGGCAGAGACCATTTTGGCGTTCATCTCGTAGGCGCGCTGGACGGTAATCATATCGACCATCTCTTCCACTACCTGAACGTTGGAGCCTTCCAGCGACCCCTGCTCAAGCTGGCCGAACGCCTCTTCGCCCGCGACGCCTTCAACCGCTTCCCCGCTGGCTGCGGTTTCGCGGTACAGGTTGCCGCCGATGGCCTCAAGTCCGGCTGGATTCACAAAGTTCACCAGGGTGATCTGCCCAAGCTCAACCGGCTCCGTTTCGCCCGCGACCGTGGCGGTAACGGTGCCGTCTTTGCCAATCTGGATATCTTTGACGTTATCCGGCAACTCAATTTGCGGTACCAGCGGCAGCCCCTGCGCGTTGGTCAGCAGGCCGTCCGGGTTCTTCTGGAAATTCCCCGCGCGGGTATAGGCAATATCGCCATCGCTGGTTTCAACCTGGAAAAAGCCCTGACCGGTGATGGCGACATCCATCTTCTGCCCGGTGTTCTGGATATTGCCGGTCGAGAACTCTTTCTGCGTGCCGACGATTTTTACCCCGGTACCGAACTGAATGCCGGTCGGCGAGGTGTTGTTCTGGTCCAGCTGGCCGCCCGGCGTGCGCTGATTCTGATAAAACAGATCGGCGAACATCACGCGATCGCGCTTGAACCCGGTGGTGTTGACGTTCGCCAGGTTGTTAGAGATGGCGCTCATCTTGGCGTCTTGCGCGGCAAGGCCGGTTTTGCTGATCCATAAAGCGGGATTCATCGTTATTCCTTACTCAATCAGGTATTACGCAACAGGCGGTTGCCCGCCGTGGCCAGATCTTCCGCCGCCTTCATCATCTTGATCTGCGCTTCAAACTGTCTGTTGAGCGCAATGCTCGACACCATCTCGCTTATCGCCGAGACGTTGGAGCTTTCAAGATGGCCCGCTACCAGCTCGACCTCTTCGGTACGCGGGTTGACGTTGGCGGTGGTGACCATAAACCCGGCGCTGTTTTTGCTCAGCTGGGCGGCGGGAATATCCACCAGCTTGATGCGATCGACCTCCATCGGCGCGGCAACGTTGCCGTCATCCGGCACGATGGAGATCACCCCGTCATCGGCAATGCTGATGGAGGAAAACGGCGGCAGCACGATCGGGCCGTTATCGCCGGACACCGGCAAACCGTCGATGGTCAGATCCCCTTCCGGCCCCACTTCAATCTGGCCGTTGCGGGTATACACTTCACGGTTGCCGCTCACCAGCGCAATCAGGCCGCTGCCTTTGATAGCCACGTCCAGATCGCGTCCGGTATCGCGCGTTGCGCCCGGCGTCAGGTCCACGCCGCCCTGCTGCTGCTGTACCAGGAAACGCGAGGCGTAACCCTCGCCCTGGATCTGCTGCGACAGGGCGCTATCCAGATCGTGACGGAACCCCTGGGTGTTCACGTTCGCCAGGTTATTGGCGTGGATCTGCTGCTGTGACAGGCTTCGGCTGGCGCCGCTGACGGCGGTATAAATTAAGTGATCCATTACACCGCCTGGAACAGCGCCGTCATCATGCTGTCGTTGGTGCTGATCACTTTGGTGTTGGCCTGGTAGTTACGCTGGGCGGTCATCAGCCCCACCAGCTCGGCCGTCAGGTCAACGTTAGAGCCTTCGAGCGTGTTAGAGGTCAGCGCGCCCAGCAGGCCCGTGCCCGGCGTGCCGGTCAGCGGCGCGCCGGAGCTGGCGGTTTGCGTCCAGGTGGTGCCGTTTTGCGACGAGAGGCCATTTGGGTTCGCGAAGGTCGCCAGAATCACCTGGCCCTGCAGCAGACGTTCACCGTTAGAGAAGGTGGCGTACACGCTGCCGTCTTTGTCGATGGTCTGTCCGGTGCGTTCGCCGGAGGCATAGCCGTTGCCGTTGTTTTTGCTGACGGAAAAATCAGACCCAAACTGCGTGGTGCCGTTGTAGCTCAGCGCCAGTTCGATCCCTTCCGCGCCAGGGATATCGGCCTTAATGTTGACGGCCCCGTTAGGCGTTTCCAGCACGCCCTGCTCGGTGAAGGTCATCTTCTGCGTGGTGCCCATATCCTGGTCATCCATGTAGTAGTGCACTTCCCACTCGTTATCGCTGGTTTTAACAAAATACTGCTTCAGCGTGTGCTCACGGCCCAGCGAGTCGTACACCTGCGTCGCGTAGGTGTGGTTATACGACGTTTCGTCGGTAGGATCGAAGGTGGTGGTTTTGGGCAGCTTTTCGTTGGCGTTAAGGTTTGCCGTGAAGTCGAGCGAGCTGGTTGCTTTAGCCGGAAGCGAACCGCTGCTGATGGTCAGATTCCCGACCGTACCGGTCTGGATCACGCCGTTGGCATCCACCGGATAGCCCTGCAGGTACATGCCCTGGTTGTTGATCAGGTTGCCGAGGCTGTCGGTCTGCATGTAGCCCGCGCGGGTATACGCCGTGCTGCCCGCGCTGTCGCGCATCACGAAGAAGCCGTCGCCGTTGATCGCCAGGTCGAGGCTGCTGGCAGAGGAAAAGATGCTTCCGCTTTTGGAAATACTCTGCGCAATACCGGTCACGCCCACGCCCAAAGGCTGGCCTTCGGCATACAGAGAAGCAAACTCCGCGCGGCCTGACTTAAAGCCCACGGTGCCGGAGTTAGCGATGTTGTTGGAGATCGCGCCCAGCTGCTGGTTAATGGCATTCAAGCCCGAAATTGCAATGTCAAAGCTCATAATTGTTCCTGATTAACTCATTAATCCCTTTGGGTTTTTGTCACTCGACTGCCCAAACTGCGTAATATTGTTGTAAGCGACTTCGCCAATCCCGGTGATGTTCAGCACCGTAGGGCTGCCGTCGAGCGGAATGCGCACGTTGTTCACCACGCCGCCGACTTCAATCGGCACCTTGGTCTCTTCGGTATCCGTCACCACGGACAGGCTGTATTTACCCTCTTTTAAGCCCAGCGCTTCGGGATCGATGCTGAAATCCACCGTTCCTTTTTCCTGTTTGCCCAGCTCGATTTTGGTCTCGTTGCCGCTTTCATCCTTCACGATCACCGTGACGGTATTGGCGGCATGATCCAGCGTCAGGCGGCCATCAATGCTGGTGCTGCCGTCGGTTTCAACCGTGTCGGTCTGGACCATCACTTTTTGCCCGACCAGGTTGCCCGTGGTGAGGGTCTGAAGGTTGTCCATCAGCACGGCGTTGTTCGCCATCAGCTGTGACATGGTTTCCATGGACTGCACCTGGGTCAGCTGCGCGAGCTGGCCGACATACTCGGTACCGTCGGTAGGGTTAAGCGGGTCCTGATTTTGGATCTGCGCGACCAGCAGCTGCATAAACAGGTTGTTCATGCCTGCCGCCGTATTGTCATTCCCCGACACGCCGCTGTCGTAGGTCGTGGTACCGGATTGGTTGGATACGCCATTCACGCTCATGTATTACGCCTCTCCAAGACGCAGCAGGCTTTGCTGCATGCTTTTTACATTGTTAAGAACATCCACGTTGGTTTCGAAGTTACGCGACGCGGACATCATGTCGGCCATCTCCTCCACCACGTTGACGTCCGGGTACCAGACGTAACCGTCCGCATTTGCCATCGGGTGATGCGGCTCGTAGCGCTGCACGGCATTGCCCGTCGAGACCACGTCCAGCACCTGAACGCGCGCGCCGGTTAGCGCTTTGTCGCTCATCAGCTGGTCGTTCTGATACACCGCGGCAAAGACCGGGCGGCGCGCTTTGTACACATTGCCTTCATCCACCGCCGGGGTTTCGGCGTTGGCGAGGTTACTGGCGATGGTGTTCAGGCGGACGGTTTGAGCCGTCATCGCCGAACCCGAAACGCGGTAAATATCGCTAAAAGCCATTTTTAGTTACCTGATTCAATCACTTACCTTCAATTGCCTTTTTCAGGCCGGTGAATTTCATGTTTAAAAACGCCAGGCTCATCTGATAGTCCTGCACGTTTTTTGAAAACTCCGCCTGCTCCACGTCCAGCGCAACGGTATTGCCGTCCGAGGAGGGTTGGTACGGCACGCGATACATCTCCTGCGGCGCAGACCCGGGAAAGAAATCCCGCTGTGAACGTTGCATCTCCGCGGCAAAATCAATATCTTTAGCCTGGAAATTGGGGGTATCGACGTTAGCCAGATTTGCTGAAAGCAGTTCCGCCCTGGAAAGTCGAAGTGCTACAGCCTGCGGATGAACGCCCAATGCCTTATCAAAAGTAATACTCACAGCTCACTCCTTTCTGATGATGGACACCTGCGATAGTCCGTGTTGCTACAGCATTTAAAGCAACTATCGTGCCAGGTTTTTAACATCATGAATTCAATACGTTTTTCAGCAATATGCCGTCCAAAAGGGAAGGTATTTTTCCGCTGGTCTGTTTTCGCGGCGCTACTCGGCGTTATTGCGCTTCCGGCGGTGGCTCAGCCTGAGCCGTCCACCGCGCGCAAGCAGGTTTATGCCCGCGTCCAGCAGCAGGCCGCAGAGGCCATTCGCCAGGAAGCGGAACGCAACCGCTGGGAGGATTATCAGGCGAAGCTGAACCTGTTTATCCCCTCCGAGATTTCGCAATACGCGCCCTGCCCCGCGCCGCTCAGCGTGAGCATGCCGGGCGGTGAACACCTTGATTTACGTCGCCTGCGCTTTGACGTGCGCTGCGAGGCCGGAAGCGGCTGGGACGTGGCGGTGACGGTCAAACCCGATATCTATCTGCAGGTGTTGATGGCGAAAGAGACGCTTGAGCGCGGTCACGTGCTTGCCGCCTCGGATCTCACGCGCCGAAAATTCAATATCAGCAACCTGCGCAGCGGCTATATCACCCGCCCGGACGAGGTGGTGGGGTTAACCCTTAAGCGCCGCGTTCGCGAGCTGCAGCCGATTAGCCAAAGCCAGCTTGATTCACCGGTAATGGTGGAGCGCGGCCAGCGCGTGCTGATGATTGCCGTCCAGGATGGCGTCGAAGCTCGCACGATGGGCATTGCCAGCAAAAAGGGGCGCAAAGGCGAGATGATCAAGGTGAAAAACGAAAGCAGCGAGCGGGAAGTTTCTGCGACCGTCGTGGACATGGGCGTGGTCAGAACCGGCTTTACCGCCGGTCGATAAAAATATGACGCCCCGTTTAAGTTTTCGTATTGATGCGTCGCTTTACCCTGGTAAGGCGTCAGGAAAACCTATTTCCGCTTTGCATCCCCTGGCGAAAACGACCAATAAAAATTCCGAAGATGGAGTACCGCGATGAAAGTGACATCCACCCAGTACGCAATGACGAGCGCAGTCAATCAGGCCAGTTCCACGACCCCGACGCGCGCCGCAGGCACTGAAGAGATGAAAACCACCCGAACCGCTGCCATCGACCCCGTTCTTGGTGATGCGCAGACCCAGCTGGCCGCCTTGCCAGAAGTCGATATGGCGCGCGTCGCCAGCATGAAAGAAGCGATTGCGAATGGGAAAATCAGCGTCGATATCGACTCGCTGACCAGCGCTATCGAGAAATATTATCAGAGGTAACAATGAGTAACGCCGCTCAGTGCGTCAAAACGCTGGTACAGGGCATGGTGGAAGACCGTGAAACCTACGCAAGCCTGAAAACCCTTCTTGCCGATCAGCGCCAGTGGCTTATCGCACGTGATGCAGCACGGCTGGATATCCTCAACCCGCAGCTTATTGCGCATTACGAGACGCTGTCCCAGAACAGCAAGCAGCGCTATCAGCTGCTCACCCAGCTTGGTATCCCCGTCGGCTCGCCCGGCCTGCGCACGCTTTTTTCCCGTCTTCCCGCTCAGCATCAGCAACAGCTCAACGCGCTCTGGGATTCCCTTGAAAAGGTGGCTGCAGAGTGCAAGGCGCTTAACGACAGCAACATCGCCGTACTCTCAATGCAGCAGGAGATCCTGCAAAACCTGCTGAATATTAGCGAGCCGGAAAACTGGCTTTATGAGCAAATTTAAGCGGGCGTGCTGGTGAGGGAAATACGTAATATGTCTTTGAAAACGAGCAATAAAACGCGCTGCATTGGCTTCCTGATGGAAACCTCTTTTCACTACGACGTCTACATCAATATTATCGCTGCGCTTCTCAATAAAAATATTCCCTGCGATATCATTATTAATGACGTGATAGAAGCCGAATATGTGAATAACATGGTCAATTTCCTGGGAACGGTGAATGTTCCCGGGCTGCGCTTTATGCTTTTATCTTCCGTGTTAAAACATGAGCAGGTCTACAGCTGTCTTGTTACGCCCTATTACCTTTCCTATGCCGAGAAAATTGCGCCGATACACGTCCGTACGGTTTATGGCCTGGCTAAAAATGAATGGAATCATGCGGCGTGGAACGGCAAATATGATTATATTTTATGTTACAGCCACTACACGGCCAAAGCGCTCGACCTCGCCTCACGCGTTAAGGTGGTGGGAAACCCTCGCTTTGATGCCTGGCATAGCAAAAAATATCCGCAGGCACTGCCTTCCCACATTACGTTAGATCCTCAAAAACCGACCTTGCTCTATGCGCCGACATACGGAGAGCTTAGCTCTTTACCGCACTGGGCAGAAAAATTAGGCCGGCTGAGCGGCGAATACAACATTATCTGCAAGCTACACCACGGTACGTTATACAGAAAAGAAGAACAGCAAAGCCTGAAGGCCGCCAGACGTTTTTTAAAGAATATCGTCACGGATAATACGTCGACCTTTGCGCTTCTGGAACACGCTGACTATGTGATAAGCGACAACAGCGGTTTTATCTTCGATGCGGTTAATGCCGAAAAGCGCGTGATTTTATTGCGCTGGGATGAGATGGACGACCTGCTGACAAAAAATAGATCGTACAGCACCATCGAAAGCCCCGAGCAGCAGATCCGAAAGCTCCTTCCCGACGCGCGGGATATGGCCGATCTTCGCACGTTCCTCTCCGAAGACTATCCGTGGCATAAAAATGCCGCCGAGCTGGATTTTATCAGAACGGAATATTGCGATGCGTTTAATGACGGGAACGCGGGTTTACGCGCTGCGGAAATTATTGACGAGGCGACGTCGGGATAAGCGGTTTCATCCTGATAACAGAAAGCAATGATGAAAACGATTATCACATTTGGCACTTTTGATGTTTTTCATATCGGCCATCTTAATATCTTACGGCGCGCAAGGGCCCTGGGGGATCGCCTGGTGGTCGGCATCTCTTCAGACGAGCTGAATCTGCAAAAAAAGGCGCGCCTCCCGGTCTATCTTCAGAATGAGCGAATGCACATTATTGAGTCGTTAAGGTGCGTAGATGAGGTGTTCCTGGAGGAGTCGCTCGAGCTAAAAGCGGATTATATCAGGCGCTTTAACGCGCAAACGCTGGTGATGGGCGATGACTGGAAAGGCAGGTTTGATCATCTCTCCCCGCTGTGTGAGGTTGTTTATCTGGCCCGAACACCCACCATCTCCACCACGTCAATTATCGAAACGATCAGGCAAAATTAACGCCCTATATCCCGTGAAAACAAAAATATACATAGAAACAACTCGTGCTAACTTTTGCCATCAGGTGGCGAACCACATCCACTCTGTCGCAAAAGAGGCGTGCAAAACGATTTTTGTTTTGAAAAATACAAAGGTTAATCCGCAACCTTTTGCATCGCTTGATATTTCAGAAATACATTACGCTGACGGCGAGCTGAAAAATACGCTGACCTCGCTGGCGAACATTCTTCATCAGCACAATCTTAATGAAATTGAGGTGCACGTTGAAGCGAGCACGGCCAGCCTTGCGCTGCTGATTTTTTGCTCTGTTTTCAAAGACAACATGCACTGCATCAAGCCTCACATCTATGAAACGAGCGTGAGGGATTACGCGTTAAGATCTCAGTCCCAAAATAACGCTGAATTATATAAAAAATTATCTGCGGCCCTGAATAGTCATGCGGGCTTTGTCGGCAGCATCGAAGAGCTGATGGCGTGCGGCTATGCGTGGCATCATTTCACCGATGCGGCTTATTACATTACCGATGAAAACATTAACAGCGCCGATTTACCGGTACGGTTTATTGCCCCCTTAACGGAAGAGCAAAAAAAGGTTTTCTCGAATTTTCTGTGTATACCCGACTCGATGATCGCGGTTATCCGCGATTTTTTTGCCCAGGACGATGTTTATTATTGCTCACACATCGCACCGCGACACCCTTCGCTCGCCGATACGCACAAGAGAGTGTTTGCAGAGCAACTGCTGGATATTCGCCAACGACATACAGGACACAAATTCTTCCTGCTATCGCATAATGATAACGATGCTGGCGTTTTGCGGGCGGCCAGCGACCATTTTTATCAACTCCCGCCCTGCCTGCCATTTTCCGCCATGCAATGGCTCGGTATAGAGCCAAAAAATGTTATCTCATCGTTCCGGGACGAGCTGACCACCCTCAATAATTCTTCAAACCGCTATATCATATCTATGACGGCAAAAGAGGAATTATGCCTTCCCGAAAGCGAGTTGCTCGCGACGTTTAATCTGTCACCTGACGCTGTTCGCTACGCTGACGAACTGGCGACGTATCACAGTGAAGGGCACGTCAAACGCATCTTTTACTCTTCGGCATCAATGGGTGATATCGTTTATGGCCTGGGCGCCATTCATGCGTTAAAAACCCGTTACCCGGAGGATGCGTTCGTTTTTGTTACGAACAAGCTGTACGCCGAATTAATAGACAATAGTACCGCAGAGGTTGAGCACTGGGATATCCATGCGCTCACCGCCGATCAACGCTTTCAGATCGAGCTAGCAAATCGCTTTTCCCGGCTTCACTTCTTTGAACGATGGGAGCAGATTGTCGCACCTTCACACATGACGGACGCATTCATCAGCGAAGTGACGCCCGACACGTTCGATACGCACAAGCGCGCAAGGCTTGATTTTGAAAAGATTGATAAAGACCCCGTCGATCGCTTCATGCGCGTTCATAACATCACCCGCGGCAAGGTCGTTTTACTTCACCCCAACATTGGCTCACCCAACAGAACGTGGGCGGAACAGCACTGGAAGAAACTTGCTGAACGCTTTATTCGCGCAGGATGGCAGGTCATTCTTATCGGCAGCGACAATAATAAATTCCAGAATAAGAAAACCATGCACATTGACATGCCGGGCGTTATCAACGGCATGAACGCGTTTACCATCACGCAGACCGTCTACTTAATGAGCCTGTGCCAGCTGCTGGTGGCCTGCGATTCTGGTCCCGTCGCGCTGGCCGGTTATACGGAGATCGCCATCTCGGCGCTTTATTCGATTATTCCGTCTCAGTACCGTCTTCCCTATCGCCATAATATTTTGGGGTGGAATGCGCAGGGTATAAACGTTGGCTGCCAGTTTGGGCAGTGTGGGCATCTGATCATGAACGCGAATTTCTTTAAACATACCCTGCATAAAAAGTGGGCACATCCAACAAGCCAGCAATTTTCCGAGTGGTGTCCCAACGCCAAAAAATATGCGTGCCTGGCGCAGTTTTCCGACGCGGACTGGTGGGAGCATATAGAGCACTTTATTAACTCTGAAGACTTTATTCTGAATAAATGACGGAGTAAAAAGGCGGCACAGGCCGCCTTTCGTTAAATCAGTGATAACCCACACAGCAGGGTGTAATCAGCCGTGTTCACCCTCTCGTTCCCCGGCGTCGCCTGCTGTTGCCAGCCATACCAGGCGCTTACCAGGCTGATAAAATCGTCTTCCGTCAGCTCGGCGTTATCCTCCAGCCACATCGCGCACAGCATTTTTACCTGGAAGAACTGACGCGTCAGCGACATAAGCGCTTCGCCGTAGTTATCAAATGCCGCGCACGGGAAGAACTCCCCGTACAGGCGGTATATCAGCATATTACGCAAAATATGCGGCTGCGCCTCCAGCAGCGGGATCGGCCTGGCATCCAGCTCGCGCAGGCGGTCCTGCAGCCTCGCAGGCTCCATCACCGCCAGCTCGCTGAGCTTCAGCATGAACATCATCTTCTGCATGGGCGGAAGATTCAGGTTCAGGCGCATCGCCCCCATGTCACCCAGGGCTTCAACGCGGTTTACCTCAATCGTCGGCAGCATGGCGAACTGTTCATTGAGAATGCCGTTCTCCGCAAGCTGAGAAAGCTGCTCGCCCATCGTGACCAGATGCTGCGGTTCGCACTGTTTTTCATCCACGTAGCGCTGCGCCTTGCTGAGCAATACGCCAATGGCATACAGGCTGCTTTGCAGCGACAGCGACGGGTGAACGGCCATATTGATGCACTGCTGGTTGAGGACTTCATTCCACTGGTTATCTTCACGTTCGCCGTCGGATGCGGCTTCGCCCGCGTGCAGCACGAACGCGTCCGGATCCAGAAGTATATCCCGCGCTGCGCTTTCACAGGCCGCGTTAAGGCTGTCCCGCTGCTGGTTACCCAACGACGTGCTCGTATGGGGCCAGTTGCCCGTGGCGGCCTGACAGGCCAAACAGGTGCAGGCGGCTTCGCGCGCCCGGAAACGGAGAACGTATTCAGGCTGGTAATGTTCAATTAATTCCATACAGACTGCTCCAGCCGCTGCTGTGGCGGCGTTTATCATTGAAAGTTTTTACGGAAGAACCAGTGGGTACAGTCAATGCCTGCCCCCGTCGTCGGGTCTTTTATTTCGGGTAAAAAGGCGAAGCTCGGCTGCATCCCCAGCCAGCAGTGCGACTGCATTTGCGCTGGCCAGCAGGCATCGAGGCTCTTCGCCTGTCGGTAGTGCGCAAGCAGCGTTGGGATATAGGAGCCGTTGACCGCATAGGCACAGCCGCAGCCCGCATCGAGTACCCGCGCCACGCCGGGCAGCGTCCTGAGGGGTGAAATGCTGTTGTAGCGCCCCCCCAGCAATACCACCTGCCAGTCGATATGCGGCAGGCGCGTCAACAGCTGGTTAACCGTTTTGAGGGACATCTCCTTGCGCACAAACTTCACGGAGGCATCCAGCAGCAGCACGCTGCTCCACGCCTCGCGCTGGGCCAGCTCAAGCGCCTGACAATGTTGCTCCAGCTCGCTATCCGCCGGGTTGACCGCCAGCGGCACCAGCCGTTCGCGCTTCAGCCCCAGAGAAAGGAGCGACTCCACCTGCGAGGCAAGCGCATCCGCCTGCGGATCGTAAAGCACCACCACCTTCTCAAAAGCCTGCCACTCCACCGAGGCACTCAGCGGCGCCTGGCTCAGGCGACGGTAGTGGCTCAGCAGGCTGCGGTCGGTGACGAAATCCTCCAGCGTTAAATCCACCGGCTTCGAGGAGCCGAGGACAAAATCTTTGTCGTAGGTGTTGGCGCTGTGGGAAATACAGAGGATCGCCTGACGCGGATCGATCTGCTGAATCGGCGTCGTAAAGTTGTTCAGAAACGCCTGCTCCTCCGCGAGCGTTGCCGTGTCTTCATAGCGATGGTTTTTCAGGAAGTTGCGGTGATAGCCGAACGTGCCGTTGAGCGCGTGGCGTTCGCCGAACGAATGGGTCTGGTAGATTTTATCCAGATGGCTGTACCAGATGTAAATCGTGTCGCTGCCGGAAAACAGGGCGTTATTGTTCTGCATTTCCGCCACCTGCGCGCTGATCTTGTTCGGCGCATAGTAGTCATCATCGTCGAAGCAGATGATGTACTCCCCTTGCGCCATCTCGTTAAGCATGTTGCGCTTTTTGCCCAAATCGAGGCGCTCGGGGCTGTGGACATAGCGCACCGTGCAGACCGCCGGATCGACCATCATCGCGATCAGGTCTTCGTTACTCTGCTCTGAGTCATCCAGGATAATCAGCTCGCGCTTGTCCGCGGGATAGTCCTGATACTGGAAGATATAGAGCAGATAGGGCAGAAACGCCCGGCGGTTCCAGGTGGGGCACACGACGCTGACGAACGGCGTGGCGTGCGATCGTTTTTGCTGCTGGCGCTTCAGCAGGTTTTGCATGAGATTCGTGGTCATCTTATCGCTGCCGCTGCGCCTGCTGCTGTCGAAGCCAGCACTGGGCTGATATCGCATCGGTTGTTTTCTGTTCCCGCCGCTCGTTCGCCAGGCGCTGCGCGCTGCGGCGTTCATCCAGCACCCGCTCCAGGCTTTTCTCCCTGCGGGATGCCGCCAGCAGGTTCCCCTGCAGCTTCTGGGCTTCTACGCTCGCCAGGGCCTGCTCCTGCTTTTGCCAGTCGATCACGCGCTGAATGTGGCGCTTATAGACCGACTGATTGCAGAGCATGGTTGCGCCGCCCGCCATCTCCTGGATCGGGCTGGTCGCCAGATTCGACAGGGCGTGAATGTTCTTCTCCAGCCGCTGGCACAGCTGCTGCTGTGAGGCCAGCCGGGCGCTAAGATCCTGCACCGCGCGGTTACGCATCAGGTGAAGCTGCTCAAGTGTCGTAATGATTTTTTTCATCGTTCATCATCCTGCCTGGGCCAGTACGTTCAGATCGGCAATGGTTTTATCGAGCGGAGCCGCGTCCTGCACTTCCTGCTGCAGATAGCGGGTGATCGCCGGAGAGAGGTTGACGGCTTTATCCGCCAGCGGATCGGCACCCGCCACGTAGCCGCCGAGCGGGATCAGCGGTTTAATACTTTGATATTCGGCATAAAGCTGCTTGAGGGTACGGGCAGCGCGCTGGTGATCGCGCCCCGTTACCTGGCTCATGCAGCGGCTGATGGACTGCCCGATGTCGATGGCCGGATAGTGCCCGGCCTCCGCCAGGTGCCGCGACAGCACGATGTGCCCGTCCAGCACCGCGCGCGCGCAGTCGACGATCGGGTCCTGCTGGTCGTCGCCTTCCGCCAGCACGGTGTAAATGGCGGTCATGGAGCCGGCGCTTTCGCTGTTGCCGGCGCTTTCAACCAGTTTTGGGATCAGCCCAAACGCCGAGGGCGGATACCCTTTCGTGGCGGGCGGTTCGCCCAGCGAGAGCGCGATTTCACGCTGCGCCATGGCATAGCGGGTGAGGGAATCCACCAGCAGGAGCACATCTTTGCCTTTGTCGCGATAGTAGCTGGCGATGGTGTGGCACAGCTCCGTCGCCTTTATGCGCATCAGCGGCGATTCATCCGCAGGCGCGGCGACGATGACCGATTTACGCCGTCCGGCTTCGCCCAGGGAGTGGTCAATAAACTCTTTCACTTCGCGCCCGCGCTCGCCGATAAGCCCAACCACCACCACTTCTGCCTGGGTGTAGCGGGTGATCATCCCGAGCAGGACGCTTTTACCGACGCCGCTGCCCGCCATCAGCCCCACGCGCTGCCCCTTGCCGATGGTCAGCAGGCCGTTAATCGCCCTGACGCCAACATCAAGGGGCGCCTCAACCGGCTGGCGCTTCAGGGGATGCACCTGCGGCAGCTGCTGCGGCAGCACGGTGTCGCCGGTCAGTTTGCCTTTATCATCAATCGGCTCGCCGAGGCCGTTAACCACGCGCCCCAGCCACTGGTCGCCAATGAGCACGCCGCTTTGCTTGTCCATCGGGTAGACGCGCGCGCCCGCCATCAGTCCGGCAGGCTGCTTAAAGGGCATCAAAAAGGTGACGTCGCGATCGAAGCCGACGACCTGCGCCTCAATCAGCGCCCCTTCGCCATCCTCGACCTGGCAAAGCTGCCCGACGGCCAGACGGCAGCCGACGCACTCGAGCAGGATACCCGTTACGCGCACCAGCCGGCCCGCCACGCGCGCCAGGTTGATGTTTTCCAGCGAGCGTAAGACCTGCTCGAAGTCGTGGTCACTCATCGTGCGCTTCCGGCAGCAGGTTGGCCTTCAGGGCGTCCATACACTGATCGAGACGATGCTGACAGCCGACGTCCATTTCGGTGGTATTGGTGATCACCCGGCATTCGCCCGGCGGGAGATCGGGATCGGCGGTCAGCCCCCAGTGCGCCACTTTTTCAGGCTCTGCTTCGCTGATGCGACGATGCTCGTCGCTGTTTAACAGCACTTTGACCTGTTCCGGCTGCTGCGGCAGCGCGCTCAGCGCCTCTTCCACCAGGGTGAGGATTTGCGTGGGATGCAGGGAAAGCTCGCAGCGGATCACCTGACGCGTAACTTTTTCCACCAGCTGCAGCAGCTCCTCGCGGCGACGCTGTTCATAGCTCGCCATAAACGATTCCATTGATGCAATGATGCTGTCGAGCGGATGGGCGGCTTCCAGAAACTGCTGGCGCGCCTGCACGGTGCCCTCGGAGCGGCCTTTACGCACGCCCTCGTCAAAGCCGAGGCGCAGCCCCTCCTGATAGCCCTCGCTTTTGCCCTCTTCCAGCCCCTGCGCAAAGCCGCTGTTCAGCCCATCCTGAAAACCCTGTTGAAGCTGGGCCTGAACCGCCGCGTCGTCCATCAGCGGATGGCCTTCCTGCGGCAGGCTCTGCGCCGTGCGACGCTTGCGCAGCGGCGGAAACTTATGCAGGCGGGGTTTAATCACCGCCTGGCGGCTGTTGGTCAGCGCGCTTAAGGGTAAGCTCTGTTTTTTGTACATGGGTTACTCCATGGTCTGCTCGGCGAAGAGCTGCACCTGAATTTCGCCCTCTTCCGCCAGCTGGCGCACCGTGGCCATGATCTCTTTACGCACGTGGTCGACGCGGCTGACCGGCACGGGGCCAAGGCGCGTGGTGGTGGATTGCAGCAAGGTGACCTGGCGCTTGGGCATGACGTTGAAGATCGCCTGACGCAGCACCGGCTCGGTGCCCTTAAGGGCAATCGCCCACTCTTCAATGGAAATTTCTTCCATCAGGCGCTGCAGGGTGGCTGGCGTCTGGCGGCTGAGGATGAAGAATTCGTACATCTCTTGTTCCAGCTCGTCCACCACGTCGGCATCGCGTTCGCGCAGCTGCTCCAGCAGCTGCTGCTGGTTGCCGGGGATACGGTTAACGATGTTCGCCGCGTGCTTGATGCCAACCACTTTCGAACCATGCTCGGACAGCACCGCCACGCCGCGCTCAATCAATCTGTCCAGTTCGTCGATGACGTCGCGGTTGACGTCATCCAGGCGCGCAATACGCCAGACGATTTCATCCTGGCGCTCCTGCGAGAGCGCGCTGAGGACGCCCGCCGCCACGTCCGGCGGCAGGAAGGCCAGGAACACGGCCTGAAGCTGGAGGTGCTCTTGCTCAATCAGCGCCGCCAGCTGCGGAACGTCGACCCACTGCAGGCGCGCCATGCGGTGGCGGATCTCATCCCCGTAAATACCGTTGATCACGCTGCTGGCGATTTCGCCCCCCAGCGCTTTTTCAAGAATGCCGCGCAGGTAGCTGCGGGATGCGCCGTTGATGCCGCTCTGCTCGCGGTAATCATCGAAAAAATTATTCATCGCATGACGCGCGTGATCGACCTTCACGCCGTGGAGGCGCGCCATGGTGTCGCTCAGCAGGATCACCTCGTCGCGGTTCATTTTCTGCATCACTTTGGCGGCAGCCTCTTCACCCACGCTGAGCAACAGAATGGCGGCCTGCTCCAGCCGGCTGCGCCCTGTTTTCACGCTACCTTTACTGCTATGACTTGCTGTCAGTTCGCTCATTGCTGTTGATCCATTGTTTCAGTACTTCGGCCATACGTTCAGTTTCGTTTTGCGCCAGCATTTGCAGGTATTCGACCTTCGTTTCCAGGCCGGAACTTTGCGGCGGCAGCTCCGTATCCTGGTTAAATGCCGGGCCAGGAAGGCCGGCCAGACCGGCTTCCGTCGTCACCAGGTCGCTCTCAATTGCATCCTTCTGGGCGCTGCCCTCAATCGCGACAAGCTCAGACGGTTCGCGTCGACCGTAGCGCTGCGCCAGCGGGCGCAGGCCAAACAGCAGCGTGAGCAGGATCAACATGCCGATCCCACCGTTTTGTCCCCAGTACTGGATGTTCGGGTCCTGCCACCACTTCAGCTCCGGCAGGCCATCAACGGTTCTTTCCACGAAGGCCAGCTTGTCCAGCGTCAGGGAGTCGCCGCGCGCTTTCTCGATCCCCGCGGCATCTTCCACCAGCCGGGTCAGGGCGGTGAGCTGCTCTGGCGTCATACTGGCAAGCGGTGGCGCAGCCTGGTTTAACGCCACCGCCACGCGCAGTTTTTCGAGCTTGTAGCCCGGATGGCGGATATGGCGAATATCGCGGTCAAAGGCGTATTTTCGCTGCTCCTGGCTGCGGCTGGAAAGTGAAGACGGATTGCTGGTTTGCGTCTGCGCGGTCTGCTGGTTCGCTGCCAGCGGCGGCGTGACGGGCTGCGCGGGCTGATTGACCGGGCGATTGCTCAGCGAGCCCGGAATGCCGATAGCCAGTTCGTTGGTGGTATTTTCACGTGAGATATTCTCATCGCTGATTTGCGGCTCTTTGCCCAGGCGCTCCTGCGTCTCTTCCACGCTGCTCATGTCGACGGTTGGCGTCACGCTGATGCGAAAGTTATCGCTGCCGAACAGCGGAGTGAGCAGGCTGGTGATGTTGTTGATGGTTTCACTTTTGATCCGCTCAATAACGTCGCGGCCCTGGCGGATGCTCGCCATGTTGCTACCGTTCTGCTGGCCGTTTTCCGAGAGCAGATTCCCGGCCTGATCCACCACGCGCACGCTGGCGGCCTGCATGCCGGGCACGCTCCCCGCCACCAGCTGAACAATCGCCGCCACCTGCTGCTCATCAAGATGTTTGCCATAGTGCAGCTGCAGCATGACCGAGGCGCTGCTTTGCGGCTTGTTGGTCATCACGAAGGAGCTGGACTCGCTTAAGCCCAGGTGTACGCGCGCGTTCTCAACCGGATCGAGCGCCATGATGCTGCGGGCCAGCTCGCCTTCCAGGCTGCGCTTGTAGCGCACGTTCTGGACAAACTGGCTGCTGCCGAGCATCTCTTCCTTATCCATCAGCTCGTAGCCGTCCGGCATCACGGCGGTAATGCCTTTTGCCGCCAGCGCCATACGCGCCCGCGGCAGTTTATCTTCGGGAATGAGGATCTGCCCGTTGTCGGGGTTAATGCGGTAAGCGATAGATTCCGCGCCTAAGACCTCAACAACCTGGGCGACGGGCAATTTCTCCTGGCTGCCGTACAGCGCCACGTAGCCCTGATTGCTGCGCCAGAGCGAAAATACAATCGCCCCCGTCAGCAGCACGGCGCCAGCCGCAATGAGCCATTGCGGCTTGAGGCGCCCCTGCGGGAGGGAGAGTGAGGAAAATTTATCTTTTATCTTTGTCAGCACGAGGGAAACCTTACAGCGGAGTATTCATCACTTCGTCGAGCGCAGTGGTGAGCTTGTTACGCACCTGCATCATGGCGGAAAACGCCACGCTGGCTTTTTGCGATTCGATCATGGCCCCGGCCAGGTCGTCACTCTGACCCAGCTCTATGGCTTTCTGTTTTGCCCCGGCGGCGTGCTGTGCGGCATCGACGTTGTCGATGGCGTTATTCAGGACCTGCGAGAAGGAAGGCTGAGACGCCCCCGTGATGCCGGATAGAGACGCGCCCGGCGCAATGAGCGGGGTGGTGCTCAATGCCCCTGAAGACGCAACGGCAGCCGTATTGTGCATTCTGTCCAGCATCGCCTGCTGGCGGGCCTGCATACCGATGGCGGTAATGTTATCCATGTTGTTAATCTCTTGCGGGCGTCAGGAGTAGCATTCGATATCGATACCTTCCTCGCGCATTGAAGCGAGTCGGTAACGTAACGCACGCGGGGTAATGCCGAGGAAAGCGGCCGTTTTGGACTTGTTGCCGTTATGGCGCTTGAGTAGCTCAATGATGTATTGATACTCCGCCATGCGCCCATGAAGCTTGACGTTGCCAATGGCCGCCGGTGCCGCCTGCTGTTCGCGGTACGCCGGCATCAGATCGACTGCGGATACGGGCGTTAACGACGCCGGTACGGGTAAGCCGAAGTCCTGGGCGGCAATCTCTTCCCCGTTGCTCAAAATCATTCCGCGCTGGATAACATTCTCCAGCTCGCGAACGTTGCCCGGCCAGTCATAGGCCAGCAGCGCGTGGCGGGCCTCATCGCTCAGGCGAATATTGCCTTTGTGAAAGGCTTTGTATTTGGCAATAAAACGCAGCGCCATCGGAATAATATCCAGGCGGCGTTCGCGCAGCGGCGTAATATGAATCGGCACGACGGAAATACGGTAAAACAGATCCTGGCGGAAACGCCCTTCCGCAATTTCCTGCTGGAGATCTTTATTGGTAGACGCCACCAGTCGAATATCTAAAGGTATTTTTTTATGACTTCCCAGACGTTCAACTTCCTGCTCCTGCAATACGCGCAATAATTTAGCCTGAAGCGCCAGGGGCATATCGCCAATTTCATCCAGCAGCAGGGTGCCGCCATTCGCCTGCTCAAATTTACCGGCCACGCCCGTTACCGCACCGGTAAAGGCGCCTTTTTCGTAGCCGAATAAAATGGCTTCCAGCATGCTTTCAGGAATGGCTGCACAGTTCACCCCAACATAGGGCGCATCGGCACCCAATGCATTTTCATGGATGTAACGCGAAACGCACTCTTTGCCTGTACCCGTCTCACCTGTAATAAGTACCGATACATTATATTTAGCAACACGGCGTGCTAATGAAAATACATTTACGCTTTCTGGCGCACTGGCAACAAATCCATTTTCATTACGGACATCATGTTCAATAACAATACTCATAACAACTCACCAACATTTAAGCTAATTGTTAGCCTGAAGCGCATACGGGCCTAATGCACCATCGCTGGCACATGTAAAAAAGGCAAGTATTCGGTAGGGGCAATATGAATTAACCGAATGTCTATAAAACACGGAAATTCATGAATTTCGCGTATTATAACGGTACGTTAGGAATTGTCTTGTTTTTAATGGGTATTAAAATCTTAACCTTTATATTTCATAGAGTTAGGAGAAATATTAATGGTGATTAATCGTCCTGAAATAACGAATTAATAATCTTTAGCGTCTTGATTACGGACGCTAAACAGCGTCTAATTCTTGTCCCTAATAAAGCTCTTCGCGCAAGACCTTTATGGTGCCGTTAGCCGACTCACTTATCAAAGCGACACGGTTAAACAGAACTTAAATATTTTTTTCTGCCGATAAGCAAATGCCTTTCCGTTTACGGCATTTGCTTAAGGCGATCGTTATGCGGAAGACCCTATGTCAGCAACTCCTCAGAGAATAAAAATCTACCAGAGTCAGGAACTCCCCGATATGGTAAAGCTCGATGTGAGTAAGCTCGGGCGCCCATGGCATAAGCTGCCCAAATTAATGAACGACAGCTTTGATATATTCGATGCACGGTTAAGCATTTATTTTTTGAAAAAACTACGCGTTAACGTTGCGTTAAAGTCGATGCATTTTGCTATCGATCAGAACTATAAAAATACGCAGCTCTTTACGACCCCTTTTGGCTCTATCGCGTTCAGTATTGAGCGCACGCTGTTACTCCAGATCCTTCATGATTATTACGGTCTGGGAAAAGAGAGCCGAAATAAATCCCTGGATGTCAATCAGCCCGTCACCAAAACGGAAGACAGGCTGAAAAATAAAATAGGTCTGGATCTGACGCGACTGCTTATCGATGAAGAGATTTTTGGTAAGGACGTCGAGATTAAAAGCGATAACACCACGGTGATTAACCAGTGGTCGTGGTGCGTCACGTTCACGCTGGAAGGGTATGAGGAAGGCAGCTTTACGCTGCTGTTTGATAACGCGCATGTTGACCAGATGCTGGCCGCGCTGCGATCGCCCGAGCGCGAACAGCTTGCCAGCAAGCAAACATCGCCGACGCCATCACAAATAGAACGCCTGTTTTACAGCATGCCGCTGAAGTTTAGCGGGCATGTTAGCAGCCTGAATTTGACCGTCGCCCAGCTGGCGAAGATCGTGCCGGGAGACATTATTCCGGTAACGATTAACGAAACCATCCCGGTTTATATCGGTAAAGAACAGATTTTTGACGCCAAAATCGCTGAAGATCGCGGCAAGTTACTACTCTGTGAATTTAATGACAGAACCATCGAGAAGCAATATGAGTGATCAGCAACAAGACCTGAGCCAGTCCCTGGATTTTGGCGACCTGAATCTCACGGAGATGCCGCGCGAAGAGACCGTCGAAGGCAACATTCGTCTGGATCTCCAGGCTGAACCCGAAACCTCTTCAGGCATCAACGACCTGCGCAAAATGGCGCTGTTTAGCCGCATTCCGGTGACGCTGACGCTGGAAGTGGCCTCGGTTGAAGTCTCGCTGGCCGATCTTCTGACCGTTGGACACGATTCCGTGATTGAGCTTGATAAAATGGCGGGTGAACCGCTGGACATCAAGGTCAACGGGATCCTCTTTGGCAAAGCCGAAGCCGTGGTGCTGAACGACAAATACGGCCTGCGCATTCTGGAGTTCAACAGCAAAGAGCTGGGCGAACTGACGCCATGATCGCCCGCTTTCGCACCGCGCTGCCCTGGCTTCTGCTGGGCGGTTTGCTCTTCTCCCCGCAGCTTTTAGCGGCCAACGGCGATATTACGCTGTTCAGCTCGGCAACCACCGATGGCGGCCAGGATTACAACGTCAAAATTGAAATCCTGATCCTGATGACCCTGCTCGGCCTGCTGCCGGTGATGCTGATGATGATGACCTGCTTCACGCGCTTCATTATCGTACTGGCGATTTTGCGTCAGGCACTGGGTCTGCAGCAGAGTCCGCCAAACAAAATCCTGACCGGGATCGCGCTGGCGCTCACGCTGCTGGTGATGCGCCCGGTGTGGACCACCATCTATCAGGACGCCGTCGTGCCGTTTCAGAACGATGAAATCACCATGAAGCAGGCGTTCGGCAAGGCCGAGGTGCCGCTCAAGCACTTTATGCTGGCGCAAACCAGCAATAAGGCGATGTCGCAGATGATGACGATTGCGGGGGTGACGGGCGAGCCAAAGGAGCAGGATTTAACGGTCGTGACGCCAGCCTATCTGCTGAGCGAGCTGAAAACGGCGTTCCAGATCGGCTTTATGATTTACATCCCCTTCCTGGTCATCGACCTGATCGTCGCCAGTATTTTAATGGCGATGGGGATGATGATGCTGTCGCCGCTGATCGTTTCGCTGCCCTTCAAGCTGATGCTGTTTGTGCTGTGTGACGGCTGGACGCTCATCGTCGGCACGCTCACCTCCAGCGTGCAGGGGCTTTAGCAATGGTCACCATGGACATCGCCGGGGATATTATGGCGACCGGTATTAAGCTGGTGCTCGTCATCTCTGCCGTCGCGATTATACCCAGCCTTATCGTTGGGCTGTGCGTCAGTATTTTCCAGGCCACTACGCAAATTAATGAACAAACGCTGAGCTTCCTGCCCCGCCTTCTGGTGACGCTGGCCGTGTTAATTATTGGCGGTAAATGGATGCTTACCCAGCTGGTGGATTTCACCGTCACTATTTTCCAGCAGGCGGCGGCGCTGGTGGGTTAGCAGGCTATGGGTATCGATATTCATGCGCTGATTAACCCGCTGCTGGCGTTAGTCTTCCCGTTCTTTCGCATTCTGGCGTTCCTGCACTTTTGCCCCGTGCTGGATAACCGCGCCTTTAGCCGACGGATTAAAACGGTGCTGGCCCTGGCGCTGGCGGTCATCATCACGCCGATGCTGCCGGAGAAAGTCCTGCTGACCGAACTGATGTCTATGCGAACTATCCTGCTCACCGGCGAACAGCTGCTGTGGGGGATGCTGTTTGGCATGGCGATGCAGCTGGTGTTTGTTGCGCTGCAAACCGCGGGACACATTCTGTCGATGAATA